>Ga0179591_1184656_pt1 | contig 18262 bp, 15 predicted proteins | sample CZOMad2_1_08_16f_FD_182891 | JGI IMG/M metagenome (GOLD analysis project Ga0179591, IMG submission 182891) | Vadose zone soil fungal communities from Angelo Coast Range Reserve, California, USA - CZOMad2_1_08_16fungal (PacBio error correction) | ecosystem: Environmental > Terrestrial > Soil >... | reverse complement strand
CTTGAGAAACATTTCCTTACCACCTTGATCTTGTATAACCCCCACTGAAAGGTGAGTCATTGCAGGGGAGGCTACCGTACCCGTGACCCCCAGTGGCACTCCTCCCCCCCCCCTTGCCCCCTCTTCTTCACCCATCCCGCCGGCCACGAGCCTTCCCACACCTGGTATTCTTGTTTTCGGCACAGCGCCCTCCTCCATGCCCAGCCATCAAGAGGCTGGTTAACAGTGTCCAGACAGTTCAATTGAGGGTTATTCGTTGTCTTCCAGACTCCTTCCCCTGCACGCCGAAGTCCCCCTACGCACATGACAACATCGGCTCCGCACGAGAAACCCTCGACCTTAGTCCATTGGGCCTTTCCCGCTTTTCCCTCCCCCCCCTACATTTTCGAGTGGCCAGATGTGTTTTACGCGTTGGCTCCTTTTTCGCCTGGGATAAGCCTAACAACTGGGCTTTTTCTCTTTGACTTCCTTTTTACGTGAGTGATAACTTTCGACCAAGTCCCTCCCAGAAGAGCAACTGCTTGAAGGCGGTCCCCCGCCGTTCACCGTTTCCCGGATTCGTTTCCGCCCGTTTTCCCTGTCAATTGACACCCCTTCACCCCTATGTCACAGCGGTCGTCTCATCTGTGTCATGGTACCCAATGTCCACTTTTCTTCGCGCGACCCCCCCCCCCGGCCGCATTCGAGACTCTGGGATGTTTTGCAGCTCCTTTCGGTGGACATTTTTTCTGGCACGACGGTAATCAGGCGTTTTCACGCTTGCCCTCTGTTTTGCTGTTTCCCTCCTCCGCATGTTCTTTTCCGTGTGAAGCGTGCCAACGTCTTGTGCGTAGATTGCAGAGGAATTCTTTCTTTTTCTCTGGGGTCTTTTCCTGGCTTGCCTGCCCCTTCTTTTTTTTCGGATTTTAGCAGGAGTTCCCTTGGCAGGGTTGCTGTTTGCTGGTCATAGGTCGGAGTTTGCCACAGCCTCCTCGATCGCATTTTTTTGTCGGGATTGTAGAAACTTTGTCGGAAATTTGCCATGCGGGTCTCTTTAGCTTTTCCGTTTTCCTTCCCCCTTTCCTTCCCAGCCCATTGTCCGGAGTGGTTCCTTCCACGATTGGGGCCACACGCACGCGGCCCCCTGGAGGCTCCCAGGTCACAGCATGTGATCCCTTAGGTTTCCTGAGAGGTCTTTATTCCGAATCGTAGACCTGGGATGCTACCTTAAGCCGACTGAGACCCCTCACTAGGATGTCCTTACCCACATTTTGCATTTCATCAACTTGACAGTTAGGGGTCCCTTATCACTTCCTAATGTGGCCTCCCACGAAGCACTTCTGTTTTTCTTGTGACCCTGTTTCCCTTTTTTTCCAGGCCACAGTGTTCCCCCGTGGCGGTTTTGCGGCGCCGCCCAAAGTTCTTTGCTAAAGTTAGATGCCCGTTCCGTGTGTTCCTCTCAGCACCTCAGTAAGAGGACGAGCCGCTGAGTCCCTCTCACCCGGCCCATCTCCTCGGACCCGAGGGGACGATTGTATGAGACTTCACACATCGCCGACCCGCTCATAGTTTTCCTTTCTTTTCTCGTGCGCTGTCCTCCCCCCCCCATGTGCTCAGTGTGTGATGAACCCTGATGAGTCAGGTGAACTGGATAGTGTATCGTCGCAGAAGGCCCTCCGAAGGTGGGTCTTTGGAGCCGTGTTAGTTTTTTAATGTTCAGGTTTTTTTGCTCACCCCCCCTTAACGGTCGTGGGAATTTTCTTTGGAACTCGACCGCTGACGTTACATAGCCGATCGTTTCGATCTTCCTGCTGCCACCATGTTTGGGGCCCCCGGTTCTTTCAGGTTTTTTCTCTCCTCAGACGCATGTCAGAGCTGAGAAGCCACGCACTCGCTGTATGTTCGCTGTGCGGACGAGGACTTCGGTTATGGGTGAGCAACGGGTGGCGCCTTTTCCCTAGATGGAGCTGTTTATTTTACATACACCACTGCTGGGGTCTGCTGGCTCGGCCGTGACCAGCACCGCACTACAGGTGATGTCCGGACTGTTCATTGTCCTTTTTCTAACCTTGACCCCGCTGACCGGAGGACACAATCCCCATCAGCCGAATCCTTTTTCCTTTGTGCGCTCTTCTCCCCTTTTTGTTTACTGGTCGAACCGCCTGCTTTCGTCGGTCAATTTTGGTTCTCTTCACGCTTTTTTCTTAGAGTTCGGCCCTCCTTTTTAAACGATTTGGATCCTACCAGGGACGATTCGGTTCTTCCCTTGACCGGTTTTCCACGTGGCCCATTCAGTCACTAAAATCCGGTGAAAATGAGTATCGTAGATTTTCCCTTCCTTTCTGTTTTGCTTTGGCCCCCCTTTCTAGTTTCTTATCGGTCATAGGAGAACGTCTTAAATAAAGAAAGAATATCAGCATACCCTTTTGGAATTTCCCTTCCGGCTTGAACGCAAGGTTTCTTTTGGATTAGGGCAGCTTTCAGGTCTAGCCACTAGGCAGCGACTAGAAGCCTATTACTTTTTGCCTGGGTTCCTTCCAAGTGGAGCAATGGGCAAATCCATGACCTGAAAGGATGTCCGTCGGTATCGCGTACGTCATCTATTCTTTTATCCCCCCCATTATTGTTTTTTTAGCCGACTTGGAAGTTTTTGCGATTGATAGGCCCGTCCCGTCATTTTTCCTTTTCTTTCCCCCTCAGTCTTTCAGTATCGCCGAAAGTTATACATTGCCATTTCTTGTTGATGAGCATCGCACGGGAGTTTTTTGTCGGCAGATACTTTCGCCTCTTCTACCCCGTAGGACCCATGTACAGTTTACCGTGTCAAGGAGTCCTTCCCGTTAAGATTCTCCCGAGCGGCGACTGCTTTTTCTTCTGGGGCGAGATATTGTGGATTACGATAGTCACCTTCAACTTCAATGAAAGCCCTAAGGCATTGTGGACACATCCCCGTTCCCTTGTGACCCCCGTGTTGCTTTAATGGATTGAAAATTTCCGCCCGGTTTGAATTTGCGAGGCTTTGTTTCTGAGCCTCTCGTCCCGTGTCTTAGGGCCTCTACATACAAGTGAGCCCTACCGACAAGCTGCGCCCGCTACTGTTCCCCCCTTTTTCCCCCCAGCCCTTTTCCCCATTTTTTCCGTAGGCGAAAACGTTTTTCCATATTCGTAGTTGTGACCCTGCTCCCTTGACATTATAAAGGAACACCCCCCTCCCTCCCCCCCATGTCTTGAGATTTTAACCGTTGCAACACGCCAAAAGCGTGCTTTTGGTTACCTATTCCCCCCTCCCGTTTTTTTCCCACCCCCCCCTTGTGTTTGAGCGGGCTGACTAACCCGGTGGGAGGACCCCCTAGCATTATTTTTAGGAGCCCCCTCTTCCTAACAAGAGGGCTGGGGACTTGGTTAAGTGGTGTATAACGTTCCCCGCTGCCCCTTACCTGTTACAACTGGTTTTAAAACGGTCGACGCCCCCCACAAGTGCAGTTATTCAGGCGGGCTTGAAATCAGCAAGCCTATCTTTCAGTTTCTCCCCCCCCCATCCAAACCCGTACGAAACAGTTAAGGTTTGGGTTGTCCCCAGTCTCCCGTTCCCCCCGGCCCACCCTTGTTCGTGCTAGATTCACATTCATCAAAGGCCAAGCAACTTCTGTCCCTTCCTCAATTCCCAGTGTCCCCGTGGTAACTCGGAACTTTGCCGCTGGGCGATGGGGGTTGGGGGGCGCGCGGGAGACTTGCACAGTTCCTTGTCCCCTTTTTCGGTGTTTCTGTCCTCGAAGAAGTGAGATTTGCAGCGGCCACTGCTTGCGATGCGCGTTCAGTCCGGATTTTTTGGATTTTTCCTTAGAAAGTCCCTTCCCCGTTGGTCGAAGGGCAACTCACGGAAAGAACGGGGGACTGAAAGAGGTTTGGATGGGTCCTGGGGGGTTGTATGCCTACCGACTGCACGTCAGAGGAGTGGGGCTGGATTTTGGGATCTGTATTGTGGTTGCTCGGAGTCCTTGAGTATCTTTTCCTTCCCCTATCCCCCCCCCTCGTTAGCCGCTCGGCAGGGAAGTTGCATGACCCATGCCCTTTCACTTTTTCCCTTGCCTCCCCCCTGGCAAACTCATTTAACCAAGCCGCGACGCCGTGGAGCAGAGTGGAAATCCCATCTTTCCCCCCATTTTCCGTTTTCCACACCAAAGGCGCGGTTTTGTAGACCGTATTGGGTACGGTGGGCTCCTGTTTCCCTGCCTTCCCAAGAATGGGTAGGGTCTCCCACTCCCACGGGACGATGTTCAGTCCCCCTGCCCTCCCCCCCCCCGGTTTTTTTGTTTTACTCTTATGCAGGGACCCCCGTAGGTACGGCCCTTTGGGAAGTCTTCCAGTCATCCTGCGCCGCCCCGCTTGGCGCTATTTTTTGGTCTTTTTTTTTCCATCTTCCCCTGCCGCGGTTTCTTGTGAAGTGGGGATGTTTTGGGTTTTGGCGGATGGGTAGGCCAGGCTCCGCCTTGCCCCCAGCGTTTTCTCAGAGCACCACGTAGGTTCTACCAGTTTCCCCCTGTTACCCAAGAAGAACCACAGTACCGGGGTTGACCGTGTTGTTTCAGCCGGTGAGTCCCTAACCACCCAAGGTTCACAGATAGAGGCAGGACTAAACAGGTAACGTCGCCCTTTCCTTGTCCCCCACTGCCGCGGGCCCCACGCATCTTTGCACCGTTTCTTTCACCCACTCGTCCCTTAACAGGGATGATTACAGCCGATCCTGCCAGGATTCAAAGATATGTGATCCACTTCCCTTTTTTGGCTTCCACAAACCTTACCCCCATTGCGTCCTCACGCCCTTCCCACCAGCACCACCCTTCCCGTTGATAAGCCATTCTCCTCATTTTTTTGCCCGTTCCCTCTGGAGTAAGCGCTCGACCAGACCCAGATCTCCTCTGAGGCTGCTGTTCGATCGCTCAATGATCTCTTGCCCACGTGAATTTTAAAGTGCCTCTTCTGGCGGCGAAACCTCCCAATACGGAGACAGTTCGACCTTGGTTTTCTCCCTTAACGTCTTTTAGAATTTTTTTTTCCATTTTGACTCCGCTGTCTAGTCGCAGAGGCTCCTCCAGCGACGGGCACCGGCGCTTCTCACACTTTTTTGCTCCATTTTTTCCAGGTCCTTCGAGGCAGTTTTTGTGTCACACAGTATACAGATTTTTTTTGTCACTCAATTTGCCAGACTGCCACCTTTCTGTCCATTCCTTGAGGTTGTTTTATGGTATCCTTTTACTGTGAGGGGGTATGGTACTGTAATGGTTATCTTAGGGTATCTCCCTTGTCAAGGGATTCCTGTCTTTTTTTCTGTCCTTTCTTGTGGAATGTAGGCCTGCCGTCTCGGGCCGCTTCCCGCGTTGGAGACTGGCCTTGATTCCCTCTTTTCCTGTGTCTTTTCTGCTCTAGTCCCTTTCCCCCTTTCAAGTTCCTTCCCTTGATTTTAGTTCCCCCTTATTTGGGATTGCCGCAAGGTGAGTGGCCAATTCCACCTGAAGTTGGCTCTTCTCGGATTACCTTTGCGATCCGTTCCCTCTTTTTCACTGTATGTTACCCCACCCTTGAGAGCCCGGGGGGCCGGCTTGACGACCCACTTCTTACCGAGTAGCTTTTACCCTGCTTTGCAGGGGCACCTGGCGTTAAACGTTGCCGGAAGATCCCTGTACTGCCGTTATGCTTTTTCTCTGGGCTCTCTGGAGTCGCCTGACCGCCGCAGGGTAGCCTTTCCGAAGACCTTTCCCTTTCTATTGTTTCTAATGTTTTTCCCGTGCATTTAGAATGATAGGGCCCCTTTGGTTGCCCTGCAGTACTCCCCTTTTTTTGGACGGATCCTCTGCCACTATCGTATGGTCCGTTGTTTTTGTTGTCCTCGTACGATTGTTACGCCACGAAAAATACTGTGAAAGGGTCCCTTCAGACTTTAGCGTTTTGACTGTCTTTCCGCCCTTCTCCTTCCTTTTGCGGGTTGGGCAGTACCAGTTTTCCTTGTCGCGGTCCGAATACCTGGCACTGTCTCCCAGGTCTCCGTATCGTGACGCCGTGGGAATGTCGAAGCCTTTGACCTGCCTTTCCATTGCTCTTCCTTCCAATTTTTCCTGAATTGCTGCGGGTTTTTGTACGACCAGTATTTCCTTTGGGTGCAGAAACATTTTCGTACACCTCCCTGACCCCCCCTTTTCCCCCTCCAGAAAATTTATTGTTCCACAATGTTTTGGCGATCCCCACTACGGCTGAGCCGTCTATCTTCCTCCCCGAGGTGATTTTTTTTTTGACTAGCTACCAAGCAGTCCTGAAGCAAATTAGGACACGCTTCACACCCTAATTTTCCCCGGGGTTCCCCTTTTTTCCTAACGACCGGAAGGGTGTCCAACCTGTTGCCCCAGTTTTGCCAGGAAACCCTTACTCCCCCTTGAGCCACCAGCCATCTATGCCCCCCCTAGCTTAACACACTTTATTGAAGGATCCGATCAGCATTCGACCCAGTCCAGCCCTCCCCCCTGCATTCTTTGGAACAATTACAGAAGAGAGTCCGCTGTTTCCCCGCACACTCATTTCATGCCATATACTTTTTCATGTCAAGCATATTACACTTGGCCCCATAGGTGGTGACCGTTTTTTCGCACGCCTTTTTCCCCTGGGACCCAAGTTATGGTTAACTGATGCAGCCGCTTGCCGTGAGTCAGGGGTGAGCCTCGACGTAGGAAGGCACTTCAAAGCTGCAGTGAGAGTTACATGATCGAAGTTTCTACTTAAACAGGACTTCAATATAGGACCCCCCCCCTTTTCAGGCATGGATGGGTGAGTTAGCCGGGTTTCGAAGACCTCTTTCAGGAGGAGAGACACCTTGTCCGATTGACAATGTTTGATCCATTTATCTGAGAAAACAGCAGTTTTTCCCTACGTGAGATCTGGTATGTGTTCAGAGAATTTTCGTGACATCCTCTGAGGCTTTTCTAGCGTCTGATCAATTTTCCTTTCCTATTGGTGAGTCTACATACCGAGAGGTGGTTGCTGCGGAAGCCTTTGCAAAATTGACTTTCTGCAGCTTGTTCCCCCCGATGTTTGGATTAGAGATAGGATTAATAAACTGGGGTCCGACGATGTTTTTTTGTCACCCCTTTATTGGGCGGTTTAAGCGAACTTGGGCCGGTAGTAGACGTTCCTTCTTGGGTGTCCTGGATGTCTTATCGAGGGTGGTGCTGGACGGAAGGCCTGTCCCCTTTTTGTCCCCCTCTCCGTATAGGTATTGTTTCGTCACTGCATTCGGGACCCTGATCTTGATGAGTGTCTTCTTGGTCAATACCCTCATTACCCCAGGCCCAACACCGCAGTCTTTATGGGGACCCTCATCAGGACCTCTCCCCTTTTGTCTCATTTCCCCCCTTGGACTGACTTGATGCATTGCCCTTTGGGTGACGATCTTGATAAGTCGTACCCCAGTTGCGTTGTAGCACAGTCTTTTACGTAAGGGCCTGGAACGCTCGCGGGACCCTTTTTTCCAACCTGTTTGGCCCCCCTTTCCCCCCTTGGTGAGGGACATCCAACGTTGTTTAATCCAGTCCGTTAGCCACTTTGCCCACCCTCTCCCCGCTCTCTTTTTTTGTTTTTGCCCGTCGTGCCCCCCCCGGGGTGTCTCTCGCCGCTTTCGGGTTACCACACGTTATTCCTTGGCGACGTTTTCCGATGCTGGTTCGCGTCTTCCGTCCCCCTCCACCCGGGTAGATTGTCTGACAAGTCCGATGCAGTTACCAGACCGTTTGGCCCCATCGGTCATTCTCTTACCTTGGCCATTTTTCTTAGGCAGCTCCCATTGACCCTAGCAGGATTTCCCTCCAGACGCGCATCTTGTGGGTTGATATGGAATTCAAAAAATCTCTCACTCCGTGCTTTCCCCCCATATTGAAGTTTGTCCTGGACGGGATTGGATCTTGCGCAATGAACCTAATTGGCGCTGTTTCCGCTCCTGGTACCTAAAGTGACTGGTGAATTAGGATAGAGGAACCCCACGGGAAGGTCGTGGTTTTCCACGGTTTTGACCCACGGACCCGATTTTTTTCTTTTCTTCTTTGTTCCTTTGAGAAAATGGAGCTAGTGGACGCCTTTCCCCAGGTGCGGAGAGCGGTGTCCTAGAAGAGCCTTGCAGTCATCACCCTCTCTTTTCTGCTGCATTTCTACCGATATACGATTTTTTTCCATCCTGGTGTCGGCAAATGGGTTCAGCGGAATGTTCCTTTACCCGATGAATATTGAGGGAATTACCCATTTGCCTTCTGGACGGAGCCCCTCTTTCTGGAAATTTGAAATGATAATTTGTCAACCAGAGCTTGGCATGTCTGAGGATTAGGACAAATGTCAGGGAGCGTTTTCTCTTCGTGATCGTCGTACCTGGGCAGCCTTCTCAGAGGAGATCACCAGAAGACGCCCACTTCTAGGCAGGACAACCGCCTAAGCAAATGGAACTTTATAGTTCCCTTTTTCCCTTTCTCAGGTTCTGGTTCTAAAGGTTCTTGGGATCTCCATTAGGATGCACTCTTCCATCGCAAGATCCTACGAGAGATCGGGGATACGCCCTTTGACTGACCTCGTTGATCGCATTTCAGCGACTCTCCTACCCGGTTCCTCCTCACCTGCCTGGGAGGAACCGGACCCCTTTTTCCCTCCCTCCTCTGTGAAATGGAATTGGATCGCGGCCGTCTCTCCTCCTTCCCTTTTAGGTTTTAGCGAGCTTTCCGCCTCCTTTTTCCCCATCTTTCTTGTGGGCACTAGGTTTACCGGGCCCAGGGCCCCTGTAGGAGTGACCATGGCGGGGTCGGGTCTCCAGTTCAGTCCTCATTTCCCGGGTCCCCGTTCTACTAACCGTAGTCCTATACGTTGAGATCGGCTGCTTTCATCGTATGTAGATACGATTTTAGACCTCCGCACCCCGTTTTTTCCTGCTTGCCCCTGTTGGATATTTTCGGGAACAGTGTTGAATAACTTTCTACAGATCGCTTCGCTTTAAGCAGTGTCCCGTCGGGGTCGATTCTCAAGTTCCTGTTGCGGATTTCAGGGTGGACGATTTAAGGCCAACAATGTACTTCTCGCCACCTTCCGCTCCGATCGTCCATCGATTTCAGAGTAATGGGCCCCCATCCGAGAACCAGGCCAAAATCTTGTGAACCTTTCCGAAGCTGGTGGCCTGAAGAATGTTATTCAAAATCCGTGTACAATTTTTAACCGTATTTTAAACAGAGTTCTTTCGTTTTTCCCGGATCCCCCTCCCTTTTGTGGATGGTAGGTGGAGAACTCCGTCACATGTCGGCAGAGCGGGACCTTGAACGTCCAGTCCCCCCCCCTTGGGTTGACCTGCCCCCCCGATAGTCTCGCTGGCAACACGTGAAGACAGCTCCATCCCCTTTTTGGCCTGGTTGACGGAGTTTTTCCTTCCTACCCCGCTATGCCCCTGTAAACTTGGTACCGGGCATTCCCCCGGAAGTCATTTAAGATATTCCACCGCTGTTTCCCCTAAATGTAACCCCAGTACGGTAGGGTGCGCCCGGCGCTGTGACCTTCTTTCAAGGAGCGTGTACAGTTTTTGGTCACTTTTCGCTCAGCAACCTTCCTGAACCGATCTAGATGGTCCCATCGTTCAAGTTGAGCCTGTGGTTGAAGTGCCCCCTGAAGAGCAGTCAGTTACAAAATTCTTCTAGGACGGATATCTTCTGTATGGTTGACCTTCCCTCCAGGGACTTATAAAGAGATGGGGTATTCAGGGTGTGCCAAGACGTGCTCTTCGTCGTAGGGTGGGTAATTTTTTTCTTTTTCTTATCTGTTTGTCCCTTTTTTTTTCTTTCTTTTGTCTTTTTTTCTTGGTTTCCTTGTTTTTCTTCGCGAGTTTCCCTTAGTACCCAGACGGAGCAGGGCACCTTTAAATTTGGGCCTGTTGTCTCCACCGGCAAGACTAAGTGGTTTTCCTCCGGGTCCCCCCTGAGTGCTGATAGGTGGCCCGTGTCGCCCATTCTTTTATCACTGACCCTAAAGCTCCTTACCGGGAAGCGACCTTTTGGACCAGGTTAAGATCTACGGAGTCGGATTATGCAGAGTATTGCACGACCATTCTCGCTTCTGTCCAGCTTTCTGTCCACTTGATAAGCTTAAATTGTGAATCCGTTCATGAGAAACGACACAGCTCTGTTGGAACTGATGGATTCCAGTCTACCTTTTTCGCAGGTATTAGTTTTTTTTCCCAGTTATAATGATGAAGACAGCCCGGAGATCACAGCACGTTCAGGACATGTGACCAAGCGACAGCCAAAAGGGAGGTCCCTTAGTAGCATCTACAAAAAAGATGTTTGCATGACCCGCCCACGCACCACAGAAACGTTGAGTTCGATCCCCGCCTTTTCGACACATCATCTTTCTCGACACAGAGCTCCTCCCCCTTGATTGATTATTCCTATAGAGACGCCCTGAGGCCTTTTCCATCCTCGCCTTCTGAGCCCAACTTTTTACCGATTTAAGCGCCCATATTGATCCACCGCCTTTCCTTGAGTGGGGCGCTAGTTTTTTCCTTGGCATATAGTGAAAAATCCCGATTTTTCTCTAATTTTCCACGCGCGCCCGGCTCCCCTTTTTTTCCCTCTTTCATTGGATACCCGCCGCCCCCCCAGCCACCTTTACGGCACGGATTTACGGCACCTCCCCCCCCCCCCGTCCCCCGCCCCCTTTCCCTTGTCTTCACCGCACGACTCGCCACCTCCGCAGCCCACCGTTTGCAGTCACATTCCCCTCGACCCCCTTACCGTCTTGCGTTGAAAGCGTTGAACTCCCTTTTGCCGATTAGCTTCGTCCCGAGCAGGTAACAGTACCGACAAACATTAGATGGGCTTACGGATTGACCTCTAAAGGTCGGTGTGCGTTCTCTTGCACCCAGGTCCTACCTGTTACGCCCCCTCACGGAGGACCCACCGATCTGCGCCCCAGAATCTTACTTTTCATCGCTCATGCCCCCCCCCCCCCCCCCCCGGCCAGCGTGCTTGCCAATTATGGCTTTTGCGGGATGGCCCTGGCCATGGGATGTTCGCCCCCCCCACGCCCGCCGCCTCTTTTTTCCGTGGACTTGGCTGATTTCGGGGCTCCTTCTTTTTTCTGCCCGCGTGCGGCCCCCACTGTCTTGGGCGTTGCCCCGAGTTTGAACTGCGACCCCCCTATCCCCAGCTCCCGTAGACGACACCCGACTGACCCCCTTTACTTCTTTTGCTTCTCGGTGTCTTCTTTCCCGGTTTTCTTCCTGTTTTTGGTAGTCACCTTCATATGCGATCTCTGCTTCTTACTTATTAGGCCCGCGGCCGGTGTTGTTCAATGTTGCCCACTTATGCTGCTTCTGCCTCAAACCTAGAGAATTATGGTTTTGCTGAGCCCGCTGTCTGACTTTTTTCCATCCACACCCGGTGCTTACCTGTGTGACACGTCTCTGAATGACGTGCCGGCTGGTCTGTGCCTTTTTATCCCCCCCGAAACAGGGTTGAGGCCAGATTCTTACTTGATGAGCATCTAAAGCCTTTCCGACACTGGATCCCGGGAGGGTATTCCGTTTCTCTGCACCCACGGTGATGCTTTTGTCCGCCCGTCCCCCTTTGGAGGTTCCGGTCCTGTGCCAGCCGGAGCCCCTTATGGCCCGCCGTTTATAATTCCTACGGCAATGTACGAACTTGTAGTTACTGCTGTTCCACTGTTGCCTCCCTCGCCAGGTGAGTGCCCCGGAAAAATGCCTCCAACCCCTTGTCTTGTCTTTGGGTTGAGAGAATTTTTGGAGCATGCCCCAACAACCCGACCTCGCCTATAGGGGTCGGGCGACACCCCCGAGGTGCCTTAATCGTCACCCGCACCTATTCTAAAGAGAAAGCCGCCTTCCCCCCCACCTCGCCAGACCGGCCCACCCCCTCTCACTCATCTAAACTGACCCCCCCCCTCGGCGGCTAAATCCCCCGATCCCCCCCCGCGTCTACTTAATTCTCCCCCCCCTAGTGCCTCACAGGCACCCACTATTCACACATCTGCTGGCCCACCGCCCTCCCACGTCCACCGAACCAAGGTCCCCCTCATTGAACACGGCTCAACCGCTGCTCCCCCCTACCATTGTCCTTGCCCACCTACGAGAGGTGGCAGCACCCGCCACCCCCCCTCCCTCGCCTTCAAACCCGAGGGTAGTCTGCACTAGTCCTACCTCCATCTCCTCCCCCTATTCACATTATTACGACACGGTTCGAGACATCCGAGACTGTCCCCCACCTCCAACGTCCCTCCACTCGTATTATCGTACAAGCCCTAGGGCACGACCATTCTGGCCCTCCCCCATCAAATCGTCGTGTCCCCAACGGTCTATTCACTCCTGCCTCCCCGTTTTCCCTGACCGCCCCGCACCGACAGACGCACCAGGGTACCCTACCGCCCTTGCGGCCCCCCTTTTAATCGCAGCAAATCGGGGAGCCTTGGTAGAGATACCATTGCGCAACACCCGTTTTCTTTCCGACCAAAACGACATTCAGGGAAGCGACAGTGTGACACCGTACCAGCGGAACGTAACCCCCCCCGCACATTTGACAGTTCCGTATCATTTTACGGTTCCATTTGCCTGACCTTTGACTTCCGTCCCTTGACCCCCCCCGGGGTTCCGCCGGTTTTTTTTACCACTTTCTCCATGTGTCCGTACCACGGAAGCAGCAATCCTCGCACCAGAGGAAAAGGCAGACTGGTCAACGACAAGGCGCAGACCTTCGAGGCCCCGAGTTTTATCTTGGAGTTTTTTTTTTTTTTTCCTCGGCTGCTCCACCGTTAATCCGCCGCCCCGCAGCAATTGCTGTCATTTTCACCTTTCTCCCCAACTTTGCGTTCGCTTCTGCCCGTCCTAGCTTGACTATGCTCCAGCCTTCCCCAGCAGGGCCCTTCAGAAGTACAATCAGGCACGGCCAGTGCGTCCGGAACGGAAGGAACTCCAGGTCAAAAACGCCTTCGGCAGTGAAAAAAAGAATCAAGCATGGCGCACAGAGCGTGTGACCAAGGATGGAAGACCCAGAAAGAGTTCTACGATACCGCGACCGCGAAAAGGCAAAAGCCAAATAAGCAGGAACACTTCCGACAAAGACAGCCCAGGCCCCCTAAAAGGGCAGGGAAGAAAGCACTTTTCTAATCTTCTATTCGACCGAGTGAAGCCGAATCGGTCAATACCTTCTTATCATTTTCCCCATTTCTGTTACTTTTCCTTCTCATTTCCGGATGTTCTTCAAGTTGTCCCAGGTAGAGGTCTTTAGAGCGAATAGGAGACGATGCTTTTCCGTTCCCCCCCTTCCATCATTCCTTTCAACTTTGCTGGAACCCGGTTTAGAGGGTGTGGCGATCCCGCGAGCTCCCTCCATTCAAATTTGGGCCCCCGACGCCGCTTGCAAATGGAGGGATCGTTTTCAACCGGGCAAGGCATAGGAGTTGGGATTGTCTCGCCCTTTTCTTTCAACTAAATTCTCATCAGTCAGTCAGGTGAATTCATTGTTGATGAGTCCCGAGTTGGGGATCTTTGCGCTTATTCGGACTTGACTACGTTGGACAAAGCTTTTTTTAGGACGCATTTTTCTTGGGAGGGATACCTCTTTTTCCTGCCCCAGTTGATGCTGCTGGGGCCCGACCGGCGACGCCAGGAGTAAAGGGTATAGTTTGATTTATGGCGAGTTTTGTCTCGGCTCCGATGCAAAACCTCAACGGTGGTAGGCTGATGCCGGCCTGTTGATGGCCATGTCTGGACCGGGCGGCGTCTTGATATAAGCCACCATACCCCCGTTCCCTTCGCCATGGCCCCCAGCAGGATTACCCCCCCCCCCCCCCCGGTCGGTCGGATAGCGACGGGTCCAATTTAACTTGCTAATGTTTAGAATATCTTAAATTGAGTGCGCTACCCGCGGAGGAGTTACCGACCCGTTTTATACCTGACCAACTGCTTCAGACTTTGAGGTTCTTTTCCTCTCTGTAGTAAGGAACCGAAGCCTCGATTTGGAAGGCAGTTGATCCACCTGCTCGTTGGTATCGAGGCGCAGCCCAGGCACCCAGTTGATCCTTTACGTTCGCGAGCTCTTCAGGGCTGGTCCCCAGAGACGGACGAAAAACACCGGCCCCCTACAGAACGAGAAGTCTAGAATCAAATTCAAATGACACCACTTATGCATAGTTTCCTTCAAGGTTAGGAGATAACATTCCTCTCCTCCGCTAATTATTTTTCCTGCTGGCCCCTGCAACCCCAATCCCCGTTTTTTTTGTAGGCCTTTGCTGCGACCTTTTTGACCGGACCTTTTTAACTAATTTGAAAGAAGGGCGGCCGATTTTCCTTTCCATGAGCGCTCTTTCTCACCCCCCGGCCGGTCTTTTCCCTTCTGGACCACCTCACCTGAGGACATGTCCTCCCTTACCCCTTGCTGTTCGCGTGGCCCGTGTACCCCAGCGTTTTTGGCTCTCCTCTCCGCCTATGAAAGCAGCGTTTTATCGTTTTTCCTGCTGAACCCTACCGTTCCTGGTTGTTTTCTTCCTTGGCGCTGACTTGTTCCACCCAACCCGACGTTTTTTCTGCCTTGGAAAAACTTTTTTTGCTGAAATTCCCGTGCCGGAGGGGCCTTCACTGATCTGTAAACCCAGCGTGTGTCACGGACTCTGGAGGGTCCTGACCGTCCGCAGTTCCCTCCCCCCCTTTGAATTCTCGTGACTTTGTATATAGTACAGTCCCGAACGATGTTAATAATCTTCAACCAGGCTCGCGGACTTTTCCCTGCTAATCCCTGCGGGATCGTTCCCAGAGGGCACCTCCTTTTCTGGGTGCTGCAGGTTATTCTATCATTTATTGATTTCTTTCGCTTCCTGTGGGGATATTCCTGGCCTGGAAAGGTCCTGTCTGTCTGAGATAGTCTCCTTCCCTTAACCGCCTTTCTCGCCTGGTCCGGACCCGTGCCTGTTTTGGCCATCGCCTCGGTCCCGGCACACAGTGCATCTCCCTCCTAATCTATATTGTACTACCCTCTGGTTGTTGGTGAGAGTCTCTCCCCTTCCCTCGGATCCGTCCGGTTCCCCGGTCGTTGCGGATCTTCCTGCTGCCGGCGCACAACCGGGCGGTGAGTAGGTATGCTCCGACGGTCGTCACCCCTTACATTGTTCTCGAACGCTCCGTCACGGCTGCGGGACCTAGTTCCTGATTACTCTGAAACGTAAAGCCACTGTACCCACCCTGTCGGCTGATTAGGATCCTCCCGCGTGACATGTTTTTCTTGAGGAGAGGGGGAGTTATTTCGGGCCTTTTCCTCGGCTCTTGGCTTTTTTCTTTGCATGATTCCCGAGTTCCCTCTTGGTTCCTGACCCAACCTGCCCCCGCAATCTCCATTTCTTACGGTATTCTAGGCCCACTCATCCTTTTTAACCAGGAGAGCGGTGGAAAATAACCTCATATCGTCGATTAAGACCCGGTATGGTATCTTTTGGCCAGGAAGAATGCTTTCCGTTGGTTTGACGCCTGTTCCAGAGGATCCTTTCATCAGTCTTCCCACCTTCCTCTACACCTTATTACCACGATACTCGTTAGAACATCATCATAAGCTCTTTCGCTCTTTATTCTTCTCCACCGGTCTCCTAACCGGTCCCTTTCTCCCTGAGAGCGTTTTAAGCCGGGTTGAGTAGAATACGCTATCGCTTCTCCCTTTTCCCCACGTAAGGCTAGCGATTACGGCTCGGACTCCCTGAGTCCCTAAGTTGAAGACCCTGTCCTCCCTTGCTAAGATAAGTCCCTATTTTCACCAGTTTAGAATCTGGGACAAGACTAAGGGATGCCAGGTTTGAATTTCCCCCCCCCGTCGTCCCCCCCCAATGTCCCACGATGATCTCGGGACTCATCTTCCGAGAGGTTTCCAGGCTTTTTATGAGTTGTTCTACAAGGGTCAGAGTTCGAGAAGGTTTTTGCACGGTGGCTTTATGATATCAGGTTCGTTTGTTCGCCGGCCAGCACGGTCGAGGTCGGCAAATTTTTACAACAGTGTGGCCTTTCTCAGAACCAGACCCTCCGTGAGCGAAGTGTCGTTTCGACAATAGATCTGCTCGGTGGCCGGAGCCACGAGTTTTCACCATTGTTCCCTCTTTTCACCTGTGCCCGTTCATTTCGGGAAAATTTCTCAGGCGAGTCTGCTCCTTGAACTTGTAGCGCAAGCCCTTAGACCAGATGGCTGTCCACTAGGTAAGGTCCCCTGGCTCTCGATACTCTACCTCGGGCAATTGAGAATAGCCGGATGGTCCATATGTTTTTGGTTTTAATATCAATCCAACGTGTGGGGCTTACGTTGGGGGTAGTGGACGCTTCCCTCGCACTTCTTTTTTTTTACCTTCATGGGCCAATGCCCCGCCCAACCTGGATGTGAGGATGGTTCGTAAATCCTCTGACCAGAACTCCAAAACCCCATGTGAAAACCGGTCCCCCTTCCTGGCCCTCCCCAGGCGGCTGTTCTCTACCCCTGTCGCCAAAAAGGCTCTCCAGCCCAAGTCTGCAGCAGACACTCATAGTTCTTACTACAATAGTGCCTTCTTCCCGGCTCCAAGCAGACTACCTTCCGCACCTCACCCCAACCAAGATTGAGGAATGACAGTTTTTGCTACCAGCATTCTGGCGTCCTGTCGGTTTCACCGCCTCACCACTTTGTCTACCCAGAAGCTCTTCCCCGTTCTCGTTTCGTTTTTCTTGTCCCCCCTACTGCGGCAGTCTGACCCTGTTCATGGTTGTGAGATGGCCGTTGTCTTTTTCAAACTCGGTCCCGGTTCTGTTCCCTTGGCTCGAGGTCATGCTCGGGTAACTTCAGGGTTCCTGGCATCCTTAATAGTCCGCGAGGCTTCTCTGAGAAGGAAGAGGCACAACAAACCCCCCAAACCCCCCCCCCCTCCCCCCCCCCCCCCCCCCCCCCCCACCCAGGAATCGTCACACACCTCGGCCGGCTCGGGACCCCACGTGTCCCAGGTAGAGTGTTAATGGTCCCCCAGGATACCTCTGTTGTCCGTGAAAGATTTCCTTTAGCAGGAAGCGCTCTATTCCCCTCTTCCCCTCGTGCTGACCCTTATGGTTTGGCCAGAGTCTGTTCCTGGCCTTATGTATTTGGGTTCTGGTTATAGATGATTTGCGTATCAGTGTGCCATCGCGTAGGAGTCTTTGAGGCAGAGTGTGCTGGATTGGTTACCGTCCTTTTTGCCGTGGCCAGTTCCGCTGAGTATTCGTTCGTATGGGAGCTTAAGTTGAGGCCATGTGGTTTTTTTTCTGGGGGCATAGTTTCAAGTTTTTAGAGAGCCTGACTGTTCGTCCCGTATTGTTGGGATCTCCCGAGACATGAGGGTTCCCACCGGACAGTCAAACCCTTCGGATTAATGCGGGAGAATGGGGCGCCTGACGCGAGGTTCCTTGAACCCCCAACTCTTCGCCTCCCAGAACGTTTCGAAACCACCCTTGACGATCCAGGCATCTTTGTCCGGTGAAATCACTTGCCTTTGCTCCCCCTTTTTTTTTGGTGTCTTAGCGGAAGTCCTAGTCATGGATTCACGGAGGTCTCATGGCGTCATGTGCCATTTCCCATGAGGCGCTTGAGTACGGGCCGCCAGGCAGGCCTTCAAGATCCCCCTTCAGGGCGTTAGTTTCCCTGCGTGCCACAATTATAGATAGGCCCCTTTTTCCCGGACCCAAGCCTCTTTTCTGGTCGAAAAAGACCGAGTTTCTCATCCTCCCGCTTTTGGTGTTGAGGACTTGACTCCCAACCTATCTTTCCGTGGCCAGGTCCCGTTGGAAAGATCGACCTTTTTCGGCCGCCATTGGGTTAATCGACATTCACTCGTCCCTCGAGTCTCGGCCGTCCATGCGGCTTTGCTTTTTTGACTGCTTGACGCTCGGAATTCCTTCCTTGGGCCTTTCACAAGGTCGCCGTTTGACGGGAAGAGTGCTTATTCTCCTGCGCCAGCCGCGTCGTGTTTCCCTTGCCCTTGTTACATGTTTGTTTGTCCGCACCACTTATCCCCTGTTTTGGCTTTTTTTCCGTCCCATCGCTGACCTTTTTCCCCCTCGCTCACCTCCATGCAATTACCTTACCCTTTCTTTCTCCCTGTCGCGAAGATTCGCAGGTTTTTCAGTCCAGCCCCGAGACAAGGTAGAAAGACCGTATCAATCATTTTGCTGCGCTTGTTTGCAGCACGGCGCCCGTCCCCACTTGCCCTCCCTCCTTGGCCGGTAAAGGGA
>Ga0179591_1552422_pt1 | contig 18264 bp, 10 predicted proteins | sample CZOMad2_1_08_16f_FD_182891 | JGI IMG/M metagenome (GOLD analysis project Ga0179591, IMG submission 182891) | Vadose zone soil fungal communities from Angelo Coast Range Reserve, California, USA - CZOMad2_1_08_16fungal (PacBio error correction) | ecosystem: Environmental > Terrestrial > Soil >... | reverse complement strand
GGCGGTGGCGAGCGCAGGCGGCGAGGCGCGAGGAAGGTGCCTCAGAAGAGGTAGAGATTGGGTCGTAGACGCGCTCATCGCAGCGTGGGGCGCGCACGGGAGGTGGAGAGCCAGAGTGAGTGCGCCTAGAGGGAGGAGGTGGTGTGAGGAGTCGGCGTCGAAGGGGGCAGGAGGAAGGAATGGAAGGGGTTGGGTCCGCCGATGGTCGTGCTGTGCAGCAGGTCGAGCGCGGCCGGGGTCAGTTGAGACTGGGACCGGTGGGGGACAACACGGACAGAGGGGAGCGGGATACGGGAGGTCACATAGGGGTGGAGAAGTGCCAGAGGGCGGACGCGAAGGATGTGGGTTGTCATGAGCACCGGGATGGTAATATGTGGCAGGAATTGCAAAGGTGAGTCGGATGTACGAGGGAAGGCGGAAGAGTGGTTCTTGTTCCGTGCGTTACGCATTTCGCCGCCTGCCAGGCGGGCAACGTGCAGCGGCGTAGAGTGGTCCAGACGGAGGGATGTCCGGGCTACGACGAGGGGAGGATTTGTCCAGGGGTACAGGATTGAGGGTGTGTGGCCTGGAGTGGGAGGTCGGACGTGGGATAGTCCACCGGAGATGTGAATTCGGGTGGCGTCAGGCGGTGTTTCCGTGTAAGCGATATGTCGGGGTGCCAGGCAGAAACGGAGGTTTGGCCGGGGTGATGGCGCTCGCGGAAGGTGCCGGAGGGCGCGACAGCGGAGGGTGGCGGGAACAGGTTGCGTTGGGGAGGAGGGCGGCGGCGGCGCCCAGGGTTGGTGATGATTCTGCACCGAACGTGGCGCGCTGGTGAGGGAGGGGGAATTAGGGAGAGGGAGGGCGGGGCGAAGGGGGGGTGGACAAGGCGGGAGCTGGGGGGGGAGGGAGGTGTGACCGGACTGGGTTGGTGACGTCTGTGTAATCCGGAAGGTAGGAGCCGGATGACTGGAGTGCTGTCAGGAGCGCTGCACGACGTTCGGAGGGTGGTGCAGGGGAGGGGTCGGCGTAAGAGGAGAGCCGCGTGCAGCGGGTCCCGATAGAGGGTCGGGGTGTGCGCGGCGGGGGGATGGGCAGGTGACCGAGTCGCGGGTCACACGGAGGGGGGAAGAGAAGCGGGGTCCGGACGTTTAGTGTCGAGCTGGGACGGAAAGGAGAGCGGCCGTGGTACTGGGCTGTGCGTGAGGACGAAGGGGGGAGGAGGCCGTGGACGGGCAGATTTCACGATGGACCTGCGAGGACGGGCGGGGGGCTGGGGGTGCGGATGGTCTGTGGCGACGGGGAGGGGCATGCTTTGTGGCGGGAGCGACCCACTGCAGTGCGTAGGAGGAGGGGTGTGGGTGGGCTCCAGGTGGTCCTGCACGAGGGGAGGGACGTGGTGTGCGAGTAAAGGGGGGGGCCTGGGCGGCGAGGGTTGGGGCTCGGGGTGGCATGACCGGGAGGAGGCTGTGTGGGGTGTGGGAGGGGGGCCTGAGAGTGGGTGTGGTGAAAGGAGAGGCGGGCGGGACGGGGCGAGAGAGCGGCGCCGGTGGGTGTGTGAGTGGCGTTCCAGCAAGGGGTGTCGGGAAGTTGGCGGGGTGGTGGGCGGGTGTCGGACGGGGGCGGTGGAAGGCCACGGGGGCGGGATACGGCGTTGCTAGCGTACGTCAGGGGGGTGGGCGGGTGGAGGGGGGGAGTGGGTGTGGCGGGGTGAGCGGGGGGGCTGGGAGGGGGCAGGGGGGAGGGGTGACGCAAGCGATGGGGGGTGGAGGGGTCAGAGGGGGCCACGGATGAGGGTGGGCTTGCGGCGGAAAGGAGCGGGGAGTGGGATGGAATCGCGCCGGCAGTCGAGGCGGAGGGGGGAGTGGCAGAGGTTGCGTAGAGGAGGGGTGGGCAGGTATTAGGGGAAGATGGGGGCGGCGGAAGGGTGGTCCGCGGCAAAGGGGGAGGCACGAGTGCGCGACGCGAAGGTATGGGGGATGCATAGCGCGCAAAAAGAGGAGAGAGATGTGAGGGCGGGGCGCGTGACATTGTGTGTCATCCGCCGACCGCGGCCGTCTTCCGGTCGCCGAGTGGAGTGGCGATGTGAGCCGCGCCGCCTTTGGGGGGGGGCGCTGAACCTGAAGAGTAACACGGGCGGGCGGAAGGGGGTGGCAAGTGAGGTAAGGGTTGCGGAGCAGCTAGGTAGGAAAGAGTTTGCTGCCGTGTACGGAGGACCAGAAGGAGGCGTGGTGGTGGGTTGCGGCGCAGCGGTTAGGTTCAGGGAGGGGGGTGTTGCGCAGTAAGATGGCGAGCCGCGATTAGAGGGGCGGCAGAGGATAGACAAAGATGAGATGAGGGAGGGTTGCTGGTGGTAATGCGACGCGGCACGAGTGGGCAGGGCCGAGGGAGGAGGTTGGAGCTCTGGGCCGGGGGAGTGCAGCAGATACTGGTGGAGATGTGTGCTTGTCCGCGCGCGGTGTAGGTTGTGGGCGGGTGGTGGGGGACTGTGAGTGTACTGCGAGAGAGGGAGCCGGAGCAACATGTCGGCGGTGGGAGGTTGGGGAAGTCTGAAGTGTGACGACGGGGGAGGGGGGGCGAGGTCAGAGGGGGGGTGTGACAGGACGCCGAGAGATTCACTCGGCAGGTCTGGCACGGGAGGGGGTTCGAGGGAGAGGACGCGCCACGGGGCAGTGGGGCCGGGGTGGGCAACGCGCTGCGGACAAAGGGGGTGTTCATGGCGCTGAGGCCGCGCCAGGGAGACAAATGAGCTGGGGGTGCCGCAACGGGCGAATCCGGGGGGTGGTACCGAAGGAATGGTGATGGGGCACGGGGACGATGGGAGGCCCTGGTCGCTAGGCGCAGGAAGGACTGGGGGGTGTGGCAGGGCGGAGGGCGGCGGAGGGAGGGGGGGGTTGGTGTGCAGGGTGGGGGGCAGCGGAAGCCGACTGCTTGTGCGCGCTCCTGTGAAGGGTGAACGGGGGGGTGCACACGTGAGAGGGGGGGGTTGTGGCGGCGAGGGGTGGGGCGTTGCTTGTGACGTGTGGCAGGGGGGACTCAGCGCGGAGGGGCGCGAGGTACGGCCGATAAGGTGCGTTGACAGAGGGGTGGAGACGTGGGGCGGGCGGGCTGTCGGCGGGGTTGGGTGCGCAGGCGCCCCGCAGGAGGGAGAGCCTGTGCGGGGGGCGCCTGGTGGTCCGCGCGAGTTGGAGAGGCGCTGCCGAGGCGAGAAGGGAGGCGGAGAGGGGGAGGGGGGGGGGGGTGGGCAGGATGGAGCACGGAGCGTGTTGCGACGGGGGTGTCGGGACGCGGGACCAGCAGAGGGGGGAAGGAGTTGGGCTTACGCGGGAAAGTCCTGGGAGGAGAGGCGACGGGAAGGCACACGCCGCGTGAGAGTTGTAGGGGGAGATTTGGCACGCACGCTAGCGCGCGAAAAGGTGTCAGGGCACGAGGCGAGCGGTGTGGAGCGCCGTTGCGACGATGTCGCAACATGGGTCAACAGCAGGTTACGACCAGCCGGACGAGGGGAGGCCGGTGGCGGTAGCAGTGTAAGGGGCCGACGGCAGCGGGTGCGAAGGGAGGGGTGCAGAGGATTGACGGGCGAGGGGTGAGCGGAGGCGGGGGCCAGTGGACGCGGGGAGTGGCAGGGGAAGCACGGGAGGGGGGGGGGGGGGGGGGGGGGGGGGGTGGTGGGGGGTTGGGCGGTGGTGGGGGGGGGTGGTTGAGGGGGAGGGGGGGGGGGGGGGGGGGGTGGTGGTGGGGGGGGGGGGGGGGGGGGGGGGGGGGGGGGGGGGGTGGGGGGTGGGGGGGGGGTGGGGAGTGGGGGGGGGGGGGGCGGGGGGGTGGGTTGGGGTGGGGGGGGTGGGGGGGGGTGGGGGGGGGGGGGGGGGGGGGGGGGGGGGGGGGGGGGGGGGGGTGGAGGTCCGGCGCGGGACTAGAGACAGAGGGGAGTGGGAGCGAAAGCTGGGCCCGAGTCGCTGGAATGGTGAGGCGGGGAGCGCAGGAGGAGCAACAGAGGGAGTGGTGGGGGCGAGGTGGGTTGTGGCGCATGCGAATGCGAGGCGGGGATGCCCGGGGCTTCACGGAAGAAGGCGTTCTAGAGCAAGCGAGGGCGTGAGGAACCGAGCACGAACTGGGTGGGGTTGGTGACGATGAAGCGCGGGGGTAGGTGGGCGGTGTGTCGCGGGGGGGAGCGGCGAGGCAGGTTGCACGAGGGCGGTGAGGGGGGGTGTGTGGACGGTGTGGGGCTCGCGGTGTGTCCGGGAAGAGGAGGTAGGGGGATGTGCATGCAACCGAGGAGTAGAGCGTGGGGAGGCGTGTTCAGGGAAGGGAGAGGCTGCACGGGGCGAGGTGTCAGTTGTTGCGCGCGAAGGGGGTAGGGGCGGGTTGACGGGTGTGGGCACCGCGGGCTGCTGTAGTAGCAAGGGGAGTTGGCGTGAAGAGCTGGGGCGACGGCGCGACGTATTTGCGTTTCTCGCCGCGCGGGGGGGACTGAGAAGTAGGGTTGTGAGACAAACAGGCGATTTGAGTCTAGAGGATTGAGGGGGCGCAGAGTCGCGCGGGTCAAGAGAGGGCTGCGTGAGCGCGCGCGGGTCGGCGGGAGGCACGGGAGTGCGTGATTGAAGGGGGTGAGGTTTCGGAGGGCGAGGTGGGGGGGGCGGGTGCAGGGGTGGGGCGCTTCGCGGTGAAACGGAGGGGACGTGGCGGGGGAGGGACGAGTGCGCAGGGCGGAACACGGAGGGGCGCGCGGGGGAGCGAGGGCGACAGGAGGCGTGATAGTGAGGAGCGAGTCCTGAATGCGGCCAGTGTCCGGGGGATCGTGAGTTAAGGATGGGGGAGTCTGGGGGTGGACCACGAGTGGAACGAGGGGGGCGGATGCGTCTCGTCGTTTGTGCGCTGCGGCGTCCGTGGGGGGGGGGTGGTTTGAGGGGGAGGGGGAGGTGAGGAGTGGCCGATGGTTGCAGGTAGGGAGTGGACGAGAGAGGAGATGGGGTAGGCACGGAGTGCGGCCCAGGGGGGGGAGGGAGAGTGGGGCGCGATGGCAGGAGGGGGGGGGGGGTGGGGGGGGGGGGGGCGGGTCGTCTTGACGGGACAGGAGAAGTCGGGGGGTCAGCGCGGGTCGGGGGGGCGGGGGGGTGGGGGGGGGAGGTGGGGCGGGGTGGTCGGCTGCGGGGGCGCGGTGGCGGATGGACGCTCCGCGGAGTTCGGAAGACTGGAGGCGAGCAGGGAGCGCTCAGTGCGGATGCAGCGAGTTGTGAGTCGCGGATCGAGGCGAGGCGCGGCGGGGGGGGGGGGTGGGGGGGTGGGGGTAAGCAGCTCGGTGTTGATCGGGCGACTTGCGCGCTGCCGAGATCAGGCTGATGAGGATCGGTGGCTTGTTCAGCGAATAGGTTGATGAGCAGCCGGGCGGAGGGGGAGGGGAGAGGGGGGGGGTGGGTACGTGTGCGGGGCGCGGTTGCGCTAGGGGGCGGATGAGGGCGAGAGGGTGGGCGTGCGCGATGAGGCGGCACGCGGGGGGGGGCACGGGGGCACACGGCGGGTGGGAAGTAGCGGGGGGTATTGCACGCGCTGAGGCGGAACGACGGGGGAGGGAGAGTGCGGGCACGGGGGGGGGCAGCAGGAGGTGGGCGAGAGTGACGGGCGTGCTTGCCAGGTGGGGCGGGGGGGGAGCGCACTGGGCGGGGGTGTGCGGTGTGGGGCGGGGATGGGGTGGGAGCGGGGAGTGGGCGGGGGGGTGGCGGGTTGTTCGGGTGGAGTGGCGCGGAGAGGATGTTGGGGGGGGGGGGGGTGGCCAGAGTCGGGGATGGGAGGGGGGGGAGGAGTGCGTGAGAGGGCCTGCTGTGCGGGGGCTGGGTGGGGGGGGGGGGGGGGGGGTGTGTGGGGGGGGGGGGGTGGGGGGGGGGGGGGGGGGGAGGGGGGGGGGGTGCGAGGGGGGAGGGCGGACAGTAGAGGGGCCACGCGCGACTGGTGAATGTACAAGCGGAGACACAGCAGGTTGTGACGTGTGAGTGGGTGTGTGACGCTGCGCCGGGGAGGGGTGGCGCGGGTGGTGGGTTTGGAAGGGCGTTTGCGCGGGTGAAGGCGGGCAATTGCCAGGGGGAGGGGCAGGGTGGGGGACGAGAGAGGGGCGGGGGGTGCACGAGATTAGGGGGGGACGGGGGGTGGGGGGGGTGTGCGGCGGCCAGGGGTGGGGGGGTTTGCCTCAGTGGGGGTGACCGCGGAGGGGGAGAGGGGGAGTGTGGTTGTGAGAGAGGCGGTGTCTCGCTGGGAGTGCGGGGAGCGGTGTGGAGGAGGAGGAGGTGGCGGGGGGGGAGAGGGGGGTGTGAAATTCGGCGGAGTTCGCCCCTCGTGACGAGCGCGCAGGGGGGGCGTGGGGATCGTAGTGCGGTGTGCGTAGGGGTCAGGTGAAGCGGGGGGGAGGTGAGAGGGGGAGGGACACCGTGGTGAGGTGGCGCGGATGGGGGGGGGGAGGGCGGCTGAGCAGTGGCGCTGGCGTCGATACTTTGCTCGCGTGGAAAATGAGGTTGCAGGGGGGGTGGCGCGTTGCCGGGTGTTACACAAGGATTGGCGTGAAAGGCACAATAGTGTGGGTGTGCTGGAAGGGTTCGATGTCCTCCGGGGGTGGTGAGCCGCGTGTGGGCGTTCACTGAGGCGCAGGGCGTTCGCGCGGGTGGTGCGGCAGGGCATCGGCGGGACAGAAGGGCGCAGAGGGGGTGAGGGGAGGGGTGGGTGGCTCCGGTGACGGGGTGCGGTGTGAATAAAGGCTGGGGGTTGGGGAGGAGGCACGGATTACAGTTGTTCGATGGTAGTGCAGCGGGATGGGACGGCCGGTGGGGGGGTGGTGGGGGGGCGGGGGTGGGGGGGGGCTGCGTGGAGTGCAGCTGCAGAGGCGGAGAGGGAGGGACGCTCGAGCGGGGCGGGAACCGTGTGCAGAAGGTTAGCTTCGGGGGAGAGGATGGCGAGGAGGGCAGGCGGGGGTGCGGGGGAGTTCGGTGGGCGGTGAGCGCAGGTGCGAAGCGGTGCCAGTTCGTCTGCCTGGGGGAGTACGGAGGGCCCGGGCCAGGGGGTGCTGGTGGGGGGGTAGCGGTGAGTGGGTTGGTTTCGGCTGGGGGAGAGCGGGCAGTGGGGGGGGGGGGCGGTGTGGGAGGGAGGCGGGCTGGGGGCGTGGCGCGTGCGGGGGCGGACGGGTGGGGTGCCGGCAGTGCATGGGTGGGGGCGTGTGTGTCAGGGCGGCGGGGGGGGGGGGGCGCGGGAGGGTGGGTTGGGTGGGCGTTGCGCGAGGTGAATGTGGCGGGGGGGGAGGACGGGACAGCACCGGGGGCGGGTGTCGGAGTGTTCGGGAAGGGGTCGGGCGGGGGGGGACTGGGGCGCGAGGGGGGTTGGGCCGGGTGCGAGAGACGGTGAGCGTCGGTGTGGCGTGCGGGGGGGGCAGCGTGCTTGGCCACAGGGACGTAGAGGCCGCGGATGGGCGCGGGTGTGGCTGCGGGGAGAGGATGGGGGGAGCGCAAGTGGGGGGGCAAAGATGGACGGACGGGTGACGGGGGGGGGTAGGGGGAAGGAGTGAAGGGTGAGCCGAGGGTGCGTGTGGGGTTGGGGATTGGGGGAGGAGTCGGGTGGGGGGGAGTGGGGGAGGCGGGCGCAGTGGGGACGCCGGGCGCGTGGCAGGGAGTGTTATGAGACGGGAGCGAGGCCGGCACTGGTGGGTGCGTGTGTTGGTTTGGTGTTGGGGCTGGGGGGGGGGGGGGGATGGGGGGGTGGGAGCGGTCAGTGTCAGGCGGCGTGCATTGGCTCAGGTGCAGCAAGTGCTGAGGGGGGGGAGGGGGGGTGGGGGGGGGGGGGGGGGGTGGGGGGGGGGGGGGGGTGGGGAGATGGAGGCTGGTGGAAAGGCGCGCGCGAAAAAAAGGGAGGGAGGGGGGGGGGCGAGTGTGTTGGGTCGGGCGGAGGGGAGTGGTGGAGGGAGTCGGTTGCGGGGAGTGTGTCGGACAAGGTGATTGAGTCGGAGCGGGGTGGGTCGGCGGGGGGGGGGGGGGAATGGTGGGGGACGTTGTGGGGGGGTGAGGGAGGGGCGGCGGGGCTAGGGAGTTCGGCAGTGGTCGAGCGGGTCGGAGGTATGGAGGTCGGGGGGGGGGGTTGGCGTTGAGGCGGAAGGGGGGGGGCGTGAGGGGGGGTGGAGGTGTGGGGGGCGCGACAGAGGGGTGGTGTTTTTTGGGGCCTAGAGGGGAGGCATCCACGGAGGATTTGGGGTGTTGAGTCGTCTGTGCGCGGGCGGGGGGGTGGTGGAACTGTCCGGGCGGGGGTGTGGGTAGTGGCGCACGAGGTGGAGGGGGGTGAGTGGAGGGCGGCGGGAGGATGCGGAGGTGGTGAGATGGGTGTGCGCGGGATTGGGCCGGCGCGGATGTGTGTGCAATGCGGGCAGTGGGGCGCGCTTACTGGGCCGGGTGGGAGGGTGGGGAGTCAGGCGGTGTTGGGTGGGATGGTGGTGCGGGTGAGCGTAGCGGCGCGGAGGGGGGACGAGGGCTGTTGGGACGAGGGGGGGGTGGGGTCGTGGGGCTGGCTGGAAGGGGGCAGGAGTGGTGGGCACGAGGACGGCGTGGAAGGGTTGGCGGAGGGTCACGGTGGAGAGGGGGCAGTCGGGGGTTAGAGGTGGCGGCAGGGGCGGGGGGGTCGACAGTGGTGGTTGCGGGTGGAGGGGAGGGGGGCCGGAGGGGTCGTGGCGGCGCGTTTCGGCGGGGGTGCTGGAGGCGCGGGAGGGGGGGGCGGGGGGGGGGGGGGGGGGGGGGGGTGGGGGGGGGGGTGGGGGGGGGGGGGGCGAGTGGGGGGGGGGGGGGGGGGGGGGGGGGGGGGCCTGTTGGGGTGCATCGTCATGGTGCGGGGCACAGAGAGCAGGGGGGGGGGTAGGAGGTCTGACGGGTGATGGGGCGGGTGGCGGGGTCAGGGATGCGGCTGGCCCGTGTGGAGTGGAGAAGGGGGGGGGGGGCTGGAGGCGACCGGGCGGCGGGGGAGGACGGGAAGGGGGGGGGGGGGGGCCACGGCAGGCAGTGGCCGGACGGGATGGCGGAGAGGGGCGATGTGGTCGGCGAGAGAAGGCGAGGTGGGGGTGGGGTGGTGCGCGTGTCGTGGGAGACGCCGGGGGCTGAGGCAGAGGACTGTTGCGGGGGCGGAGTCGAGGCAGGTGGGCTCCGGGGCGCAGGATGTGGCGGGGGGTGCGGAAGGGAGGGGGGGGGTAGCGGCCGGGGGGGGGGGGGGGGGGGTAGGTTGTTTTTGGATACGGAGGGGGGGGGGGAGGGGGGTTGGGGGGGGGGGTGGGTTGGGCACGGCTTGTGTTCCGAGGGGTGGGGGGGGGGGGGGGGGGGGGGTGTGGGGGGGGGGTGGGGGGGGGGGGGGGGGGGGGGGGTGGCGGGGGGGGGGGGGGGTGGGTGGGGGGGGGTGTGGGTGGGCGGGCGGGCGTGGCGACGGGGGGAGGGGCGGGGGCCGGGGAGAGGTTCGGACTGCGGGGAGGGTTTGGCGCACCAGAAGGGCGCGGTGCGGGGAGGGGCGGGGTTTGGCTGGGCCGGGATGTCTGAGGGTGTGGAGGGGGGGAGGGTGGTGCGGGGGGGTGGGGGGGGGGTGGGGGGGGGGGGTGGGGGGGGGGGGGGGGGGGGGGGGTTGACGGAGGGGGAGGAGGGGGGGCCGACGTAGGTTGCGGGTGATTCGGGGGGATGGGGGCGGAGGGGATGGCGAGGGAGAGGTGGGGAGAGGGGCGCGGGGGATGGCGAGGGGGGGGGTTGCCCGTTGGGCACAGCTGGCGGCGGAGTGGGGGTCGGGTGTGAGGTGGGGGTGTGGGGCGGCGGGCTTGTGTGGGCGGCACATGGGGGTGGGGGGAGATTTTCCACGTGTGGGTGCGAGAGGGGCAGGGGGCCACGGGGGGTTGCGGTGCAGGGGGGTGAAGTCGTACGGGGAACGCGGGGGGGTCTGGGGGTGGGGGCGGCGTGGGCGGGGCGTGGTGTAGGGGGAGGCGCACGAGCATGGTGTCGATGGGTGCGTGAGCGCGGGAGGTTCTGCGGCTGTGCGAGGGGGGGGGGCAGGGGGGGGGGGGGAGTCGGAGGGGCGGCAGGGGAGGCGGCTGGCGTTGTTGTTCGCGTGGAGGAGGGGGGGTGGGGGGAGGGGTGCGGCGGAGGAGGGGCGAGGGGGGCAGGGGACGCGCGGGGCGGGGGGGAGGTGTCAGGGACATGGGCGTGGGTGGGGGCGGGGGGTAGCGGGGGGAGACCGGTCAGGGGCGCGCGTACGTCGCGGGGCGGAGAGAGACGCTATCAGGGAGGGTGGGGAGGGGGGAAGGGGAGGGGGTAACGCGCAGGGCAGGGGGGTGTGCGACGGGCGCATCGGCTGGGGTGGGAAAGGTCATGTAGGGGGGGCGAGGAGTGGGGGGGGCTTGGAAGCGTTGGAGGGGGGGTACGGCGGTGGAGGGGGGGTGGGGCGGAGGGGGGTGTGGGGTAGGGGTGCGTGGACGGCGCGAGGGAGGAGCAGGGGGAAGGGGGAGTGGAGGATGGGGGGGGGGCATGCCCGGGCGTAGATTGCTGGAGGGGTTCGAGGGTCGGTTGGGTGTGGACGATGATGAGGGGGCTAGAAGGAGGAGCCATCGAAGTGGGGTGGTGGGCGCGGCGGGCGGCGGCTGGGATGGGCGAAAGGAGCGGGCTGAGGTCGAGGGTGATCCGGGGCGGTGCTGTGCGCGTGCGGACGGAGGGTCGGAGGTGTGACGACGGCGGGGGCGGAGGGGTTGTGATGGCCGGCGGGAGGGTGCAGCAAAGTGGTGGCGGGGAGGCGGGTGAGGAGGGGCCAAGGGTCCCGGGGGGTCTCTGGGTTGCGCCGAGGCGGTTGGCGATACGGCTGAGGTCCGTTGGGCGGGCGTGCAGATGGCTGCTCGGCACGCGACACGTGTGGGTGATCGCGTGTGTAGCGGAACGCGGAATGGAGTCTGACAAGGGGGGGGCGGGTGAGGAGGTGTGTGCGGCGTTGGGGGGGGTCGGGCGGGCTGGGTGCGACTGGACGCGCAGGGGCGGTAGGTGCTAGACGGGGTGGTTGTACGGTCCGGGGTGGCAACTCGGCGCGGTGTGTGGAGGCGGGGGGAGGTAAGCGTGGCGCGGGGACGGGGCGGTGGGGCCGGTGGGGAGGGGGGGGTGTTTGTTGGGTGGGGGGGGACGGGATGCGGGGGGTATGTAGGGGTTGGTTTGGGTGGTGGGGGGTGGGAATGGCAGGGGTGGGGGGCCAGCGGCTGTACCCGTGCAGGGGGGGGACGGCAGCGGGCCGGGGAGGGACGGCAAGGAGGGGGGAGGATTCTGCGAGATTGGTGTCAGAGTTGGGAGTGTCCGCGAGACGCGGATTCAACAAGGAGTGTGGGGGCGGCGAGGGAGGAGCACAAGGGGAGGTGGAGCGCGCACGGAATGCGGACTGGGGTTGGAGGGGCGTCGGGGGGAAAAGGAGGAAGGGGAACTGAAGTGGTGTCAGCCACAGAATTTCGTGTGGCGCGGTCGAAGCCGGCGGCGCGTCGGACGTCGGGGGAGACGGCCGTAGGAGGGAGGGCGGATGAGACGACAGTGTTGAGGGGTTGTTGCGCGTCCAGCGCCGGCTGCGGGAATGATGGGCGTTCTTCGCGCGGCCGTCAGTAGTGTCAACGAGAGCGTCGACGGAGGAATGCGAGGGAGGTGTCGTTTTGCGCTGCGGTACGCATGTGTCGCCACCCCCGAGCGGGTTCAACGTTCAGCTGTCGTAGAGGGTCTGCCTGCAGGGCGGGGTGTGGCCGGGGCGCCACGACCGGTGGGGGGGGGGGTGGGGGGGGGGGGGGGGGGGGGGGAGGTTTTCCACTGGCCGGGAGCGGTGGTGGTCGGAAGGTGGCGTGAGGGGTGCGCTGAATGGGTGGGGGGGCAGCCAGATTGATCTCGCTGGAGGGGGCAGGGTGTGTTGTAACTGGCACGAGGTATGCCCGAGCGAACGGCGGGGTGGCGGTGAGTGCTGCTCACGCCAGAGCGGGGGGGAGGAGTGCGCGGCTACAGAGGGGTCGAGGCGAGGTTGATTAGAGGAGCGGCGCGCCGGCAACAGTGTGAGAGCGTTCGATGGGGGCCGCAGTAGCGGGGGCCGCTTGAAGGGAAGGGGGTGTCGATGGAAAGCGGCCGGGAGGTCAGGTGCGGGGCGATGGAGGGGGATGTGGTCGTGGGTCGGAGGACCGTGTGTTGCTTGCTACCGCGAGAGACCGAGTAAGGGAGGTGTCTGTGCACGCAGGAACGTTCATCAGAAGCGAAGGGAGACACCGGTGGGAAGCTGAGGTGCAGACGGCCGAGGAGTGATGTCGTCGGGGGTGGAGGACAAGGCCACGGTCGGAAGGGAGGGGCGATTGGGGGAGCGGCGTGGGGATGTGCCGAGGGAGAGGGTAGCGGGCGCGGTGAATCGTTTGGCAACCGAAGACGATAGCGCAGGCACCAAGTTGCGAGGGTGCCGGGGCGGCGAGCAGGGGCGGCAGTGGTATGGTCGCGGATGCCGGAGTGTTTAGTGGATGAGTGGGGGCCGCTGGGCGAGCGTGAAGGAGTGTGGGGTGCCGGGGTTGCGGACAGCGGGGCGCGGGTACGCTAGGGGGTCGAGGTAGGAAGGGGGGCAGGGCGAGTGGGGTAGGAGGCGCGGGTCAACGCAGTGAGGCTTGGGTTGGGACATGAAGAGTGAAGACGCGATTCGCGGGGGGGGGGGGGCTTCTTTGCTTTGCTTCCTGGGGGGGGTTGGGGGCGCCGTTTGAGGGGTTTTTCTTTTTCTGGTATGTGTATTTTTTGTTGGTTCTGCGGCGACGCGGGGACTCGAGTGGGCTTCCGAGTGGGGGCAATGTGTGACGACGGTGTTGCCTGTTGTGGGCGTGGGTTCAGCCGTGAGGAGGGGTGCGCAACGGGGGGTGCGGCTGCGCTGGCGAGGACCAGGGTGCGGGGTGAGGGGAGTGGCTGCACGCGGCTGAGGGTGTGCGGGGGGGGGGATGGGGAGACAACGCCCGGGTAGTGGGTGTCGAGGGGCGGGGGTAGGGGGGGGCGCCAGTGGAGGGGGACGCGGGGCGGAGTTTGGGGGGGGGGGTGAAGGAGGGTGGTGGGCGGGGTGCGGGGCCAGGATGCGGGCGGAGGGGAGGGGTAGGGGGGTCGATGGGTTGCGTAGGAGGGTGGGGGGGGGGGCGCGGGAGGAGGGGGTAGGGAGCGCGAGGGGTGTTCCGCGGGGGCGAAGCGAGCGAGGTCGCGACCCCCAGTGATCGTGGTAGGTGGCACTTGGGGCTGGCCGCGGAAAGGAAGAGAGTCGGGCGGGCGAGGGGATGGCGGCGAGGGGGGTGGTCGGGAAGGAGGCAGTCAGGAGCGTGGACGCTCGCAGCGTCGGGAGGGGGAGTGGGGCGGGAGGGGGAGGTTGAGTGGGCGCAGCGCGGGCCGGTGCGCGAAGCGGTAAGGGTGGAGTGGTCCCGCGGCGAGAGGTGGCGCGCGGTGGATGAGGATTGCGACGGACTTGGGCAGGGTGGAAAGAGGTTGTGCGCATCGCGACGATAGGAAATTGCGTGACTGGTTGTGTTGGGTGTGCAGCAGGGTTAGTGTCACAGAGGGGGTGTGGGAGGCGGGAGTGTAAGAGGCAGGCCGCGAGGAGGGGGAGTGCAGGGGGAGAGGACGAGGATAGGAGAATAGGGGCGAGGTGCGTGCTGAGGGATGAGGGGGCACTGGGCGAGGCGCGGGCGCGCGACTCAGTAGATCGTGGAGAATCGAGCGGGACAATTGAGGGTGCATTTGTGGCGCGTTTCCGCGGGCGTGTAGTTGCGAGGTGTGGACTCTGTGCTAGCGGCGCGGCCGGGACCCATGTCGGCGCGGTGAGGTGTGGAATGGCGTGAGGTCCGGACAAGGGCGAGTCAAGGGGGTTTGCGAGGGCCAAGGATCGTCGCCGTCGCGCCGGGATGGGGGGAGGGGGATGAGCAGGCGGGGGTGTGCGAGGGGGTGGCCGGTCGGGCGGCGAAGGAGGGTTGCGGGCGCAGGGGTTCGCGGGGCGAAGGCGGGGTGGAGAGGGGTCAGAGGAGGGGGACTGGGGGTGCGGCTGGCGTAGCGCGGAAGGGGCGCTGGGCCAGGGGCAAGGATGGTACGTGGGGATGGTAAAGGCGCCTCGGGTACCGGGGAAGGTGGGGCGAATGGGGGTGGGAGTGCGCGGGAGGGAGAGGGGGGGCGGAGATCGTGGTGAGGGTGGGCCGAGGAGGAGTGTCTCGCGAGTGCTGTCGGACATCCGTCGTGGAAGGGGTAGGGGAGCGGTTGGGGTGGCGGAAGGGTCGTGCCGAGTGCGGCGGGCGTGGGTGGGGCTTGGGCCGGGTGGACTTGGGAGGGGGCGGGGGAGGGGGTCCGCATCGCGCGATAAGTGAGCGAGGGGAATGCGGGGGTGCGGGGGCCGTTCGAGCTGTTGTTGCCGGGGATGGGAGCGCGCGCAGGGAGGAGGGAGGGGCGCGTCTGCGCCCTTTGGGTCGCCGACGAGAAGGCGCTGGCGCCTAGGGCTGGAGAGAGGAGGGAGGGCGGGCGAGGAGGGGGGGGGGGTGGGGGCGCGGGGCGAGGGGGGGACGAGGGCGTTGCGGGAACAGGGGTACGAGTTCTCACAGAGGGGAAGGGAGGTTGGTGGGCGTGGTTTGGAGCGGCAAGGTCGGCTGGAAGGGGCGCGGGAGGGCAGCCTCTGAGAAAGGAGGGGGTTTCGCAGGGGGGGTCGAGGCGAGGGGAGTGTCGTCAGGGGGAGGGGGAGGGAGGGGGGCTGTATGATGGAGGGCGCGGTCGGAGGCAGTGCACGGGGGCGGGGGTGGGTGGTGAAGGGGTCACCGATGGTGGGGGTCCGCCGCGGGGGGAGGTGGCGAGGTGGGGGACCGGTGGCGAGGGCGAGTAGCAGGGGGGGTGAGAGCGCACACGGCGCAGGGGGGCGGGGGGGGTGGGGAGGGGGGGGGTACGCGGAAGGGGTGCGGGTAAGATGTGGGCGATGGTGAGGGGGGGTGGGCGGCGGATGGGGAGGAGGCCGTATCGTCTGGCGCAGCGGGGGGGGGCATTGGGGTGTGGGGGTGGGGGGGGGAGTATGGCGGCCGCAGGGGGTGCGAGGACGGAGGGGGGGTCGTGTCCCGAAGGGGGAGGGTGGGTGGTGCCGGTCGGGGCTGGTAGGCGGCGCAGGGTTAGCGGAGCGGGCAGGCGTCGGGGGCACGAGAGCGAGGGGGGCCGGGGTAGAGGATGGGAGGGGCGGGAGCGTGGGGGGGGGGGGGGGAGGTGCGGAGGCGCGTGTGGGCAGGGGGGGGGGTGGGTCCGGGCGGCGTGGCAGAGGGTCATGGGGCGGGGAGGGGAGCGTCGGAGGGAATCAGGGGGGGCCGGGGGGGTGGGGGGGGGGGGGGGTGCGGGGGTGGGGGGGCGGAAGAAGGATGCGGACGAGACGTGTGTGGTGTGTGACGATGATCAAGGTGTGGATGGTGGGCGTGTGGGTCGGCTGTTGGAGCGGGCAGCAGGGAGGGATGGTCGGAGGGCGCGGAGGGGGTGTCTGCGTTGGCTCATTCCGGGGAGCAGAGGGGGTGCGTAGTAAGTATGGTCCTCGACCGAAGGCAGGGGGGGGCGGGGGTGGTCAGGTAGGGGAGGGATGCGGTGAGTGCGAGTTGTGCGTCGTTGACCGTGGCGAGGGGAAGTAGGGCAGTATTTAGCGGGGGGGGTGGGGGGCCCGCGGCTCTGCGAGGCAGATGGCGATGTTCGTTTCCGGCTGCGAGCGGACGACCGTCTCTCGCGCCGGCTGGCGGATAAGTGATTGTGAGGAGGAAACCGACGATGTGCTCACAGAGTGAGGAGAGGGACGCAGGGGGAGTCGCCGTCAAAGAGGGCATGTTACCGACGCGGGGGGGGCATAAGGGATGCGGAGTAATGTGATGTGCCAGGACGGAGGCAGGGGGGGTTCTGAATCGGCTTCGGCGTGGTGAACACGGAAGGGAAGCGGAGGAGGAATCGCAGGCGGACACCGACGGGACGCGACCGGATGCTGTAGTTATGTTAGAGCCATGCGCCCGTCTACTCAGGCCCCCACGCATTCCCTGAGAGATTTACAGTAAGGACTTCTTCGATCGCCGATTGGTTGAACGTGAGGCCTGGACGTCGAGATTCCTCTCTGGTGTTAGTCCTCCGCCTATCCTCCGCGGTGGCGTTGTGCTTATAGCAGAGATCCGGCAGGCTGTCTTCTCGCTGGAAAGTAAAGTCTTACGACCCGATGGAGCGGAGGGGTCCGGTGCGAGGCATCGGCTCTAGCGCGAGCACATCGCGGTTCGCGCACCGGTCCAGGGTGTTTTGTGGGGACACCGCGGAGTTTTGCTGGGGTGTCGCACTCGCGGAGCATGTGTTGGGGCACCTGGGAGCGAGCGCCGAGCTGACGTGGATGGAGCCGACGGCGTAGCGGTGCAGGGGGTCCCACTTTCGAGTTTCGCGCCTTGGCGGAGGACGTATAGGGACAGTTGTTGTGTGGCGGCCGGCGGCGCGCGGAGGGGAAGTTGGCTGGTGCAAGGAGCGGAGGGCGCGGGTGGGTGGGCAGGGACCGACTTTGATCGGGACGAGGCTTGAGCGCCTGGCTGACAAGCATTGCGTGCCGAAGGCTTCGGGTTAGTTCAGCAAGGTGACTTCTCCGGGGCGTCAGCCCGGGTGCACGGAGCGCGCGGAGCGAGGAGATGGCGCGGGCGTCGGAGGCAGCGGTGATGGATCGGTACAGGGCGCGGGTTGGAGTTGGGGGGGGGGGAGGGTGGGGAGGGGAGAAGGCGAGGCGCATGGTCTGCAGGTAAAGCCGAAGGGGAGTGCGGCGGTTGGCAGGGCGGTAGTGAGAGGGCCCGTTGGGACGGGCTGGGCGGGCGGGGGGGATCGCACACTACGGGCTAGCATGAGGTGGACTGGGGCGGCGCGGTGTGGGGGCGGGGACGGTGTACATACGCACGAGCGGCGGATATTCGACGGTGGGTTAGGGTGAGCCGCCGGTGCAGGGGCAGTTGGGACCGTCATGGTGGGGCCGGGGGGGGCTTTCCTGAACGTCGGGCGCAGGGGCACGGGGGGGGGGGGGGGGGGGGGGGGATGGTCCGTGCGGGAGGTCGTGGGCGAGGGGGAGCTGGGGGGGGGAGGTGGGTCACGGTGTCCAGGCTAGGAGAGTGGGGCGGGGGTGTGCGCGGTGGCGCATCGGTGAAGGGCACGCTCGGAGTGGTTTCATCCTGCGGGGGGGGGGGGCATGGCCGGAGGTCCAGAGGGGAGACACGCGAGGGGCGTAGTGGCCGGAGGACATTGGCGTGGGCCAGGCATGCGTTGCAACACACATGCGGGCACGGGGGCGGGGAGCAGGGGAGGCGGGTGAAGGGGAGGTGCGCGCGCTACGAGCGCGTTATTTGGGTGGTGGGGTGCGAGAGTGCGGTGGGGCAGGGGAGGTTATTCGATCGGGCTTGTTTGCGTCATGGGAGCGGGATGGCGCGGGGGTGGGCGTGACGGAGATGGCGGGGGTGCGATTGGCGGATTGGCGCGGTGGTGTCGTAGGCACGCGCTGTCAACGCCGGTAGGCGGTCAGCCACCTGGGAGGTGCGAGGCACATGGGGGCCGGTGAGGTCGGGGGCGAGTATGATTGATGTCTGAGTATAGCTTGTGGCGTCGTGGACGTGGTTGGGTTTTGGTTGAGGATGGGGGATGATAGCTGGGCATGGGTAGCACAGGGCGGAGCGAGGGTGCACGGACTCCGTAGGAGAGGGGGGCGCCGGCTGTGATGGTAGCCGGCTGTTCAGGTTGGGACGCGGTGTGTTCGTGTAGGGTGGCCACCGCGGACAGCGGTGGGTAGCGGTATGTGCGGCTGTGCACGGACAGGTGGTTCTGCGCGGTTTAGATGGGCCTCCTGGGCGCGGGAAGAGTTGGTGGAGGGGTGTGGCAGGAGGTGGGGGCGGGGTGTGTTGCGTCGGTGGGCGTCGGGACAAGTACGTTCGGGTCGTCGGAGTGCCGGGGTTGGATGCACTGGGGAGACCGGGGCCAGCGGAGCACGGGCTGGGGTGTGTGTGCAGGAGGGGGGGGGGGGATGGCTGAGCGGGGCCGCGCCGTGCGTGATCACACGGCACGGCCGGGTGGGGCGTGCGCCGCGGTGGGGGGATGTGGTGTGCGTGCGGTTGTGCCTGGCGGGGCGCGGTGGGGCGTGTCTTCGCGGTGCGTGCCCATAGTGTCGGCCTGTGTTGGCAGTGGTACGGCGGGTGTGCGGGGGTGCCCGCGCGGTCGGGGTCGCGGGGTGGGAGGGGCCGTGCGGACAGCTCTCGAGGCCGGATTGGCGTGGGGG
>Ga0179591_1240417_pt1 | contig 18264 bp, 18 predicted proteins | sample CZOMad2_1_08_16f_FD_182891 | JGI IMG/M metagenome (GOLD analysis project Ga0179591, IMG submission 182891) | Vadose zone soil fungal communities from Angelo Coast Range Reserve, California, USA - CZOMad2_1_08_16fungal (PacBio error correction) | ecosystem: Environmental > Terrestrial > Soil >... | reverse complement strand
TTATGGGACAAATCTTTTCATTAGAGAACTCCTTTTGCTGACGAACGTTATCATTCTGTCCCTGCGACTTGAAAACGGTTTCCGGTTCTTTTATCCCGAATTAAGTTTATTAAAGACTTCCCAGTGAGTAAACGACAATGTCCTTCCCTCCCCTGCTTTCTTCTTGGCTTCTACCTCCTAACTTTCGCTGTGGTGAAACGTCCGCCTTTATCACTGAATGGTACATTTAGTGAACCAAGTTATCAAAAACCCCCCAATTGTTAATGGATATATGCTTCTCTCTAAGGCCCTATATATGATCAATTCCATCTATTCTCTTCCCCCCCCCCCCACGAATATTACCCCATCTACTCTATGTCTCCACAAACTCTGCCCCATGTAGAATCGTACCAGACTCCTCTACAGGAGTGACGATGGCTTCTATGTCCCACCTCGTGAGTCTTTTTGTCCATTTCCTCCTATTCCCTCTCGAATAAATATGCTGCCACTTTTTAAAGTAACCCAGCCCCCTTCTCAAAGCATGTCCCCCCGCTTCAACCAGTAGAAAACTTCATCTTTCTCCGATCTTTCAGAAACCGACTCCCCTTCGCTTCCCGTTCGCTTAAAAATATCGATGTCCCAGTAGCAGGGATGTTGTCAGATGGATACTGCAGAACCCCCCTCCCCCCGGTCAATCTTTCTTTTCTTCCCCCCAACCCTCCCATTTAGATATCATCTATAGAAAATTCCTCCCCATCAAGATAGGATGGTCCTTTTACCAAGTTAGCTTGATGTTCTGGACCATCATTCTAGCCCTCCTGCTCCTTCTCTCTCTGTTCGGTGGGATTTCCTTCTCTCTCCTCAATCCGTGTTTTTTTTTTTCGAGATTAACGCCCCGCCACTTCCTTCGCGGTCCAGGATTTCCCTCTTCGTAATTGCCCACCCCCCTGCATCCCCTGCCCCTTTGGAGGACAGAAAAACCAACGCGAGAGCGGAGTTCATTCCCCCCTGCTGATCGAAATTGTACCTCTTTTTTCGCCTCTGCACGGGATTGACAGGTCTCCCTTGCTTTTTTTCTGTGCCAATATAAGCAAGTGCTCTTTTTAAAAAAAAATAAATGTCCTTACACTCTTTTCTTTTTCAGGATTTCCCCTGTCCCCTACGAGGAGGCGGTGTTCTGTAAGATCGGACATCTATTGTTTTTTTTCCTTTTGAAAGGCTTCGTCCAGGCCTTGAAGATCTGATAAGTGAATTGCTCCTTTTCATAGAATCTTTCCCTGACTAGGTCCTCTGAGGCCCTGGTACCCCCACCAGAATCAGCGACAACGACCCCTCAGCACGCAGCTCTAATATGAAGAGGTCCGCTTCTGATGTACCTAGCCCTCTTCGTGGTGGCTGATTTAACTTTATTAAGATTTCCGTTTTGAGCCTCTAATAGATGGACGGCCTATTTCTCTGTCTTATCTATTTTCTAGAGAATGAAATTTGTTTGGGTATCTTTCGAATGTACGTATCTGATACTTTGCAAGGCCCCCCAAACTGAGAAATTTCTGACGGTATCCACCACTAACCTCAACTTCGTCGGCAGATTCGTTCTGGTCGCCTTTCCTGCTTTTTCCAGATTCATTCTTGAGAAGAAACAGAACCCCAGTTGTGTCACAGACTGAGGGCAACTATTTTTTCCCATTTGCTTACTCTTCCCGGTCCCTTCTCTATGCCCAATCGACCTTATTTTGTTCCCAATAACTATATCTTATCTATTGCCTGTAGATGTGTCCAAAGAGTAACTTTGGCTTCCCCGTAGACCCTTCTGACCCACACCCCTAACAGGGGACTGGAACCCCCCGAACGTAACTCTCGTCAGTTCCCCTGCGAACCCCCCCAACCGTCCCACCCCCCTTAACCCCCCTGAGGATAACCCCCAACCTGAAGCCGATCCACGTTTCAAAAAGACTCCTCCTGAGAAAGAGTGGCACAGTCCCCCTCCTTGGTTGTTTTCTGATTATCTTTAACCCCTTTCCGGTAAACCCTTCCCCAATCCCAGAAGTCCCCTCCAGATCTCCCCTGCGCGTGTGATTTCCCCTTGTATGGACCCCCCAAACCAGATAATGATACGCGAGAAAAAACCTCCTTCGCCGGATTCTATGTTAGGCGTGCAATCCTTCTTTCCGGGCGCTCCCCTCCCCACGATCACCAGGTTAATCTTTTCCTCCAAAAACGAAATTTTTTTCCCTTAACCTGCCGTCATTTCCCAAGTGACCGGTGTTGGTTACTTGGTCGATTAAGAAAGGGCCTCCTCTTGTTTGGGTAGCCGCATCAGTTCTCACTCAATTTCTCCTGCTTAAATGCTGGCCTCTCGCGGGGCCGAACCGGTCCTTCATCGGCCACAGTCTTCTACCCCCCCCCCCAGGGTGGGCGGTTTATTCCCCCCCTTCCTTCCGGGTTTCTCATACCCCCCTGCCGGAGAGAAGTCAACCATATTTCAAACAGGGCCCACATGTTTCCCGATCTTTCATGTAGAAGGATTCCCTTCCTCCTTCCTCCCTCTTCACAGGCCGACCCGAGCCTTAGATGAACCTATTGCTAAAAGTTCTGCCCTCTGTGCACCTGGCATTGTCTTTTCCCATTTCCCTCAAGTTCAAGTAGATACATACTGGCGGGGGTTTGATTTGGGTCTAATTTCTCAACCCCCTGCTGGCCTTGGCCCCCTCTCCTTCACAAAAGTTTGAGTGAAATCTTTCCTGACTCTTTTGAGGAGGGTGTAGCCCAGGAGACGGGATGATGTTGTTGTACCTGACCCCGCTTTTGAAACCTGCACGCGGAATATCGTACCCCACACTACTCCCCCCCTACCAGAAACACCCAAATTAGACAAAGGACAAAGAGAAAACACCCGTGGTGCCGCAACACCGTCCCCTTTAGCACCGAGAAGTGGTAACGACCACAACCACTACGTGACATGAAAACCCGGGGCACGAGCTTGGTTCACACTTGTTGGACTCAATACTAACCAGAAGCCAAAAACCAACACGGGTGGGGGGGGGTGTGGGGGGGTGCGGTGGGGGGGGTGGGGTGGGGGTGCTTTGGGTGGTATGGGCTTTGTTTTTTGTTTGTTGGCTTGTTGGATCCAGCGTAACTACTGGCAGCCTCACTGGAACTTTGATCTCTGGATGACTTCTAGTGGTAGATCTGGGGGCAACATTACAGTACAACTCAAACGAAAACAATGCGTTTTTTTCGAAGGCTTGATCCACCTGTCCCCGTTAATTGCCTCATTCTGACGAGATCGACCACAAGCCCTTCTGACCTCCTATTACGGGGTTGCAAATCCAGCCAATGGAAGGGGAGACCTTTGCATTTGCATACGTTTCGCTTCTCACCCGTGACTTTGCCGATGTCGTTCTTGGATGTAGAACCCTGTTACCCCCTATTCTTTGACGGGAAAAGCGGCTCCGGTTTTCATTCGGCCGAAAGTCTCCCCCACTCCATGGCAGTTAGCTTTTCAAAATGATTCTGCTCCCCCCTCCAACCACCGATATAGCGAGTTTAGGACTTATCCCAGGCGGCCTATCGGTATCTTTTGAAGGGACATAGCCTCCTATTTTCTCCCTTTGGATTATTATTCCCTTTACCCCTCTCTGTCGAAAAGTAGTACCCCATGATAGATTCCTCAGGACCTCCTGCCACCGAGGTTTTTCTCCTTTCTTTTTCGGTGTTCGACCGAGTGTCTGTGGATTTTTCAGCGTCTTGCCGTGCTATTCCTTTCAGTCTTGGCCAATGATCTCAAATGGACTTCTTTCTTGATTTCCATGTCGATTTTCTTCTTTTTTTAGACGGACACCAAAATATAACCATTGAAGCAGCCCTAACGCAGGCTTGATCCTTTCAGCGCTTGAGTCATAGGTAGAATCCCCCAAGTCCCCTTCTGGTTATTCCGTTCGTTCTCCGGTGTTTCTTCAACAATCGCTCTCTCTAGGTTTTACCTGAGGGACATCTTTAGGATCACTCCCCCTGGATCTCCAAAACCCCTGAGTCTTACCCCCCTTCCCGATAGTTTCCCAGCCCTAGGCAAATGGATTCCCCCGAGATGATCCGTTTGGTTAGGGTAGAAAACGACCCCATTACCTTCCTAGGTGTCGGTCGCAGATTTTTTTTTTTTGTTTTTTTTTTTTTTTCACGTATCTTACTCCCGCCGGGCCTTTGCTCCATGCTCCATTTTTTTCTGCAACTCGGTTACTTTCCCCCTTTACCATGCTGTATCCCCCTCGCTTTTCTTTTCACATACTCTTCTCCTGCCCCCCTCTTATTTTGCCGTCGAGGCAGGCGACAAATATTTTTGACCGACCTAATTTACTGACCCATCCCCCCCTTTCTACTTCCAAGGCGAATCGCCTCCGCAGGCTCCCGGCCCGCGGCCTGAGACCCCAGGCTATGCCGCTAAACCCCCCTACCTTCATGAAATTTTCCTTTTTTTGGGTCTAAGGATGAACCCCCTGACCCACCTAAACAGAAGCCTTCTCCTTCAGTTCTGTTTTTTTAGCCTTTCCTCTGGTCGCCCCGTCTTTCCTTCTTTTTTTCTCCCCCCATGCCTTACTTCCCGGTCAATCTTCTCTGGATTGAGTGACCCCCAGACCCCCCCCGTGATTCGCCCCATATTTTTGTCCGTCTCTCCTCGAGATTTCCTTCTTCGCCGCCATTTTTTTAAAGTCTCGTACTTCTCCCCCTCTCCGCCCGCATCCCCTCCCCTCACCACTCTTCCTGCCATCCCTCGCGGTTTTTCCCAAAGCAGTAGACGCGTTCCCGTTATTTCCTTTTCTCATGTCCAAAAACCCACCCCCAACTTTTCCCATCATCCAAGATTCTTGGAGGGTCCATAGGGCGATTCCGGTCATCGTTTCCCATAGCCCCCCCTCCAGTAGAAACCTGTAAAGATCCCACCGCTCCTCCAGGTCTTGCCGTTGAGCTGGCTCCAAAAGAAAGTACTTTCCCACTTCCATGCCCCACGCCCGGCACTGTCTCGCCTTCCTTCTACCCTTTCCCCCCCAGATGGTTGTTCACCTTCTTTTCCTCCAAATATCGAATTCCCCCTTAACAGAACCATGACCGACCCATTTATTTTCAATCTTCAAAATCCGTTCTTTCTGGGATATCTTCTCGCTTCCTGAGAAAATTGGTGGGAGGGATACATACAAGATGTCATCAGAGAAGCAATTTTTTGCCACACAATTGCGTTGAGAGTTATATGCTACATATATCTCTATCCTCGTTCCTACCCCTCCACCATGATAAGTCCTCTTCGTAAATTCTCCCTCTTCGGTAGATACTGAATAGATCAGAATACGGACTACAGAAGCCTACGACTTAAGCCTCTCAAGTTTTTTACTCTATTTTTTATGTTCTCGACCCCCCCCTAAGGTATATCGAAGTCCCACTAAGAAGTTTTTTTTTTTTTGAGCGACGACCCCATGTATAGTACTGGTCCTCCCATCCCCTCCGTCCCCCCCCGTCATATAGTCAACTCTTCCAGATACGTTTTTTCCCTTGGCGTATAAGTTGGCTGATAGTGTTCTCCCGCCTCTCCCCTTTAACCTGGCCCTCGGATCCCCCATTCTTCCGGTTGAACGCTGCTCTCTGCCGTTCACGGCCCCTGGTTCATAATTTCAACCGGTGTGTTTCCACGTAGTCTTTGCGTAGGAGGACTTTCTGAGGCTCTGTTCTGGCTCCCCCCGCCAGAACCAAATGGATAGCCCAGCCATAATCGAGTTCTTCACTAAATACGATTTTTTCGCCCCCTTTCCCTCTTTTGGCCCACTCTTCGCCCTCATTTTTTATGGGCAGGAAACCAAAATAGGCCCCCCGGACTTTTCCCCCCCAACAATGGGGAGAGTTCCCGCTACTTCCAGGTCCTTCCTTTTTCGTGGGCCTGTCGAGTGGAAATCTACTTTCTTTTTTTGTCCGACATATTGGAAACGCTGACGTCTTAGGTAGAGTATAGCGCCGGCTGGACTGTTTTCGTATTTTTTTAGCTTGACCTCTTGCTATCTCCCGCATTTCCCCTCCAATCCCGGCTCTTTTCCGTGTTGTTGTAGCTTTTTGTCTTTCCCCCTATCGCGGCCCAATCAAGGCTGATTCGCTTCCTTCGTGTGTAACACGGTTTCTGGAATGTCGCTTTGTTCGGAGGATTTGCGGGTTCCTTGTTCTGGCGAGATAGTCCGCCTCCCGTTTGCGTTTGTCTGGCTTTGTCTTTTAAGATTTGACCATCATTCTCGATCTTCCTTGGGTTCTGGATCTCAGTTACTATAACGCCTTCCCTAGAGCAGGTTTTTTTCCGATGTGGGTTACAACCCGCCTCCTACGGGGAGACCCTTTTTTCTTTACCCCACACATACCTTATGTCGAAAATGATTATGTGCCAGATTTAAGCTTTTTTAGCTTCACAAACCACCTCACTTGTCATTCCCTGATTGTGGTCCCGTGCTTCCCATCTGACTTTGGGGCGACTCACTTTGCGGAGATTATGGGAGTGGGGTCGCCCTTTTCTTGTCTCTTGCCGAGCAGTCTGCTGTACTATATGTTTTTCGCCTGAAAGAATGAAGGTCCCCACCTCAGAGTAAGATTAAGAAGATTTCGACTACTTGACTCCATCTGGACATTTTGGCATTGTAGGGCAGGACCCCCCGTGCTGTTTTCCCTGTTTCTGCCACTCGTTTTTTCCTTATTCTCCTCACTCCTAAATTCAGCTGGTGGGTAGACCTCCACCCGACCGAGCATAATCTTAATAGCTTGTGCGGTTTTTTAAAGATAGGGGTCTTTCTAATTTTTTGGCCTCTCGTCTTCTCTCTCTCACTCTGGGGCCCTCGTACGGATTGTCTGCTATTGTTTTAACCCCATCCCCTCCAAACCCAAAAGTGGGGTTGTTTTTGACTTACTACTCCTTGGAACCTCAGAGATTCCTTCTTCTCTCCTGCAGTTCCCCAGGATTGCTTCAATTGGTTTCTTTTTTTTTGTAAGTAGAAGATACTCATATCTGTTTTTCGGAAATCCTCGTCCGCTTTCATTCGATAGCCTGCAGACCCAGACCCTGGCCACCTTGGTTGAAAATTTTCAGCCGACATCCTCCCCCAAACCCAGCCCCGGAGCCCCTCTTATCTCCTTCTTCCTGCCTCAATGGCTTTTTCCCCTTGTGCAGTTGGAACCGTTCTGAGATTTCCATCCTCATCTCTCCCTCCCTTCGCTATGATTGGCCTTCCAATGAACCGCCTCTCTGGATAAGATGACCAATAGATTTTGTGAGGTTGAAGAAACAAATCAAATTTTAATATCTTTTCTCCCAAAGCTTCAACTGCCGGATTTATTTTCTTAGTCGGCGTTCAGTCACAATAATGAGAAGATTGTTAAACTTATTGGGAAGAGGGCCCTCACACTTCAATTCCCATCTCTCTCCTTTTTTCCGAACTCGACCTGTATGCCAAACGCTTTCCTCTTCATTTTCTTTCTCCCAACTGGCTCCTTCCCCATCGAGCCTGGATAGGCGCGGGCCTTAGTCTAGTAGTCATTGCTGGAGAAATTGAATTTGATTCCATCTCTTTCTCACAGACCTTCTAAAACGCCGGTGGTTTTGTTTTGGATTTCTGTAATTTTGACCCTATCCAGAAACTCTAATGTCCTAGTGCCGGGACCTGCTATTCCGACCATACTAAGATTTGAAAACAGTCCTTTCTCTTTCTAAACATACGTTTCCCCCTCCTTCCTTTCCGTTCACATTTTTTTCTGAAATTCCTCTCCAAAATTTAAGGGTTGGGGGCTTGATCCCCCGAATATTCGAAGGCCTAAGATCCATTATCCTGCTCAAACCTTCCTCACTGCTTCTTCCCTTTCCACTTTTTTCCCTTATCTTTTCAGTTAAAGAATGTTTGACGAGCTAAGAACCCCAATCCAGTAGTATTCCCCTCCTTTATCAAACCTAGGAGGAAATGGACCCCTACCCTGATAGTGAAAAGCTTTTCCTATTGGGCGAAATTTCCCTCTTCCTAGTCATCTGTGAAGATGCCTGAAGCCTCATGATGCCCTTCTCCCCCTCTATGTAAGAGCTCCATGTTCCTGGTCACCCAGCTTGGTCAGATGTGCCTTCGCAATACCTTGATAAGAAAAGCCCTGAAGTCCTGAATCAAGCCCACCGGTTCTCCGCCGTCCACTTCCTACGACCTTTGTTGTCAAGTTAAACAGATTGGAGGCTAACTTTCTTCCCCCACTGCTAAGTCCTGTTGACGCCTGTAGCTTGTGAGTATACCTTTTTGGCCACCTGCCCTGACATCATTTAGTTCGTGATCCCCCCATCATTTCCCCACCCTCGGTACCACCTTTGAGTCGGCTACCCTGCACTTTAGTTTTTTATACAGAGATGCCTGTTGGTGATTTGGGCCTGGTTAAGCTCCGGCCACGCGCTGGACGATAACCGGCCCATTACTAGTTATTTCCACGGTATCGTCTATCTCTCGGTTTGTCCTCACCCTTTCCCATGCTCCCCTCTTTCCGGCGGGCTATCTGACTTGCTTTTATTTTAGGGGTCCCTAACTTTTTAGTTCCCGACCAGAAAAACTTCTCTTTCTTCCTTTCGCCCACGCGGTGCAGGGCGCTTTTTCCTGTTTCTTCTTACTTGGTTTGTGAGCCGCTTTTGATTAAGATTGGGGAGATGTACGAGTTCTTCCCCGGACTCTCAAGAGGGATATCCTTTTCATTCCCCTGTTCTGTTTCTTTGGGTCCTTGGACATATTTACCCCAAAGTTAATCTGACCAGATTACAGGACCGACCTAGAATGCTTGCCCATTGCCTTCATTCTAGCACTTCCCCTTGAAGTTTGACGCCTTTTTCAAATTTCGGAAGACTCTTTGCAACCCCTTTTTGTAGTCTTGTCAGTCCGACTCCACGGCTCCCCCACCCTCTGTTTCCAGAGCCCTTTGCTTTTCTCTTTTAGATGTTACATTCCGACCATGGCCGCGTTGGTGACCGGCCCCCATTTCCACGGTCGCTAATTAAATCCCCCCCCAACCCCCTCCTTTGTTTCCTTCAGCCTCCTTCCCTCCCTCTTCTTCTCCCTGCATCGATTATATGCTCCACCCGCCATTCAAACACGCTCTATTTTTCTGAGAAAAAAAGCTAAGGGTCACCCGTCATCGCTGACTATTTCGTCTAGATTCAAATCGTCTTTCCCCTCTGGCCACAGCGGCGTTCTGCGGTAGGGAAGACGAGGTTTACTTCCCTATAGTTCCACCTCTCCCCTTCCAGGACCCCTCGGTCACCCTGACTTTCGAGAAAGATTTGAACTCCTTTTGTGTCAACCTTCCCCTCATTCGCCTCTATTTTTAACCTCTTCGTCGTTGCAGTTCGCATTCCCCCTCTAGCTTCGTCCGCAGTTCTGGCCCCCCCTGTTTGACCATTTTCAAAGACCCTCATCCCCTTCCTTCCCCGTTACCTATGAGAACCTTAGTTCCACTTTATATCTCAGCGATCGCACTTTCAGGCCCTCCCTATTTCGGGTCGGTCCAGTTACTACGTGTCTTGTTTTCTTCTGTCCCTTTATCCGAGATCGAACTATTTCTTTCTGTTTTTCTTTTGAATCCTTCTTTATTTTACTAATCCCGTTTTGTTTGTCGAGGCTCTTCACGACAAAAACCATCTTCGTGATTCTGATTGTCGTTTATCCATGTATTTCCCCCCTCAATGCCCCCAAGTATGACCTTGTTCACCTACCCCCCCTTTCGTAGCGGATGGTCGGTGGAGATTCCTGGGATCTAATGGATTTACTCTCCCCGGATTGTTCTCATTTTCTTTCTGCAGAAACAAACCGTCGCTTTCACCAATCCCATGAGAGCAAGTTTTAAATAGACTTTTCATGACCTTCTGGACCTGTAGGTCAGCTCTCCTCCTCTGTCCCAGTTGTCGTATGGTGCACGCTGGATTCCTCTTTTTCGCAGGGAGTTGAATCTTATTCCCAGGCTGTTCCTGTTCCCACATCATAGGACTGGCTTTCCCATGCTCATTAACACTAAAGCAGAAAAGATAGTTTCTATACGCACTTGACTCCTTAGAGGTTCGTCTTCTTTAACCCATTAGAATGTCGTTTTTTTTTGTTGACGCCAGTACGAGAAGTCCCCCCAGTGCGTGTATCGATATAGTGGCCCTGGGAATCAGATCGGTCGGCGCCGCTTCGCTCTCCTTACAAATGTTTCTCTGTCGTCCCTTCCAGTTTCTCTTAGAGACAGTACAGGATCAAAACATCTCCCTGTCTGAACCCCGGTATAACCTACCAGCTACTCAACGTGTCAGGACCTTACGTATGGATGACTTTCTTTCCCTCTTGAGGAGAGTATGTCATACCCTAACACATACCCCCTTTTGTCCCAGCGCTGGAACTCATTTTTCTACCCGTGTCGTATAGAAATTTGAGACTCCCCTCTTCGTCCCCCCCCCCACCCCCCTTAACACCGATAGATTGTATTCCGTTTCGAGGGGCCTCTAATTGTAATATCAACTGATCACCTCTAACAAAACCCCCCGGGATCCCACCGACTATCTCCCTCCTTTCTTTCTCCGGCCGAGGAAAACGCCCGGTAATCCCCCAACATATTAAAACAACCAAAAAGCTCAAGCGAGTCCAACGTCATTTCGACCGTAAAAAGTGTTCCCAATTACGTTACTAGAATGGTTGACTGTAGATGTTCGCAAACCCTTTTTCCCGTGACACCCTCCCAGTTCAACCCTAAAGAAAGCGCAGAGATCTCCAGCCTGTATCCTTTTTTAGAACTTGAAAAGGTCTTTCAAAACACCCCCTTGATCCATAACTTCCCCATCCCCCTTCTCCGGGACTGGACTGCTGGAGGCCTGCCGACTGCTTGGCATCTCGTAAGTAAAGGTCAATGACCCTCCGATTTCAGTCCCCTTTGCCCCCGAACCCAGGCAAGTAGTAATCGCCCCTCCCAGACCTTTCCCCCTCCCAGGAGTTGAGGAATCACGATCTGAGCCCCGAGTGGGGTTCTTTTCGCATGACCTTTAGCCTCCATCAGCTAGTCTCACCTGGGCAATGCCAATAAGATATCTGCCCCATTCAAGTTGGCATTTCCCACTTTCTCATCTGGGCCCTTTTTTCCAAGTGTTTTCGATTGGGGTTCCCTTTGATAATACAGGGGATCCTGTGAAGACTTCAAAAGCCCAAGCCGACCCCCGCCCAGTGCTCGATTAACCGTAGATGAGTCTACGGCTGAAACGCTTCCTTTCAGTTCAATAGGCACTCGCAGTATTTTTTCCCTTGGAGCCCAATCCTTCTGTTCCCTAGGAAGTTATGTTCCCTTTCGCCTCTTGTTCTCCACGGATCTTCTTACTCTTGCCGGTGGTTTAGAGTAACTTCTCCCACTTTTCTGGATTTGCAAAAATCTTCCTTTTTCCCAACTTGGAGATTTAGAAGCATTTTCTGTTCGGTTCTCCGTCTCTTAGAGTGAGTTGGGCCTGCAGTACCCAAAAAGCATTTCCCCAGCCATGTTTCACTTTCGCTCCAATCCCCCAAAAAATCATTCCTTTCCCGGGCCGTGGGTAACGTTTTTTCCCAGATTGTTCCCGTCTTCTCCGAGTCCCTGTCTCCCACGCCCTGGTCCTTCCGGAGTGAATCTAAATAAGTGGTTGCAAACACCCCAGTACAATCCCACCCCTTCCCACCCCCCTTTTTTTATAATGTAGTTGAGACGCGATGAGTGCGTTTAATCAGCAATGCTACTAGAGTCGTTACCCCCCCCTCCCGTTTTCCGAACTGCTGGCAAGGGAGCCCCCTGCAGCCCTTTTCCTGGCGCTCCCCTAACATGAAGTTCCCTTCTACTCTTGTGCATCATTCGAGTTCACACCTGACTTTCTGCTTTTCAGGGACTTTGATTAGAGACATAGTCAAGTTCCCCGCGGCCCCGGAGTTTGAATACTAAGACTTCCTCACCCCTCCTACTTCCCTTTCTTTTTTTCGACCACTTGATTTTTTGGCTCCACAAACATGTGAGCACCCTGAAGCCCTGGGTCGCTGTTTTACTTTCCCTAAATATTCTCCCTCTGGAGGCATATCTGAGGATGCTTAATTCAAAGTCCACCAACCCCCCCTCCCCCCCCTTCCGAAAGCGTCCTTCAGCCCCCCTTCTATCCTGCAGGTAGGCTCGACTGGGGTTGTTGGTGTTCTAACTGAGTGATGATGGATGGTTTCGTCACTTTGCCCCGGGCATGATGTTCCCTGCCTCTCTCCTGCATCCGACCTTACATGCTTTGATGGCTAAATTTTTTCCGGGATTTTCTTTACTTCCAAAACAAGGATCCAAAATTGAAGATAAGAGAACCCTCCTTTTCCCTCATTCACCTCTTTTGTCTTTACCAATTCTTACGTCCGCCCCCTACACCCGAGTTATGAATTTTCTTCTAATTTTTTTCCACAATCTGAAGAGATCATCTTTACATTTTACCCGCTTGCGGATATATTAAGTCAGCGAGGTAAACCCGGCCTCAAAACTTTTCCCTATAGGTTTCCCCCTACATATCTTCCTCAAATCCTAGTCATCGGATGGATAAAGGCTTTTTAGGTATAAAATCAAACGCAGAAGAATTCATGAGGAGCAGACAGCTATTTTTCCCCTTCTACCTACCATTATCTCTCACTCAGTTTTTCCTTTAAAGCCCAAAATGTCAGGATGTACTTAAATAGTCCTATTAAATTAAATTCTGTCCCTAGAAAGATTGACTTTTTCCGTCCTTTTCTCAGTCTCCCACGTCGGAAGCACCCCCCCCTGCTCGCAAGCCTAAATAAAGGTTTTAAAGAAACCAACTGCCACTTAGCCCTCGAATCATCTCTTCCCTCTTCTTTAGCCCAAGGCCTAGACTCAAGAGAAAACCCCCTACTACGAAATCTGATTTTGGTTGTCCTCCCCGGTATTACATCTGTAAACCAAGCAAAAGCCGCCCCTGTTTCTAAATAAGGTACGGTTTTCGTGAGTCTTTAGGTCGGTTTTTTCCCCCCCGTCTACTTACGCGCAATAGGAGCGGATTCCGTTGCCGTCGAGCAACCACCCTGAAGTCTAAGCAGTCGGGAAGAGTAAATATCCTTTTTCCCGCCCCTCCTCCGGCTTTTTCCTTTGGATTCTTCGCAATCCCCCCGACCCTAAAAGACATCCTCCTCAACCCCTTTATTCACAATGAATCACTGTTTCCCCGTCGTTTCAATCCCCCTTTATTTTCATAGCGATCCTTTCCCCTCCCAACTCGTGACCAACCCCCAACGGTTCCCATCCAGGTGAATTGGAGTGGTCATTAGGGGAGATGGCCCCCCTCCCCCAGCCGCGCAAACCCCCATCATTCCTCTACTATCACGAAGAAAGTCCTCTGGGCCTCGCTGACGTAACCTCCAGGAGAGAGTAACCACCTCCTTCCCCCACAGGTCCCTCAAGTCTTCTTCACTCCTCCCCCGATGGTTGTTTACCCTTCCGGTGAGGAACAAGCGTCAGATTTTTTTACTAAAAGTCCAAAGGATCGATTTTCTCCCCAAATATCCACCTCCGCTTTTTTTCAAACCTTCCTATTTATGACCCACTTTTATCCTTGGTGACTGATGAGCGCTTCAGACCCTCCCCCCCGATCCTTCCCTACTCCCCCACCGTCTCCGTTTTTGGTGAAAAACCTACTGGTGAGCCTACTTAGAATCACCCCGGGTTTGCTTTCTGAAGCTTTTTTCACCCCCTACTTCATTCTCCGCTTGCGGAACGTTATTAGAGAAAATAATGTTCTCCACTAATGCCCCACTTTTCACCTCCCTCTTCGCAATATTTGACGTTCGTTGCATTGATTTTGATGTTCGGTCCCATCCTTATAAAGGTCTATCTCTTATTGAATAAGCCCAAGTTTTTGTTTTGTTGGAGAGATCTAGACCCTTTCTCGGAATGGTCCGCCCCAAACTCCTTCCTTCCCACCGCATTCTTCAAATCTTCGAGCGTTCCTTGCCCTTGCAGGAGTCCTCTTAAGAGTGCTGCCCCGAAGAGTCCCCTACTTGCGCTTTCCAATTTTTTTTATTAACCTCTCTAGCGTATCCGGTCAAGCATGCTCCGACATAAACAAGTCTTGTGTCCCAAAAGCTTTTCTTATGGTCCCGTAGAGGAGATTTCTTCTCCCTCCTACAACCCATTCCGGCCAGCTCAATAGTAATGAGTTATCACTCCTTACTTTTCTCGACACTTGTTGCCCCGTCGAATTTTCTGGGCTTCCACACAACATATGAGATTATTTCCTCCCCGTCCCGATTCAAACCCCTATGAGGATTTCCCTAGAGAAAGGACCAATCCACGGTAGCTTTGCTGCCCCAGTTTGCCACTCTCCTTTCTTTGGACGCCGCTAGGAAAAGATGTCCTCTTAGTAGAGATATTGATGACCGTGTCCTTTTCTACTTGGGTGGAGTTCTTGAGATTCCCTTCAGCCCAGTCATGACCCCCTCCCCAGAAAGCTTTTGATGGGACATTTTTGTTTTCTCTTTTTTTCTTTCCATAGAGACTTGCCCCCCCTCCGGACGAGTTCGACGCGGTGACACCCAGTATGATGGGACTTAATAGGTGGGTGATGTCTTTTTTCTCGTGTATCGTTTTCACTTATCGAATCCTTCTGAGCGCGGTATCGAGGGCCAAGTCCGGCATCTTATTCCTCTGTTTCTTCTTCTCTCGTTGGGGTTCTGTTCCCTCGACATGCAGCACTGATGCGCGGTCCTAGGCTCCGGTGTGTTCCAAACCTAGAATCGGGGATCACATCGCACGCTTCACACCATAATGATGGAGAACCTGCTGATGGTGACGTTAGTTTTTCAAAGATTTGCTAGGAACCCCCCACGCCAAAGCATTGGTCATGTTAGGATTTTTCCTCGATACACCCTTTGAATATGGCCGGATCTGTTGTTCTGAGACCTCTCCTTTGTGCGTCGAACGTGATGTCGACGTGTCCTTAGTCCTCGGGTTTTCTTTTTTGCTTCGCAGACTTCAACCGTAAGGTTTCGGACTGTCCTCAAGCTGATGGCCGAGCTGCGAATTTCAGCCCAGAGTCTGTCCCTTGCCCGTCCACCCAGCGATGAGACTTTTTCGGCTTTCGCCCTGCTCAAGTGGCGCCTCCCCTATTCCCCCGATTTTCCGCTTTGGCTGGTCGACCAACCGCCGACTCCCTCCGTGCAGTTTCCGCTTTCTTTCACCCGCCTTGATTTTGTGGCATAACTCCGGGTTGGGGATCGACTGTCTACGATGATATTTTCGAGGGGAAAGCTGTGGACGAATCTTTTTTCGCTCCCCCCCTTAGACTCACTTTTCAGCCACCATTTTGGTATTTTTTTTTATTTAAGTCCCGCCAGGAACTCAAAGAGTTGAAGGTTTTCGTCAGTGTTTCTCTTTCTCTACCCTTCAATTTTTGGAGGTCCGTTTCCGGTCTCGCCTATCCCCGACCACGAGAGCTGAGGAAAGAATTCCCTTTTTTTTCTTGACTGAAGACTTTTTTTTCCTCCCCAGAATCCGGGGCACGTGGATTGCCATCATTAAAGCACGAACTTGGACGACACCAAACAGAACTCCCCCCCTTCGGTAGCCTCTTTCTTGCGAACACTTCGGCCAAAATTTCCCTTCTCAGTTTTCCCGGTGAAGCGATGGACCTAATCAGCATCTCCGCCTCAAGCGCCTATCGAAGGGGCCCGCTTAGCCCCCCCCGAGTCGACCCCTAAACTCTTTCCCTCCCCTGTTTTGTGCATCCAACCACCACTCCCGCCCCCTTTCTTTCCACCGCCGAACCCCTTCCGGATTTTAGGGCTTTCTTCGCTTCGCTTTCTGACTGGCAGGTAGGCAAATAGGAAGTTTACCCGTGCAATCCATTCCTCCCCTCCGTCGATTTCCTTTTTGCTCACTCCCCTGACTTTCCTTGCAACTTTCTTCCCCTCCGGCCTTCCCTTTAGAGACCTCCATGCTTAAGCCAGGCCCAGACAAAAGGCCAGGAATGGATTTGGAAGCCTGGTCTTTTGGTCGATCGTCGAATCTGTCAATCCCCTTTGGCCGGAAGCGCTTCTCACCTGCCTTAGCCAACGCCGGGGTTGCCTTGGAGTACTTTTTTAATTTTCCCCCCCCCACGATAAAACTAATCAGTTTTTTTCTTTTCCTGCCCCCTTTTATCCACCCCCATTTTCCTTCCCCTTTCCAGCTTGACCCCTGTTTAAGATGGCTCAATCTTTACCCCCTCTTTCCAATTAAGTAAATCTTTTTTCTGGTGAACTTCGCGCCCCCAAATTTCCCGTTCCTTATGGGATTGTGTCTTTTTTTATCATATTTTTCTGAATGTCCCCTCAAAGATCCCAGGCTGGAGAAAATAATCTACTCCCATATTCTTTTCCCCTTGGAACTTTCCCTTCTGTTTTCCCAATTCCAGCCCTGCGTTTGAGAAGTTATAGCAAACCCCCCACATAACCAGATATCTCCTTTGAGAACCCATATTCGGCCCTGGACAACATCTTTCCTCGTGCAGTTAATTCTTTATTGAGAATAGTGCCCTATCCGATCCAGTATTCTCACTGATTGAATTCTATTTTACGCCCTCCTCCATCCCCTTTCTCTTTTAAAGCGTGCAATTTTAGTGGTTCCCCCCATCTATGGTCCCCCCTTTTTTAATTCGTAAGCCGGCCTTCTGATCCCCTAACCCTTTTAATGAAAGTAATTGACCTCCAAGAACCCCCTTGGGAGCCTACCTTCCCGAATTCTCCATTGTACGCTAAGTGACACTCGGGAGAGGGTTCTTAGACCGTGTCAATCACTACGTTTTTGATTCTTGCGTTATTTTCCCTGAGCGAACTCCCCCCCACGCGTGCGCCAAATACTTTTGATAAGGGCGTAATATCGACACTGACCCCCCAAATTTTCCCCCTTGTACTTTGCGCTAAGAGGCCAGTTTTTTCTCAGCTCTTTATGAAATTTCTATCGTAAGGTTTACTGGGAAGTAGTTTCTGTCCCCCTAACTGGCGCACCCATCGCATTGGAACCCCTTTTTCTTAGGCTTCGATCATTATTCTTTTTTTGGTCCAGTCCACCCTTTCCCTACGCTCCGCATAAGGCGTGCCGATCTGACGTGAGTGATGGTTCGATGTTCAGGAAATTTGGTTAAGCTCGACCGACACCCTGGAGAGACTTCCTCTTTCTCCCCCGCGGTGAATTTCTTTTAGACGGAAGTGTCTTCGATAGGAGTGGTGTGAGGCTTGGTTTTTTTTTTTTTTTTTTTTTTTTTTTTTCTGGGGGTGAGTCCTCTTTTTTCCTTCATCTGGATTCTGCTGTACAGGAGTGTTTCCTCTTCCTGGACTCCGTTGTCTCTATTCGGGGTTCAGAATTTACTGGGTGTCTTTCCTCTGACCTCTTACAACATTTATCCTTCCCCCCCCGCTTAAATCCCCGTCGCGAATAGATTTGAAATTATGTGTTTTTTCCCCCCCCCTCGCAATCGATAACTGAATTTTTTCCTGAAGAAGGTAGTCCCCGGGATCCGCCGATGTGACCCCCCCCCTGTGGCGGTTTTTCTCCATCCTTCTTTCTGCAACTCCTTCCACGGTCCCTCAACACTAAGGACTTTAGAGATGAGGTTAGTGCCCCTTTTCTCCTTTCCTCTTTTGTTACCGTGCCCCGTACTTTCCCCCCCCCTCTACGGTACAGTTCAGAACATACCCCCAAAATCTTCTTTTTATAGAGCGACATTACTCAAGAGAAACTCGAGGTCTATCATCCTGACCCACGCCTCTCCCCTCCTCGCGCTTTCTCAAAACAAGATCCTTCTAGGTCCCCTCGAATTGTACATGACTACTGAGGAGTCACAGCGGTCTTCTTGCTCCCCCCCCTCTGCGGCTGCTTCGTGTAAAAAGTTGACTTCCCTATCTCCTATATTCTTCCAAAGAGAAATCAGTCTAGAAGTCTATGCGAGAAATGTACGTTCTATTCAGCGTGACCCCCCCTTCGCCCCTCCTCTTCGCCGATATGCCCTCCCTCCCTCGAGTAGTTGCCTTTGCCGCCCTGACCATAGAGATGTCAAGTCCGATTTGATTGGTTGCCTTGAGAATCTTAAGACGCAAATCTCTCCAATACGTTCCCCGACTCCCCCCATGACTTCTATCGAGGTCCCCTCCCCCTCTCGCAATGCCCTCCTCCTCGTAGCTTGGGAGTCAAAAGTTCGCTTTATTCTTAATGGTGATAATGACGCCGAGATCATCAGAGCCTCCG
>Ga0179591_1410041_pt1 | contig 18271 bp, 13 predicted proteins | sample CZOMad2_1_08_16f_FD_182891 | JGI IMG/M metagenome (GOLD analysis project Ga0179591, IMG submission 182891) | Vadose zone soil fungal communities from Angelo Coast Range Reserve, California, USA - CZOMad2_1_08_16fungal (PacBio error correction) | ecosystem: Environmental > Terrestrial > Soil >... | reverse complement strand
CTCGCAGACAATATGTGTTTCAGAATGGCTTTTGTCCGGCATTTATACCATTCCCCTTTTTGTAACTTTGCCTTTTTTGTTTGGTCGTTTTATGTTTCTCTTACGCCCTATTCGATGGCTGTAAAGTTTATTGGGACTGGCCAGAAATGAACTTTTGCTACCCCCTTCGCGCCCATACCTGTGTATCCCCCTCCCATATTTTACAGATCAATTACGGCAGTATTGCCCCATTGTTGCATGTTGCTCTTCTGATTTCTCATTGTCCTTATTTTTTTGACCTGTTTTTTGTCCGTTCATTGCCTATTTCCCGAATTCTTGGTTCCAGATGCTTGCCCAGCATTTTGTTCTCCTATGTCTCGTGATTTGCGCTGGGGCCCTTATCCCTTTACTTGTAATTTTTTGTGTTCCCGATTTTTGTTTATGTTTCATATTTCTTGGCTTCTGTTTTGTTCCTTTATGATAGAACTATTGAATTGTTCCATTCCCTTTTTGTTATTGCTCTGCCTGGTGCTACTACGCGATTGAGCGTGTCTGGTCTTTCGGACGACTGATTTTCATGCTCGGAGTATGCGATACTAGGTGGCATTTGCTGCCGACCAATCGCGCCCGTTACTCTCCCCACTTGCATGCACGTGTTTGTCAATTACGCATTCGACCGATAATCTGACATGGTATTAGATTACTTGGTCGCTTCCTCCCATCTTTACTCGTTACATAGGTTTTGCTGAAATCATCTGCAAGTCGAGAGGACCCACGAAAGCACCCTGGTACGTTAATTGACCTCTATATTTCTTAATGTGCTCTGATGTGTGATTTCCGGTAGTGCGTCCTTGTTCTATTTTTTTCCCCCCTTTTTTTTTCATCTTTTGTCGGTGAGTTTTTGCTTGTTTTTGACATTCATTTTATTTCACTGTACAGGGATTCCTTTCTTCTCCATATCAAGCTCAACGTATTGTTGCCTCCCTCCCTTGTTAGGTACTTGGCGGCGCGACTGTTTTCCACGATAGAGTCTTTGCTCCCTTTCTTGTGTTTCTTGGCAGAGTCGCGTTTACACCGATTGTGGCTCTTATTTTCGTCGAGCTGCGCACCTTTACTCGCATGCATTCTCTTTTTTCTTTTTTGCCGCTCTCTTCCGTTTAGTTCTTTTTCGATTGTTCTAGAGATTGACCTTTTAAGCACTTGAGCAATTTGCGATTGGGCGACAGTTCATGCCCGTTTTTTTTTGTTTTTGCCGCTACTTATGACGTTCGTAAGTCGTTGCTTATGCCAAGCCTGGTTATCACGACATTTCTTTTCCTGGTTTTTTTTGTTAGCACGATACATACGTTGGGATTTTTTATTGTCCCCAAGGCCCCCCCCGGATCGTGGTTTAGCTGAACACATTTTTCTCTGATCGTTTCACTTTAACATTTTCCGGACTATATTGGCTTTGTGAGTATCCCGCCCATTGATTGCAGACGTTGAAGGATGAGGACAGATTTTTTTTAGCACCGACACAAATTCACATCAGTTTGACGATTCGGTACATCCTTGCCCCATGTTTCAATATATGTTCCGCTGCGGCATTTGCTATCGTCCGATCCCACTGTATTGCGTTCTCACATCTTAGAGGATACGTATGTGCTTATGTGCGTACGATCCAGACGCGATCCGATTTATAAAGTATTATTTATTTTCTTTATCTCTTCCTGTTCTTCTGTCCGGTCGCCGCGTTTTTCTTCCCCGCCCTTCCCCCCCCCTCCCCCTCCTCCCCTACCCCCTTCCCCCCTCTCCCCTACCTTTTTCGCTTTCCCCCCTCCTTTCCTTTTTCTCTTCTTTTTTTTTTTTTTTTCTTTTTTTCCTCCCTCCGATTCTTCCTTTTCTAGTCTCCCTTCTTACCGCTTCTTATCCCTTTTTTTTTTCCCACTTTTCCTCTCCAGCTCTCCCCTTCCCCTCTGCCTTCTTTTTTTCTCTCCTCCTCTCTTCCCCTTCTTTTTTCTCCTCCCCTGTCTCCCTTTCCTTCTCCGTCCCTCTCTCCTATCCCCTCCTTCTTTCTTCTCTTTTCTTCTTCCCATCCCTGTCTCTTTCCCCTTCTTTCCACGCTCTTTTTTTACTTTTCGTCTTTCTTCTCTTCGTCTGCCTATCCCCCCCTATCCTTTTTCTTATTCTTTCTTTTTTTCCTCCCTATTCCCTCATCCTTTCCATCCTCCCTATTCTCCCCCTCCTCTCCCCTCCTCTCTTTTTTTTCCCCCTCTTTGTGTTTCTTTTTTTCCCTTTCCCTTCTTTCGTTGTCTTTTTTTTTCCTTTTCACTTTTCTTTTTCTTCTTCCCGTTTTTTTTTTTTTTATCCCTCTTCCCCCTCTCCCTTTCCCCTTCCTTCTTCCCCTTCTTTTCTTTTCTTTCATTTCTTGTATTCTCTCTGTCGCCTTTTTTTCCTCTCTTCTCACTTTCTTGTTTATCCCCCTCTCTTTTTTGCTTTGTTCACTTTTTCTTTTTTCGTTTCCCTCCCTCTTACCTTCCTTTCTCTTCCTCTTTCTTTTTTTTCTTTCTTTTGTCTTTTTTTTTTTCTTTTTGTTCCTCCCCTTGTTTTTTTTTTTTTTCCTTTCCTTCCCCTTCTCCTCTCCTCCTCTCTCTTCCTTTTTCTTTTTCTTCTTCTTTTCTCTTTTGTCTAACGGCCGCGACGCGGTGCATACAATGTTGTTGCATAGTTTGCCGATCTCACGCACACTCTCTGACTTTTTGGTTCCGCAGCTGAATTTTTTTTCGTTGTTTTTTACGTTTTTGCAACGTCAGCGGAGATTTCTCTTGTGTCCTAGGGCCTATATCTGGTTCCCTAAATCACGTGTAGTTCGCAGTTCTCTTTTGCTATATGGTTTGTTACGTCTGATGCATTTTTAATTTTTTTTTGATATTGTCATTTTTTCTTTTTCTCCCGGAACAGTACTGCCGTCGTTCGTTTTCACCTCGTGAGTCTTTCAGACTCGCACAGCTTGTTTTGTATTACCCTAGCGGCATATCAGCGCCATTTGTTTTGCTATAGTTCCTGGTAGTGATTTTTTTACTTATGTTTTTTTTTCTACTTATTAGTTTCAGAAGCCCGAGTCGCGTCTTTCACGGCGACGTAGCCAGGCTTGGTCATGCGTTCTTTTTTTGGTTATATTTTTTTTTTTTCGTCTGAAAACTTCTGTATTTCTTCTTGTTTTTTTTCGATTCGCTTCAGTTTGTTCTATTTTTCCATGCTCGCCTCACATTTTTCCACTCGGTTTTGGCGGTTTTCTCTATTTCTTAATGGTCTTTTTAGTCACTTTCTTACGTACGTTTAGTTAACCCGTGCCATGCGCGCTGTAATTTTATTTCTCTTTATTTAGTCTTCCTTTTTCTTCTTGTTCGGTTGCACGTTCCTTGAATGTTTCGTTTCTTTTTTCTTTTTTTTTTTTCCAATGTTGAGTTAGGGTGTATTTTGGTTTATGTCCTTAGCGACTGTCAGTCTACTGTTGTTCATTTGATGGATCTTTCTCGTTTTTTTTTGATCGATGCCATTTTTCCGGCTTAGTAGCATCCGCTATTGTATAGTGAATGTCCACGATGGGGCCCATGAATGCTGTTTTAAGTTTGCTTCTGTACTGTTCATATGACACAGCCTCAAATGAAAATCAGTGCCAACCTCTGCCATACGTTTTATTCCTGGCCATCGTAGTATAAGTCAACCGTTTAAGCATTTTTGGCAGCGCCTTAAGTTAACTTTGCTTCGGTTTTTTTTTTTTTTCACTTTTTTTATCTTTAAACATTTTTTCCTTTTTTTATTTGCCAACGATCCAGTCGCTTGGTTCGTCTCTCAGAATGTTGTTTCATCACTTCCGCTCTTTTATCCTTGCACTTCATTCGGTCTTTTTTGATTGGCAGCTTTACTTGGATTTTTGTTTTTTGCAGTTTTTGAGATTTTCGATTCAAGCTTGGTTGATTTCATATCGCTGTCGCCGCGACGATGGTTTACTCATTGTGCATTCCTGCGGTTTGAGCAACTCTGGCTCATTGTTTTATGTTTGGGTTTCCCGTTTTACGATCGCGGGAATGAATCCAGGTGAGTAAGGAGCACCCGATAGCCGCACATTGCGCACGAGACTTCCCCGACACTGACCGTTTCGTAGTTCTTTTTTTTTCCCTTCTTTTTTTTTCTTTGTGTCTAACTGATGAATGATGCGTCGTAGTCTGGTTCGCTCTCTTGTTACTCGCCGCGCTCACCACGCATGGGATTTTCAAGCCTGTCGCGTATTTTTTTTTTTGTTTGCAGCCGCCTTTGAGTTGACTTTTTTGTGCCTACTCACGTGAAATCGTTCTTGGTTGAGTGGTATGGTCGTTTTGTGTTTCATTTTTTCTGTTGTCTTGTACTTCGCTGCTTTTCCCTCGTTTACATTCAGCCCGCCATTCTTTCGCCACCTAGTAACAATTCGCCGCTTTAGCACACTGTTCGGTCTGCCGTGCTCTGACCAGACGAAGTGACGCCGATTCTATGTAGATATTGACCATCTCTTTTTTCACTAGATTCCTTTCCCTTTTTCTCCTCGATGCGCAGGGATGATTTTTTCTTGTGCGCGGCTCGATGTTTGCTGTCGTCGTCCAAGACGGAATGCCGTGCGGACACACAGATGATCGCGCTGCTTTTGCTGTCATTCCTGACCTTTTATTTTTGATCAGACTGAGCCGAACCGCGCCTGGTTGCATCTGTGTTTCTTTGCCCTGTATGAATTTTGCACGTGTTTTACTGTGATGGCTGGTCCGCTAGTTATACGTAGGGCGCCGTTGGTCTCGTATTGCTACTTTTTTTTTACTTTTTTCTTGGATGATAGCCAAGCTCATCCACAGGTTCTGGCGTCCCATATGATTTACATTAGTTTGAATCGTGTTTACGTTGAACTGTGTTGCGTCTATGATTATTGTTTACCCTCGGCTTTTACTGGTACCTCAGCGATAGCATGCCATCGCTTCGTTGAGACGATACTTTATTCTCTGCCCACAACACTGGACGGTGATTACCGGTAGGAGACAGTTGCTGCCGTCTTCTGACTTGAGCCTGTACCGCTTTCTATTCGCGGTTATCACACCGATGTTATACATTTGCGGATTTACGATCACTCTGCATCGTGTGCCAGTTCTCGCTTGTCCAGCCTCTGTTTTAATTATTTCTTCTTTTTTCTTTTTTTGTGTGCGTCCAGCTTACGATCCGCTTGACCATTTTGGCGGTCTGTGCCAACCTTCTGCCTGCGTACTTTATGTATCGATGGATTGTTTATTTTATTTAGTGCTTGCCCTCTATGAACCGACCACCGCAGTCGAGTCCTTGTTCCGTGCAATTCTACGCGCTGTTGCGTTTGGTTACCTACTTTCACATGAGTCAGACCTTTTTTTCTTTTTATTTTCCCCCTACTCCACCCACTTTCCCTCCCTGTCCCTTTCTTTTACTCTTCCTTCCCCCCACCTCTCCTTCCTTCCCCTGATCCCCCTCCCGCCCTCTTACCCTCCCCCTCTTTTTCTCCTTTCTTCTTCCTCCTCCTCTTTCCCTCTTTTCTCTTTTGCTTTTCCCTTTTTCTCCCCCCCTTCTCTCCGCTGCCCCTCTATCCTCATCCCCTCCCACTCGCTTTCGCCACTTTTGATTTCCTCCCTTTCTTTTCTTTTCCCCTACCTATCTCTCCTCTTTATTTTCTTGTTTTTTTTCCCTTATTCTTCTTTTTCTCTGCTCCTTTTTGATCTACCGTCACTTTTTTTTCCCCCCCTTCTTCCTTTTCTTTTTTTCCTCCTTCTCTTTTCCCTTTTTTTTTTTTTTCATTCTTTTTTTTTTCTTTTTTCTTCTTTTTCCCCCCCCTCCTTTTTCCTCCCCCCCCCTCTCTTTCTTTTCTTTTTTCTTTTTTTTCTTTCTTTCTTCCCCTTTTTTTCCCCCCCCCTTTTTTTTTTACTTTTTTTTTTTTTCTTTTCTACCTGTAGGGTTCACTCTTTGAGCTTAGAATGCTTTGTATTTTTCTCTAAGCCAGAGTTTTCGCAACATGGCCCCTAGTCCCGATCTATTTCTACGCTCATTCTGTTATGTAGACCTCGTTGTCCTGCTGTGTCGCCGCCAGTATTTCGCGATCTGATTTTTTAAGACTTGTCAGTGGCGGGGTTTCGTGCGCAGACGGGGACACCAGTATTCTTTTCCTCTGGCAGGCTGTTACTCTTTTACACAATCGACGTATCGCCGTCGCGGCGCGTTAAATTTTTCTCTTGCACACCGCCCAGATTTAACCCTGGCTCGCATATGCCGCGCGTCGTTGGCCACTCAGGTGATCGACGAGAACGGCGTAAAATGCTGTTATGCACTATCGTATTTCGAGACTTCATACGTTACCTCATCCATTGTTTGGGTCCACACTTGTGTGTTTAGTTCAAGTAACGTCTTGATTCCTCTGGCCCTTGTTTTTTAGTTCCCTTTTGTTGGTTCTCTGTATAACGCTTACACGTATGGTTGTAAATGTGGTCCACAAGCCCTCCCTGCGCGCCCTACCGTACTCGTAATACATACCCAAGGCTAGGTTAAAAATTATTTTCTGTTTTTTGTGAATTACGATTTTAGAGTTGCCTCCCTCTTCGGAACTTTCGGCTCTTTTAACCCAGTTCGTCGTTCTTGCCCCCCCGCCAAGATGCCGCGGTCGTTTTTCGCACAATTTTTCGCATAGTGACTTTTCGGTCCTCTGCGTCACTAGTTCATCCGCATGTGCGTTTCTTGCTCAGCGTGCGCGCGCACCTGCGTTTTATCCTGTATTGTAGACTAGCACTACGTCGTTGATGCTGTCGAGATTCCTCCGTCGTAGGCTGTTTGTGCATTGTTACTAGGCTTGATCGTGGCTGCGATCGCAACTCTAAACGCCATTTCGACAACACGATATTTTGTTGCTTCCATGAATGTTTATCCATTTGGACTGTTCTATCCGGTCCGTAATTTTTTTTTATTGTATCGCTCGAAGCCATGTGCACGGCGGATTCACTGAGCGTGCCTCCATATATTCCACCCCAGGTTGGTGTCACCATTTGCCCCACTGGTATTGCGCACGCATGTGTGCGATGCCCGCAATGTCCACGATACACATTTTTGTCTTCTACGACCGCAATTTAGCATATGGTTTTCACAGTTTTTTTATGGTCCGGCCTGAGATCGCGTGACAAGTCATTGTAGTGTCGAGTGCGTGTTTTCCTAACCGTCGTTAACACGTGACTGCATGTCGGCGACCCCTCTCCTAGGTTGAAGTTCCGTACCTTCTATTCCCCCAATATCAGCCCTGCGGTCTTCCGGTAAGACTCCCTCTTCGTGGTAGATTCCACGATTTTAACGAGCATTAATGCTATGTTTTGGGTTAGTGTGGCGGAGTCCGTACTTGAGTGTAGACGCATTATCGCTTAGTGACCGCCGCAATGTTCTGGCGGTATTCGTGGCGGGAGTTCCGTGTCCTGGTGAGCTCCTTGACCCCCGTTTGAAGCGCTCTAGCAAACATTCGCTGGTCGTCGCGAATAGGATTGTTTGAGGTCGATCCATAGCGGCCGCTCGGCGGCGATATTTGAGGCTTGTGAGATCTCATGTGCTTTCGTTACATGTTGACCACTTATTTTTTTAGGAGGCGCATTTATACTGGCACTGTGCCTTATTTATTATTTGTGTTTCTTATTTTACACCAAAGTCGCATCATGCAGCCTCTTGTGTGATGCATTTTGCGAGGTATGGTCGTATCGACACGAGGGGACATTGCGCGCGGTCATTTTGCCAGATTGCACGGTCATTTTTACACGTACGGCGTATTGGGTATTGCTGCTCTTGCTTTTGTCATACATCGCAGCATTCTAGTGTTTAGTTCGAGGACAGCATTCGCGAACAGACGAGATTGACCGATTCGGCCCCCCGTCTCGCTACTTCTTTTCCCCCCCCCCCCCTTTCCCCCCCTTTTCTCCCCCCCCCTCACCGGGCCCCTTCCTTTCACGGTGCGGTAGATGTTCTTTTTTCGTGAGTGCGTCGTGCTAGACTCGTAGGTGGTGCGGCGCTCCTATAGCCTGCCCACTGACCTGGCATATGACGAGTTTCTCTCTCTTTCTCTTTTCTCTTTTTTTTTTTTTTTTTTTTTGTTTCTTTGTTCCCCGTGTGTTTTTGAAAATCGACTGCCTCCGTCTGCTTCCTGGCTGCATCTTAGCTCACGATCGTTGCCACACGAGCCGCGTGTACCTTTGCGCCTTTATATGGACATGCTTCACGCCAGTACCGTGATCGTGTTTCGTGCGCTTTTGTTTCACTGATCTACGTGCATTTGCCAATCCCGGTTTATTAGCTTGTTAGTGCTCACTGTGCTCCATCATAATACATTAGGTTGAGGTTAATTTCCCTTCCGCTCTGTTACGCACAGCATTACCTTTTACGTTTTTCGTGACCCCTTTGGACCATACGCATCTGGATTGCCGTTAATGTATTCCGCTTTCCCCACCCTCATCTACACATATTTTTCTCGCGTAAGTCTTCGCATGTTAGAGTAAGCCACTTTCCCTTTTACATAGCCCTTCGGTGCCGCCCATGTTCGTCTATTTTGCGGCCATGCATTGTACATGTTCCATGCGATTCTCTATTGCCAGATTTTACTCACATCCGTTGTTGACAGCTTGTCTAGTTGTGGGCCTCAGCCTACTGTTCCACTTTCCATACGGACACGTTCACTTGATTGCGGGCTTAGGCTTCAGAGGTCTTCGGCTAGTCAGTAACCCTATAGTTTCTCCGTCCTTGCTACTTAATTTTGTCATTTGTTTTTTCTTTTTTTATCCTAGTCGCTCCTTTTTTGCGTCCTGTTTTCACATGAGTTTTTCGTTCATATTTCGTGTCTTCTCACTTGAGAGAATCGACGATTTTTCCCCTTTTTTGTTTTTTTTTTTTTTGCCATCTATTTTTTTTTTTTTCCACAGTTTTCTTGTTTCTTTTTTTGTTGTGTGTTGTTTTTTCATACTGCATTTCATTTTTTCTCCCTTTCTTGTTCATTCCTGTGCTCACCCCCTCCTCTAGCTCCTCTGCACTCTCCCCCCCCCCCCGATCCCAGACCTTGCAATTTATAGCCCATTTCCCCTTAATCCTATCTTCTGAGACGGCCCCTTCAGACCGACCTGTCGCGCTTTTCTGACTGTCGTTTCTCCATCGTTTTATTTCGCAGCCTCTCCGCTGACACCTGTCCCCGTTGGATTTATGTTATTTGTTTTGTTTTTTTTGTGTTGGTTGCTGCTTTCTCGCACCGACTATTGTAATTCTGACACGACGAATGCCGATCTTATGTTTCGCTAACTAGCTATCTTGCTAGTCCGCGAGATACGCCACTCCAGACGCTAGCAGTGTACCGGTCGTCGTATCCCGAGGTAATTATAGCCACCTCTTTTAACCTTTATTGTCTGCTTCAGTTCGACGTTATTGTGCGCGTCTTTTTGTTTTTTGGTGTTGTCGTAGATCTTGCACTTTTCCGGACTGATATGTTCAGTCTTTGCCAAGCCTATGCGTGCTTGCCGTTCTTTGCTTCAATGGATTGCACGATTATTGGTTTATCAGGATCCCGTACTTATCGACTTCACTGCTTTTCACAGCCCGGACTGGCCGTTAGATTTTTTTAGCTGGTGCATCAGCTGTAAGGTCAGGTCCTTGACGCGCGCTAATCAGAGGAGCCTGTGTCTTTCTCCGTCGCGCAGATTGGAAGCGCGTCGAGGTCGTGAGCTGCGCATGAATCCTGACGGCTCGCTAGGGTCTAGCCTGCCGTGCGTCGCTGAGCTCACCGGTAACTCGCGTTTTTGCATCTGCCGCGTGCGTTCCACCCTCGCCGCGTTTTCTGTTCGAGCGATCGGGACTCCCTTACTAACCACGGGCACAGGCGGCATTTGCTTTTACGCCTGTATGATCTTTAGATCTTGAAGCAGCATTTCGTCCACTTGTCTCTTCCGCCATGAGGCTTGTTAGCCCGCTGTCTCTGTTTACTGTGTATCTCGTCCTTCGCATGTTTTTTAGCTGCTAACGTTAGTTCGGTCTAGAAGTCCAGCTTACTCTGTCCTGTCATTCGGCTTGTTTTCCTTGCTCTGTTTTTGAAGGTTCTATTGGGCTGTGAGTTTGCGTGCCTGCCCCATCTTTTGCTGCATACGTGCGTCATCTTTGCTCCTAGCGCCTTGATCTACTTCTACATGTCTTCCCGATATCCCTGCGCGCTTGGCACTTAGTCCAACTCTTTTTTCGGTCCTCGTTTGTGATGTCTTGAATACGAGGTGGGTTTTGTTCTTTTATCCCTTGATTTTCCGATTCGATGCTGGCCCCTTTGACGTCGCGCGCATCTTTTAGTTCACTCGGTTTCGATATGAAGCCGGGTTATTTTTTATGACGCGCTCGAGCGACGATTTGGCGCCTGATTCGTACGCGACCTATTCTTGGTTTTGATTCCAGGTTTTCTGTATGGTTTTTCACATTAATCGCATTGATTTTTTTTTCGATTTCGCGCCACACTGTTGTTCCTTATGCACTAGAGTAGACGCTTGAATGCCGGTGATCTATGTTCTTCTCTTTGCCACAGTCAACATCTGCAGCGCCACTTCTGCGAACTACTGATCCATGTCGCGATCAGACAAATAGCATTTCCCGATACAAGTTGCGCGATTTTTTCTTTTAGTTATTATTCCGCTTTTTTTTCGTTCTACCTAGCATTGTATCGGCGAACACATTTTAACCGATCCAAAAACGGAATTTCTGCCAGGACGGCATACAGCGTCACGCCTTCTTGTACGAATGCTTTTGAGAGCTGTACGCTCGCTTTTGCCTCTTTGCGTGCATTCATTTGTGATTAACTATTAGGCATTCTTTCCCAATCCTAGGTATATGTCTTCTCGCTTTACTTTACTTCGACTTCCTTGTGTTTATTCTTGTATGTGTTGACGTAGACGCTTTTTTTTCCCCGGAGTTATGTCTGCCGCTTATACGTGGACATCGTTATTCAACTCTGCGCGTTCCGGTACTGTAGTACACACACACCTGCGGGTACTTAATAGCAGTTTATGGGACGGGCCTTGCACGATTCTACTTCGTTGGGCGGACCTCTTTGTTCGACAGATCTATTTTTGTCATTCCGTTGCCAGTCATCGGCCGGCGTCTCGCTTAATCCTTGTAGCGTCTGGATATGGACCGCATGCGGCCCCATCTTGTTGTACAGTTCTTTGCGCCTCCATGCGATATTTTTTGTATTTTTCACGGTTGCACTTTCGGTTGACCTAGATGATATTGAGTTTTTCGCCTGTGGGCCTTGTGTTTTTGTACTTGTCAGACCTATCTTATATTCGGTCATGTCTCTCTACTCGTATCGGCTGCCCGCATACGTATACGTTTAGTGACGTTCCAAGCTCTTATTCTCTTCTTTTTGATCATTGTCGAGAGTACAGTTTTGACTGTTCTCCTGTTACACGACCTGTTTTTTTCGCCTTTTTTTCCAGTTGACGGAGTTTTTTTTGTTACCACTCATTGGATCTTGGACGACACGTCAAACACTCTGTTTGAAGGCACAGTGATACAGTGTTTGTTCTTTTTGCTACTGGACTCTTCTTTTCCACTTTCGGTCTATTCGTAGGTTTCGCTTACATTCATGGACCGTATCTCCGCAAGCTGTTCGTATTACGTAGAATCTTGATGCGTTGTCGGTGAGTTCCGTTATTGTTTCATCTATATTCGCTACTCATACTTTATTTCCAGTAAAATTGCTACTTTTTACCCCCGCTATTGATCACGTCCAGTGCATCCAGTTTCGTTACCGGCCATAGGACGACACAGGCGCGAAGGATTTGAGAAGCGAACTCGCGGATGTATGTGCATGGGCGGGTTCTGGGTGCCACGGTTCCGAAGGTAAGGTGGTTTTTGTCATTTTTTGTCGGCTTTGATGTTTCTTATTTGTTTGCGGGTATATTTTTTGTTTTTTTGGCTTCTATTTGGTGCTTTTTTTTTCACGTTCCTGTCAGACCCGGTGTTAGGTAGATTCGATTTGGTGTTCTGGTTCTATTGTTACGTTTTCCGTTTTTATTTGTTCTATGCATTGCTTGATTTGCTTTACAGACAATCTAACACGAGAGTTGTGTTTCGTGATTTGTTTATCTGCTTTTTTATTGCCTTCCGCATACTGCCTCTTTTGTTTTCCCTTTATTTTCGCGATTTTTTGGTTTTCCTTTTTTGGCTGATTCGTTTTTTTCTGCATGTTTCCGCCATTTCTGTTTCACGATGGGCATTTTTGGTTCAGTGACTCGGCACTGTTTTCATTGCTGCTTCTGCTTATTGTCTTGGACTCCCGCAGAACACGGAGGTTGCTTTTTACTGACATTGCCTTCGGACATACTCATTAGGACGCACTACTTGCCTCCGCATAGGTAGGCCGCGTCACTTATGACACTTTCTTTGAGTGCGTTATATTCGTCGGCTGTTCTTTTTTTGTTTTACATTTTTCTCGCATGAGGCATGTGCTTTGGTGCGTGTAATTTCTTTTCCACTGTTCGCTTGAGTCGACATTTGTTTACTCTGGTACAGCACCCCCGAGCCAGTTGCTGTTCAATGCGGAGTGATTCTTATGCCAGCAATCCTGCCTGTTTGAGCGCGGTTTCTTGTTTTTCCATTGTTTCTAATTTGTATTATTTGCGTTTTATCGCTTGACCCACTTTTCTTTTTTTTTTTATTGCTTCGTTTACTTTTTTTTCCTTTTTTGCCTTTCCTAAATTTCGACCCGCGTTTTGCCTTGCGTTTTTATTTGACTGTTTTTGTTGCACATTTTTCTACTTTGCCGCGAAATCGTTCGTCCGCGGCGTTTCTTCCTTGATTTTTTTGACTCTGTTCGAGTTTTAAATTTTCTTCTTAGTACGTTTAACCTTGTTTGTGTTTCACACCACGCCCTGCACTTTTTAGGTCTTCTCATTTTTTTTGGCACTTTACGTCTTGCATTGACTTTTTTTTGCGTTCTTTTTCTTGTTTCGACTCTTGCAGTCTGGAGTGGAACGACCGAAGACGGCCCGCCGCCGACATGTTTTCGTTTGCCTCCAGATTCTTTTTTGTGATTTTGTAAAGCTTGGCTATTGTTATTTCCGCACGTATCATACTTTTGTGTTATCAGGTCACGATCTTGATACGTCTGATGCCACCGACTTCCCGCGCTCTTTTTGCATCTCAGCCCAGTGCCATTCGTAGCTCAGCCAGCACCCTGTTCCAGAATTTTTCCCAGTGCTTGCATTTTGACGTGTTTCGTTGACCAGAGTATTCACTCTCTGTTAGGCTGGTATCCGTCTTAGGCCAATGTTCGGCCCGGGCCGATCTCTTTTTTGAGTCTTTTGACCGATGATCTGATTTTTTATTCTTTTTCCATGCATGTCACATTATCGTCGGAAAAGCACGATTTATAGCGCAATGGTTCCCTCTCGTCATCTAGTGTCCACCGTAATCGGGGGTTCTTTTTCCTTTTTTTTTGTTTGCTTGCTTTGTATGTGTTCACCTTTACTCGTCGCCATTGCCGCCTCGATTGTTTCGCCGCGTTTCCCGTTTTTTCGTCTTCCTGGCAGTTCTTAGTTAAACACTGAGCTGATTTTTTTTTTGGTTTTCGTGTTTTTGTCGAGTTTGTTTCTCGATATCCCGTCTCGTAGGTTAAGTACTCTCCTGTATCCCTGTTGGTCGTTGTTTCCACCCGGACGGGAGCCCTTGTATCTTTTCCGGCCTACCCGTTGTATTGTTCGCGTGTGCCAGATAGAACTCCGCGGATCTCCCGCGATACACCCGACCAGTCCCGCCAGGCCGCGGGGCGGTGTGCAAATGTCAGTATGCGCAGGGACACGACTCCTTTAGTTTAGACACCTGCTGCCGGCTGTATGCGTTTCAATTGCCTATTTACTTCATGTGCTTCTGGTGCGTATTCATCGCCATTTTTCGTTGTAGTCTTCCTTCTTGTTACTACCGCCATATTTCCTTCCAGTTCGCCATAGATGACACTTGAGTCATTTCGACCCGTAAATATTCTTTTGATTATTCTTCAGTCGCCAGCACTACGGATTTTTTTATTTCTGAGCGATATTTAATACGGCCTTCGCTGACGAGCTCGTCTTGTATCTGGATTTTTTTTTACGAGCATGCTTGACCTGTTACACAGCTCTCGCCAGCTGATAGCAGTTATTCATTTTGCAATGCCCTCCGACGCGCTCCACAGCCCCTTTGCCTTTTGCCCCTTTAATGTTTTCAGTCGTCGCTGAGCACCGACGACACCCACTTAGACACTTCATCGTTTTCGGCTCTCATGGTCCTTGGTGTACAAGTTTTTAAGTTGCGCGCCCGCTGTCCGCACGTTCCCCGCTTTGGTTTGCCGACTGGATATGTCGGTATATCTTTTCAACCGCCAATTCACTTTGTTTCGATGTTCGGCTATATTATGATGTCGTTTGTATCTGCCCCTACGGTCAAGGATCTGATTTTTTTCACAGCAACAGAGACCGCTTTTTGAACGCCGAGAGAATATCATGATTTTTGCATTGAGCATTAATCTTTCACCGCGGTTTTTTTTGTCCGTTGTCTCGACATTAGCTTCTCGTTTTTCGTTGTTTACTTTTACGCGATTACGTTACGTTTGTTTTTGAGCCGTCGAATTGTAGTCACGCGCGTTTTTGGGCTGGACGCGGAACTTCCGACAGTATTTACAGTTTGATTTTGACGTGCGGCCACTATGGTCCGTGCGGCGGACATTGCGCTTGCGATGTTATCTGACGCCTCAGCGCTTGACCTTTTTTCGCCGTTCGTTTTGCTTGTCTTTTGCCGCATTTTGCTTGGTTTGCGGGTGACCGGTTTGGAATCGTATTGCATGGTTCATTTGGTGATGTACCATATCGTCCAAAAGGGGCTCTTTCGTTATTGGTTTCCCGACCGGTTTTTTGTGACTTTTTGGGCCCGTACTGAAGGCCGCATTTCGTTATTATTCATACCGAGTAGTGCGGAAGTTCCGGGCTTTTCCTTCTTGAGGTAGAGTTTTATAACTCGTGAATGACGTCTTCTTGCTGTCATTCGTCAGGGGCTTTTGTTTTTTTTTTTATTTTGCATGTTTTTTTTACGATTTTTTTTGCTTCGCCCACCCGTTATTCCCAATCGTCCTTCTTTAGTTCATGCCGATGCGCACCTAAGGTACAGATAACGAGCGGAGAGACACTCTGAAGATTGATTTGATGTAGATCGATTTTTTACGCGAATTTTCTAGTTGAGGTTCATCATTACTGACTGTCCCCCAACTTTTTTTGTGCTGCCAAGTTCGGTATTGTGGCAGGACGCTGCGGGATTGATATTTCCGCGCTGACGTATTCCTTTTTTTTTTTTTTTTTTTTTATATTGATTTGTTCTGCATTTTTTTACCACGAGCATTTTTGTTCCCGCGCTTTTGTTCGCTCCCGGCACACGTCACCCTTTTCAATTTTGCGCGTCATTCCTGACTCCACGCCAGCGTCACTATACTGTAGATTTTCCGTGTTAAAGAAGTCCGGCCCCCCCGGCGGCATTAGTTAATATTTAATGCGTGTCTTAAAGAGCTTTTACGGAGTTTCGTCTCTTATACGACCCGTCTGGCGACGCGCCTGCCTTTATGAATTTTTTACCGTTATTATTTGACTCGTGCTCTCTTATAGCGCAGGAGTTTTACGACTCGTCGCCCGATCCCCCACTTTTTTTTCCCGATATTTTCTACAGTAACTGTTCGGGTGCACCCCGCCGGACGCTTTTTCTCGGCGAGCTCTACAGGCTGACATGTTTGGTTGATTTTTGTCGCCGTAATTGTCCCAATATGCTATTGCTTTTGACTTTGTTCTTTTGTTATTGGTCTCCAGTTTTCCCGAGTGTCCAATTTGTCCTATCTTCGCACGGTACAACGATACGTTTTTATTTTGCCGCAAACACGCAGGCATTTCCGCTCGCCCGCTTGGATTACGGCCTCAGACTGGCCGAGACATTGCAATTTGCATTTTTAAGATTTCTTTTTATATGTTCAGTATGGCGAGGTGTATTTTCCCCCGCCCCCCGGTTTTTGTGTTTCGCCCCTATTCCTGGTTTTTAGGGTCCGTGTCCTGGATGTACATTTGGCATTTCCTTTGCACGCCGATAACAAGTAGTTGTCGTGCACGCGCACTTCGGGCCACTTAGATTGCCGCGCCGACCGGCACTCTACACACGTTACCTTTTTTTTCTTCCTATCTTGTCTGTGGAGTCTTTTTTGTCGCATGCGATGCAAGCGGTGGCCCGTCCTGTTATTGTATTGGTGCTTCGGTCGTATTTTGTTCGCCGTGGGCTCAACGGAAGAGTCGACTCGCCTAGTTTTGCTTTTTGCTGGCGTCACCCACTGTTTGCCACTACATGCGGAGGAGGTTTGTCTTACTGCTCAATCCAGCTCCCACGTTTAATGTCAGTTTGTCGTTTGATATTTTTGTTTTTCTTGTAGTGTTTTTCGTGCATCTAGCGGGTTTCCGTTGCCGTTTATAGGTATTTCCTTGTGGCGCGTCTGGTCTGAGCTGAAGATCTATTATTGCTTTGGACTTGTTGCTTTTGTCATTTTAAACTGTTTTGCTACCGGCCTTTTCCCGCGCAATGCATGCGGCATGTCATAGGCTTTTTGTGCATCTGAACATTATTTTTTCGCCCACTTGGTACTATTTATGATTATCGGTCCTCTTTTTCGTCTAGCACCTTTCCCTCGGTGCCCCTTTACTGCATTCTCCTTGTTTTTTTTTGGATCGTTACCGCAACACCTTCGAGCTCGCCGTAAATCAGAATTTTGTTTTGTATATAGCTGCTTTTCATGTCCTTCTTTTTTCGCACTTTTTCTTCTTTTTTGGTTGCTTTGGCCTATTTGGTTTTACATGTTCCCCCCATTTTGGTGTTCCTGCTTTTTTAGCGTCTTTTTATCTATTCCCGATTGACTCCTACAGTTCACTTGCGTTTTCGTGGTAAGGCGTCAATCTTTCTTTGTTTTTTAGATTTTTCACTTCTTTAACTGAACACCATTGGCATATTCTTAGAATGAAGCTGTCGGTCGTTTTTTTTTTTGCACGTTGCGCACTCGATCGGGGAATTTTACATTGTTTTTTTACATTTTGTTGTCTTTTTTATGACTTTTTTCATGATTATTTGAAGTTAGGTACGCGTTTTCGATTATTTTTTTGCCCCATCCAGCTGTTTAGTTCTTTCTCCTGTCTCTCATCGTTGCCCTACGAGTGTGCGTGGTTTTTGCAGTGTTCACGCGGTGTTCGTGTAATTGCACTTTGCCTTTTTCATCCGATTCTGTCGTGATTGCTTATCGCTCGCTCAGACCAGGATACTGTACGGGTTCGTGCCCCGAGTTATTTTGAGTCTCCTATTTTTATTCTTTTCGTCAATTAGATCGACTGTTACATGTCCTCTTGACAGTTCATGTGCGGAATCGGTCTTACGGCCAACATTTGCCATGACGTGAGTGTTGTTTAGCCGCGTCTTGTAGTATCTGTATACAGTCTTGCTACTGGCCATTCCGTTGCAGTCTACGAGCGCATATGATTTCTTTGTTGTTTTCTCTTTTTTATTTTTTTTTTTTTAGTCGCTTTTGCTTTCCCTACGCTTACCCCCTCCACCTCACTCAGCGCACGTCCCAATTTACTGCCTAGTCCTTGGGTCACGACGACGATCGTGCATCGTTTTTTGCTCGTACTTATGTATTTCTTGGGCCCGTGGTCCTTATCGTGGGCTCCGGAAATGTCCGCCTTTTCCGAGCCCTCCCCACCAACGTACGACACTGATCTGCCCGTACACCCACATCTGTCTATGTTACTACCAATCTAACTCGATCGTGCCCGACATGGTCTCGCCTGATTTGAGGACGCCCGAGAGATGCTTTCGACCATCATGTCGCCTGCGCTCTTTTCTTTGCGAATAATTTGCACGATGCAACCTGCGTTTACGGTCTCTGCTACACGATTTGGTCGTGGTTCGTTGCGTCGAGCACCGTTCAATTTCGGGTTACATGCTGACGAGCCAATCGCGCGCTCCACATGCAGCACAAGGTGAAACGTTCGGCCTGCCTGTTGGGTGCTTTTCTCCTCCTCGACGAGCGTGGTCAAGCTAACGATAGGGCGCGAGACACGTAAGTCCCGATCTTGCTCCTCTTTTTCGTTGTTTTTCTCTGGTGATTCGATGATGCGAGCGTTTCGCTTTGTCTTTGTATTGCTGTACCCGTACCCTCTTGCTTTTTTCTCTAGTG
>Ga0179591_1369488_pt1 | contig 18280 bp, 14 predicted proteins | sample CZOMad2_1_08_16f_FD_182891 | JGI IMG/M metagenome (GOLD analysis project Ga0179591, IMG submission 182891) | Vadose zone soil fungal communities from Angelo Coast Range Reserve, California, USA - CZOMad2_1_08_16fungal (PacBio error correction) | ecosystem: Environmental > Terrestrial > Soil >... | reverse complement strand
AACCTCACCGATCGCAGCTCCTCTTGCACCCCGAGCTGAAGTCCCTGAGCCTCCCATCTGTCAGAAGATTCCAAACCAGTCCCCTCCCCGGCCACACAGAGATGGGCTTCTGGTCCCCTTTTTTCTATTCTTGAATTTGGCAGGACGAGCAGCCCTCGTCTCCCCGCGGGCACGCCTTGACTGTGACCGAGGGTCTCCGATATCTCTTCGTCACCCCTTACGCCTTCCCTTCCCCTCAGTCTGTCCTGTCAGAGTCCCTACTTAAAAGAGCCTCCGACTGACCCCGCGGATAGCCCCAAGCAAGCTTCCAGATTCTGTTTTCCAGTCGACTTTTTCTCTTCCTGAAACAGGCTCTCTTTACTTGCCTCTCGCCGTGCGGATATTTCATACTCATAGACTACCGACCGCATGAGTGACCCTGTCTCAAGTTATCGTTCTCTTTGGAGCAGGATAATACGTCAGCAGTTATGCCGCCACGGGCTGTTGCGCTCTTTCGCGAGAGCTTGCCAGGAGACAGTTTTAGAGAGACGGACCCAGCCCCCTCTCTCTAACCTCTGGCCATCTTATCGCCCCTCTCTCCTGCGTAGTGCTGACAAGATTAGGGAATCCCTGGGATACTAATCGATTCCAAGTTCCCGGCAGGAACTCCTCTCCCCCGCTCTCCAGACTTCCGAGACCTGAGTTTCCTCGAGGAGGAGGAAGTATTAGAAATTGGTGTTTCTTTTACGCCGTTTCAGGGTTTCTTGCATCGCCCTCTGTTCTCTAGAAAGAGTCGCTAGAGATGCGTCTGCTCCGCCTCTGACCGAGAATGGAAGTGGTATCGCTTCCTGTCGACCGCTTACCGGAAGTCAACCCCTTCTTCTTCTCTGTTTGAGATAACTCCCCCGATATGCGAACTCTGGAAACGGTTTCTCCTCCGTCCTGTGTCGCTCCGACGACAACTCTAGGAAAGTATTTGGCGTACGACGTTCCCTTATTTGATAGTTCTGCCCGATACTGAGATGAACCCCCCTTCGGTTCCACTGAGCCTATGGCAATGAGTTCCCGCCTAGGAGGGCTAGAGCTGGGGACGGGTTGAGATTGACTACTTCAGCTACCCCCCTGTCTCGTAGCAGCGGCGCGGGTCCAGGGCAAGAAGCCTCATCTTTATGTCCTCTACTCTTACCCTAGACTTCAAAAGGGCACAGGAGCCTCCAAGGAAACGCTCAGCGCCTCCGGGAATGAGCTGGGTTTGGTAGGAGATGTTTCCTTTTTAGTCGAGGCCTGAGATATCTCTCAGAGAGACCCCTCCCGATTTCGGATCAATGACAATCCTCGGCGTACCAGATGATAGCCCGTACTAAGCATAGAATGTTCTCGTCCTGAGTCAGGAATAATCCAGATGAGGGATTTAGCTTGATTTCTTTCTTGCCGACGCCGAGGATGACTAGGTCCTGATCTCGCAGATAGGGAGAGTTTCTCGGAGAGTGTCAACTACTCAGGGTCTAAGTGGCAGCTCCGTTGTACTGCGTAAAAATTCTCAAGAAGACCTTAGTACGGATCCAGGCTGGAGTAGCTGCTGTTCTGACATTGGCTTATTCTCCAATCCTTCCTCTTCGATGCTCGGTGAAATTCGTAGGTGTGATAGATCTGTTACGTTATTTGATAGCGTGATTATAGGTTTTTCTTATTCCCTATAATTCTGGCCACCTTCTACTAGTAGTGGCCCTTCCGTGCGTAGCACCCTTAGCGATACAAGATCTTCAGCCTACCGATGACTATTCTTTTTCTCACAGGACCTTTCTCTTCCTCCCCGAGCTCATGTGATAGTTAGGGATGGCTAAGGGACCCCATTCTTTCTTCAGGAGTGATAGACGCGGGAGTCCCCCCCGAGTCCCTTTAGGATTTCTGGCCTTTCCCGCTTACGCGCCCTTTCTGAGCTTTCTGGGCGCCCTCTTTCCTCGTAGGCGATCTCATAGACGATGATGAGGTCAGTCAATCGAGACTAGGATTCTTTTCCTCCCCTAACGAAGGTATCTCTATTGCCTTCTTCCCCCTTCGATGCGGTCTAGATGCGGCCAGGAGGTCCTCTGCTTATATTTTTACGAAGTCGGACGGTATACTGTTTCACCCAACCCGTCTTCTCAATCACCTATCCTATACGGCCCTCCAGCGACGCCATCACGTCAGCCCGCTGTTCTCCCAACTTTCCCGAAAGTTAAAGAGTTGCGAAGAACAAACCGGGCGCTTAGGTTCTCTCGAGAACGGATTTTTCTTACTCTTAACTCCCACCCCAACGATTCCCGTGTACACTAGTCTATGAGTTGGGTTTTTTTCGTCTTCCTTTTGCGTTTTTCTTTCTAGTTCCGATTCAAGTCCTTCCCCCCACAGTCGATCTAACAGGAGCGGCTAGTTTTGCTTCTTAGATATACCGCCCTGGAGTGCTGGAGCGTCGTAATTACTTTATTTTCTCGACCATATATATTTTTGAGGTTTTTTCCCTCTGATCTTTTTCTGCTCAATCCCTTCCGAAACACACAGGTCCCGAGAAATTGTTCGTCAAAGGGAAGAGATCCTGTAACCAGCGTGACCTAGTCCGAGAGGAATAACCCGTTTCTGCTCTCTCCCTTTCAGACTCTGAATGGATCAGTTTTGAGTGAATCCAGAATACTTTCCTCCCTCCCTTAGGTTCCTAATTCAGAGATGACCCTACTCCCCTCCCCTTTTCTCCCACGCACTCATCCTCCCATCTGACTGACAGCCCTTAACACTTTCGTAGCCGGGGAGGATTTGTTTTTTTTTAAGACTGAAACGCTTTGCAGTCTTCATCTTGAGGGGTTGTCGCTCTTGATCTTTCTCCATCAAGGGACCCCGGAACCTCCCCTTGGGGCAATTTTTCGCAGAAGTAGGTAACTTCGATCTCTGTGTCCTCTCTCCTCGGTTTCTCACCCTTAGGTGAGGTAAGCGACGGCCCAGATTTGCTTTTAAGGACGAGGTTCTTAATTTCTTTCTTCTCACTTTTTTCGTCGAAAAGGATGTCCCCCCATCTCGATTTTTCTTCTCTTCCTTCGGTTCCCCGCTCGACCTGCCACAATAGGAGACCGGTTAGAAGAGTTCATGGACCGAGCGGACCGGAGAGTCAAGAGATCTCCTGTCAGGGCCCTAAGAATGACGGTCGATCGCGGAACCCAGTCTGGAAAGACTTTAATTTCTCCGCTATTTCTCTTCTCTTTCTCATTATACCCTTTTTTTTGTGTTCTAGATCTCGCCATAGCGTGCTGCTTTTTTTAACAAGCAGCGGAGTTCTTGATAATTATAGAGCTTCATGAGTTCCGATCGCTCGATTTCTGAGCTTCCATTTTTCCCCTCTTTTGTTTCAATTTCTCCGCTCCCGACTTCGGCGAAAGAACTTGCGTGTAGCATGGCTTTTTTTTGAGTATGATCCGACAAGACAACCATCCTCTTCACGTTCCGCGCCTACCTAACTCCCCCTTTATCCTCAGTGCCTTAGCGGAAAATCTCTCGAGTGCTTGTCCGAATGCTTTACGCCAACCCGGCTGATGGCGTAAGTCCCTGTTTGGTCAATATCCTTTAAAACACCTCCTTTCCTATAGGTGACTTCTCCGGTCGCGAGCCCTCGAATTCCCCGGTAATCCCATCATCCTTCTTCGCTTGGATGATGCTGTCCAGGAGAGGATGCAGGGACTGGAACGGCCACCCTTCGAATTTCCAGTTCTTCTTTTTTTTTTTTCCTCCTCACCCCTTATCCCCGGCCCCAGAGATGATGAGAGAACCGTCCGCAAATTCGAGGTCTATTTCTGGCTCCCGCGCCGTTACCCACTTTATCAACCATTTCTCTGCCTTTTTGTAGGAAAGGCGTCTCCCACCGATAGTTCCCAGCCACATGAGCTGTAAGAGATCCTCAATTTGACCTCCCGCCCGACCCTTGCGCTGCGAGCAACGCTACAGCCTGTTTATAGTATGTCTTTCCGGCCCTAGACGAATTTCTCTCCTTCCCTCTTTCGCGACCAAACGAGGCGCGCGCACCCAGCATCCTAGGGCCGACTATAAATCCTTCCCTTTCTCTCTAACACCTATCCCCACTGCCCTTTCGCGCTCCTCAGCAACTCGAGAGTCCGGTGGTGAATTTCCCTGGCCCACGAGGCGCGTCCCTCTCTCTACTCTTCTCTGTCTGTGAGAAGACCCCCGAGTTCCCACCTTTTACTTTTCAAGACGCTAAGACCCCGCCGATACTGCAGGCGATCCCCTATCCTTTAAGCGTAACTTCGACGACCGGTATAACCTCTGAGATATTTTCTTGAGAAATGCTGTATCCCCCCTTGCTCGATATTCCCAGAGGGACCGGGCCTTTAGATACCTAGCCATGCCTCCTCTGTTAGCTCTTTTACTGAGATTACAGCACCGACGCCTTCCCCTCGCTTCTAGACGCCCTACGGAGATCATCCCCCGACTTCGCGCAGGTCTTAAAGCCGACGATGAAAGATGGAGGACTGGCGTCGGCGACTTCTCCCTATGAAGGATCCCCCCCCGGTCGACTTGATTTCGAGTTGCATTTTTCTGACGTAGTTCCCACGACTTCGTGCATGATCTTCTATCCAGGCCATTTTTCCCGCCTCTCCCTCCGCTCAAGCGCCTCCATCCGACTTTCCCCCCCCTTCTCAACCCCGAATCGGTTTCATCTAGTGCTTTTCGGTACTGAAGCCGATAGAAAGAGCACTGCTTCTGAAATCTTTTTCAGCCGACGAGCTTTGTATGCTTCTCTTTTTACCTTCCACGTAGAACGGAACGCGCGGCGGCAAGGAGAACTCCAAAATAATCTCAGTATCTCACTCTACAACCGGTCTAATAGACTAGTCCCTCCCTCCGTAAAATAGCCCAGACCTAGGGCGGATTCCAGCGCTTGAGAATCGACTGACTTCCCTCTCTGATCTTAGCGAATCCTCTCCCCCACGTTCTCTTTATTGGAGCCAGATCTAGTAGAGATCACTCCCTGAGTCGCAGGGCCGCCTCTATTTCGACCGACCCAAGTACTTCTCCAGTGCCTGAAGATAGTACGATTTTCTCCTTTTTCCCGTTTCATTTCGGATGTCGCGGTGCGCAGACCTTTGAGTAGGCCCCCTACCCAGTATGAGACGACAAGACTCTCAGGCTGACTTCAGAGCAATCCGACCAGCTCACCTTCGACTCTAAAGCGGGAAATGATCTCTCTTCCACCGCCTTGTTCGAGCAGCCTCGATCCTACGACCCTCGAACCCATTGAACAAGACTTTTAGTACCCCCCTCTTTCTCGATGAGATCCGCTCTCAACCCCTTCAGTCTAGAATCATCTTACCCTCTTGCTCCCCTCTTACTCGTTCTCGTGACTAGCGTCTGCCGCAAGATCGAAGTCCTTCTTTCCCAGAATCGGGCCATGATATTTTTCTCTTCCTGACTAAAGCGAAGAGAGTGAAGAGACTCAGTTCCTTCCTCCCACAGCGTTCTACTTCCGTGAAGCACCTTCAGCGAGACCCGCCAAAAACTTTTAAGCGACTACCCGAAGAGCGACTCGTATTACGTTCTGTCAATAGGAGACCTTGAACTCTAGTCGGTAGACAAGGAAGGTATCGCTCCCTTCTTCCCCCCTTACCAGCCGCGCGTATAAGTCCGATAGGAGCCTTCTCGTACGTGAGGGGAGAAGCTTCTCAATGCCGACGCGCTTATCCCAGCAGTCAGGCAGGACTATCCCGTGATGAATTTCAAGAAGAGACCGCGTTTCCTCCCCTCCCCCCCCTTTCTTCCGTGCGCGCTCTCACGCAGTCGGAGTCTTTGGAACCCGTCTGTCTCAGCGCTTCCAAAGACTCGATCCCTTCTGATTTAGACCGCTAGAGTGAAGCCTGCTCTCTCTTCTTACCCATCGTCTACTCTTCTCTTCAATCTTACCTTCTTGACTATCCGCTCATAGCCGAGTACTTTTACGGTGACGTCACCCATTGAAAACCTGCATGCCTTACTCGACTCGGAGTAGTGTACGAGAGAGCTCTGTCTCTCTTCAATACACTGCTGCGTGAACATTGAAGGAAGCACGCCCTGTTCTAGATACGGCCACGTCCCTCTAGTTAAACAGGCGCGAGCTTGGATTCTGAGGTATTCCTTGGTAGCCCCCCTCTCTTGCCTCTTTGTCAGGCTCAGTTGCGCTGTACTTAGGTGGTGATTTTATGACTAGGAGTTCGTGATAGACCAAGTCAATATAACTTTAATAATCCCAGTTGCTTCTTTGAGATCATGTGCTTTCCTGTCAGAACTAACAGATAGCCAATCTTTGATCGAACCCCCGTTTCCTTGCTACCCCCCTATGTCCCAGCCAAGAGTTCTCCCCGAGAGAGTTTCTTCAAAAAAGAAGACCTAACGCTCCAAGCACCAGCCTTGGCTCTATTATCTAGTTCCTAACCGGTGTATCATGTCGAGTGAGAAGGAAAGCTTGGCCTGAAGATGTTTGATAGGGCTCCCAGACCCTTATCCTCCGTCCATGACGCTGTCGGATGCAGACCTTCCTTTGCCTTTTCCCCCTATGTTGGCCCCATCAGCATCTGCTCTCCAGACCCGAGGAAGAGGACCGAACTCAAAAGAATATCCATTAAGACTCTCGCCTGTTACGCCGCGAGCCCTAGAGGGACCCCCCGGGGGAGCATGGTCTCTTAGATGGGAAGGGCTCTATGCCCTCATGAATCGTTCCCAGCCTCCTCGTCCTCCTACTCATCGTCAGTTCTCGTCTCCAGGGTCTCTTTGTGGTTGCTCCTGAAGACTTTTTTGCCAGGCCCTGGAACGGCTGCGATGGAGCTCCCGACCTCTACTTCCGGGCATTTTCTCGTTAGCTCCTGCGAAAGAAGCTGATTCAGCCCCCCCCCCCCCCCCCGACCGATCTTTTTTTGGATTTCCTTTTTCTTTCACAGGAGAGTTCTTCCGGCTGTTCGACGAGAGCTGCTTTCTAGGCTCTCTCCGGATATTTTCCTTCGCGCTTCCGAGACGCAGAGAGTACGTCTTCGGAGAGTCGAGAATGGGTTCTCGTAGCGCCGGGCGTTCCCGCCTCTGAAAGATTGTTCTCGGACCGCGTCCGAACCTCGGCGTCTTGGGCTGTCCGCGCTAGTAACGAGTGGAATGGTTCTGAGTCTTAATTGGACTTCAAATATAATTCATCGGGAACGGGCCTGTCATCTTTCTGTCACGATTGCAGCGCCGTCTGACTGTCCGTTTTTCGCCCTAAACTTGCCTGTTTTCGGCGAAGAGTGGGTCAATTTTCGCCGTTACGTTCGGCGCTCAGACCCAAGGGAGGTCTCTCTAATAAGGCCTTTCTTTTCTTCTCCTTTTCTTTTTCCTGTCTTCGTGCGCTGACGTGCCCGCGATAATACCCAGGCGTAGCTCTAGCGGCGGCTTGAGAGTTAGACCCCAGAAGACGTGCTTCGCGATGACGCACCACCCTACTCGGCAACCAGGCGCAATCACGCGTTACCCCCTTTAGCACCTTGAGCATTCGCCTTTCTCTTGGAGAGCCCTTTTTTTGAGAGGTCCTTGCGTACGATCGCTCCCGAGATTCGTGTCATACCAGCCTGCTTCTGACCTCCCTGCCCCCGCGCATCGCCTGAGTAGCATGGCCTCTCCGTGAGATTTTCCATCCCCTACCGACGGCTCGTGCAGGCCGTTTTTTCGAGCGGACGATCTCAGATTTCGAACGCGTGCTTAAGAACCTTGCCTCGGTTCGCTGTTTGCGTGTTTGAGTCCTCGTCTCCCTCTTGGCCTGTGTGCTTACGTTAAAGGCCACATCCAAGCAGCAATTTCCCCCTTTTTTCGAACTGGCAGCGGTCCATACCGATGTCCCTCTGCCTTTCCCTTCTGTCTTCGGATTCCCTACCGTTTAGAGATCCCTGTAGAGTAGTGTCTATCGAAGTCTGACCAGTTGAGGTCGCCTGCTAGCTATCGGGTGGATCGCTCCCCTTCCTACTTCGGAACCCGCTACTCCTTGGATAATCGCTTCCCTCCCTCAGACAAGATCGCCCAGCTCACCCCTTTCCTATTCCGAAGAAATCTCTGCCCCCTCTCCACATCGTCAGGCGATCGTACGGTCTCCCGTCCGGGTACAGGAGTATGTCGTAGTTTAGTGGCTTCGAGAACCCGAGAAGAGGTCCCTTTGTGCTGGCTTGAGACCTAGCTTAGGGCCTTAGGGATATCCGAAACGGAGCAAGGCTTCTACCGATAAGCCGCGAAGTTACTAAGCCTGAGCACAGATTTGTGAGGACCAACAAAGAAAGCCAGACGTTGGCCCTCTGATTTCGCTTCTGATCTTCTGATAAAGAACGTAGACCGAATCGGAGGGAGGATAAGTTCCCAAAGTTCCCCCGGAAGCCTATAGGCGTTTGATCTTCCTCACGCCTAGTTCGACCAGTTTAAAGTACCTCCGATTGATGAATCCTAGACATTGAGAGGCGGGGTGTTGATAGATGCACGGAAGGAGTCGTGAAGACTAGGGTCTCTGTAATTAGTGGTTCTCGAAGGCTCTTTTTTCGTCCTCTTCTTCGAGTGGACTTACGCCAAGGAAACTCGATCCCAACCCATTGCTCATTAAAGACAGTCTTGATGTCGGCGTATCCCCCTTCTTCTTTCCGGGAAGTATGCTATGGTGGGCTTTTTGAAGAGAGAGTCTGGTCTTCCTTCCGCAGAACATCTACTCACTGGTTCTGAAGAGCTTGTAATAGAGCTAAATAATCGAATCCCGATCGGTCCCGACCTTTATCTTGAGCTCAACTTCAGCTCGGCCTGGATCAATTTGGAGTCCAGCAGTTTCAAGCCTTGAGAGGTCCCTAGACCTCTGTCCGGGCCTTCAGCTTAGTTCATTCCTCCTTTCGGGTGGACCGAAATTAATCAAGAAATTCCCCTCATGAAAGGAGAAGGCGTTTCGATTTTCGCGTGTTGAACTGGTAACAGATCATGGAGACGTTTTGAATGGGTTTTTTTTCGCGTGTTGTTTTTCCCATCCTTTCCAGGGATTTCCATTCCCGTCTGGGATTTGAAGGACTAAAAGTTCAGCGTCGGACCAACCCCTCGCGATGGGAGCTCGACGCGTTCGACCCTTTTCGGTGATTCCTGTCGTTTCCTTTCCTTTCCCGCTGTTGCTCATTCGCAGGTAGTCCCGTTCCCCTCGAACTCAAGGCGCAACCGCGAATTTTTCTCGTCTTTTTTCTGCTGCTCCTCCTTGAAAAAATCGGCTTCCGTGGGGTCGCCGGCGCACTGGCGCTTTTCGGTCCCGCGAGGAGACGCGAGATCCCGCTTAATATCAGGCCGGCGAGGACCATCGGGGGAACGTATTCGATCTCCTTTAACTCGATTATCCTTTCTCCTCCGTCGTTGTGCCTCCTCGCGGCTCTCTTGTGCGCGTCGTGCCCAACGAACTGTCCGCTAGCCCCGTTTGTTTAGTTGCCGACTTCTCCGGGTTGGTCAGCGCTCGATGTTCTTGCTCATCTTTTTTGGCTTTTCCTCTTCCCCTCCGTCGGCGACGCCACTTCCTCTATTTGTTCTCCCTGGCTGAGGGCGAGGGAGCACGTACTCCTCGGACTGAAAAGAAAACAATTTTTCGTCGCGCTCGATAACGATTTTTTGACTAAGTACCCTTCGCACTCTAGCACTTGCGTGTCCTTAATTTTCTTGGAGACCTTCAGCCCCGGCCTGTTATTTTTTTTCCTTGATTGTAAGAACACGATAATTTCGACACCACCCCGCTCTCTTCTAGGTGACCTCTTCGCGACGCTCCCCATCCCGGCTCCTCCTTCCGTTTTTCGATGGTGCGGGTTGATTGCTCAACCCCCCTTCTGTCCGGGACCTACGTAAAGAAAACTTTTCCCTTGTCTCTGGCCTGATCGCCGCCAGGATCACAGTCCGCGCTGCTTGTTCGAGCGAGCTACTTCTTGCCGCCACGTCGAGGTCTCGCTGATGGACACCCGAGTTTTCCAAATTTTTTCAACAGGATTGATTCTGCCGTTTGTTATCACCTCGCCGCGCCACCGCCAACCGAGCATCGTCCCAGTTCCCCTACCCCGAGACCTCAGTATAAATCTGATGCCGCGCAACACGTTGTCGATTCCCGTTTCCGTAGTCCGACGCCCTCTTAGTCAGACCCGCGCCTTCCACTCTTCGCGCGTGGCCCCTTGCAGACCTCTTTCTATTCTGCGCTAAAAGAAGTCCTGCGTCGGAGCAACGCTTCCCTTGTGCGCGCAGAATTGAACTCCTAGAGTAATGTCCTTAAGTCCCCCGCTTTTTCTAGGCTTTTAGCTCTGCCATATGGATTTTTTTGAGCCGACAGAGCAATTTTTTTCTCTATCGCCCGCGTTTCGAGCGAACTCCGAACGCCTCGAGCCGCTATTTTTTTTGACGATTCAAGGCGACGACCTGCGGGATTCTAAAACTTTCCTAGTAGCGAGGGAGCCGTAGCGAAGTCGGCTTCGATCTTAGTCGCCGGGCGGCGAGCCTCCCCCCCCTGACTTTTTATTTTCCACTTTCCTTCCTGCCCAGCACGACGCCGTGAGGAGTTCGCTCTCAGACTCGGAGACCCCGAAGCCGTATCCAGAATTTTCCCAAGACTATACTGCCTCTGCTTAGATTGTCTCTTTTTCCTCCCGCCGGCAGACTTGAAGATCGGCCATTTTGTCTTTTGATAGCGGTCTGCATAGGAGCCGACGTACTTGTCCAGCCTACTTCTTATGCCGGTGACCATCAAGTTACAGAGACGCACTCCTTTTTAGCTCCGCATCGCCTCCAGCGACGGCCCCCTCTCCCCCCTTTTCCTGTTCAGACTCTAGATCCCCGAGCCTTCGTCTTGTATTCTCTCGCTTTCATCGACAGCAGCATAAAGGATGACTCTTTCCTTTGATATGGAGACTCGGTTGACGCCCCCAATCATTATCCTCAGCTTCTCTTCCTGCGGCATCTCCTCGGATCCCCAGCGACCCTAATAGGAAAGATCAGCCCGTCCATAGGAGAAAGCCTCCGACGCTCTCTCTCACCCTTCCCGCTCCTCTGCGCCTCGACCGTCGCGATGTCTTGTCCTCCTGCTTCCCCCGAGCCACATTCTTCTGTTAGTGTATCCCAGTGTGTCGTACGGAAACTCTCGAGACTAAGCGTGAACTTCTACTTGCGCCCTGTTCGAACAAGCTCCTACGCCTTTTTGGGCTCTTTCCCCTTGGCCCGTTTAATGGCTCGGCTTTCTCTCTTAGAGTCGTCTGTCAGACTTTTCGTAGGATTTTCCCGCGCCGTTTAAGCTGAGCGCGCTCCGATTGCTCGCGGACGCCGTTTTCCACCGCTCCCCGCCTCTCTTTTACCGGCGCCCTAGACCCTGCCATGATTTTTCTCGCACCCCTTGGTATTCGACGACCGACGCCTCCACTACCTCGCACAGCCCGTTTTTCAACTCGTCGCCCTAAGTAGCTGGAGAGATTGTTTTAGCCGCAACCGCCATCAACCACGCGCGGCCAGCGTGCGCACGCAGCGTATCGCCGGTCGCGTGCCCCGAGCTTTTTGATCCCCCTGGAAGACTGTAGACGCCAGCAGAACTGCTGGTCAGCGATTCCACTTGCTCCGCCGCGTTCGCCCCTAGACGGCGCGCCCCCCCGCGTGCGATCGTGAATCTCAAACACGATCTCAGCAAACGCTTTAGGAGCGACTCTCCCCTTTCGTGATCGCTAGCCGTTGAGAATAGCGCGCGTCGGCGAATTTTCCCCTTCTGTTTTTCTAGGCCGGCACGCGAGGCCTTCAAGACTCTCTTCGGCGTCCCAGATAAGTGTGATCGCGAGTTCGGTGATGAGATTTTTTTTCTTCTCCGCGGCAGCTCGCGCGCCTCCAGCCCGCCACGCCGGCCGGCCTTCTTGCTGACCGGCTTATCCTGGACCCTTACCCGCTTCCAAGCCAGTGCGCCGAGGAGGACTCTGAGCTTCTTCCACGAGCAGCGTGCAGTCTGGCCGTCGGCAGCCTCCTTTTTCGAGCTGTCTCTCGTCACAGCTCCGACTTCCGATTTAATCTCCTTGAAGTGGATAGTCAGCGAAGTGTGCGTTTGACGTCGACCATCTGGCCAGGCCGGCCTGCCTTTTCCCGATTGCGCCGTGTGACGAGCTCTGATCGAGAAACTTCTCGACAAGCACGAGGTTGTACCTGGCCCTCTTTGATTCTCATCCGGCAACTTTTCCTCTCCGGCCATCAGTCCCAGCGCCTCCTGTGCAGTGAGGTAGTTCCCTACGGGTGGAACTTAGGGTCTTGTTTTCGAGCCCTTTTAGTCCCTGTTGTGCCTAAGCGCGGCTGATTGTTCGTTTGACTGACCAGCCAAACCTATATTTTCCTCCCCTCCGTTTGTGGTGAGATCATTATGTTTCCGCAAACCCTCGACTGCTTTTGTCGACTTACGGACGCGTGCTTCCCTCGAGGCCAGAACCCGAGGGAATAACCCAGAAAGAATTCCTCCCCCCACACGCTGCGCTGTGGCCGGCTGCTTTCCTTGCGAGGCGTTCTTTTTTCCGATCCTTCCCGCGGTTCCATGCGTCCGGAGTGAGATTAATGCGAGTCCTTTCTCTCTGCTCGCCAATGACGCGGCCGTTTTTTACTCATCTCCCCAGGCTGCCTGTGAAAGATCCTCGACGTCCGATCGCGACTCTCCTAGTGTTGTCTCTCCCTGAAGATGAAACCGTGTCGCGTGGGGAGATCGAGATTGACATTTACTGCGTTTTTGAGCTGGCGACGTCCGTCTCCTTTGCTTTTTTCCCCGCTCTTACGCCGACTACTTGATGCCGATTAGTGGTGGCGCTACCGCAGGATCCACGCACTATCCCATCGCCCGTCGCTTCCGAGACCTTACTGCGGCGATGTTACCGTGCCGATGATGAAGATTTTTTTTTTCTCTGGAGACCTCACTGTCTCCCCGCTTCTTCCCCTTCGCTCGCGGCTGTCTTGTTCTCGTGAAGATTCCTCGGCCTTTTGACGGAAGAAGATATGAATCGAAGACTATTCCTTAGCCCCCGCTCGAGAAGCGTCGCGCTGCTTCTTCTTGAGTCCTTCGCCCTCGGGGGTCCGGTACTCGCTTCCTTTGCATGAAGAACTTTCCTCGACTTTCGCTGGACTTCGGTCGCGCCAGCGGCGGCTCGGGGTTTATTTTAGAGGAAAAAGTCCCCCTTAGTGGTATGCGACGTTAGTACCCCTCTTCCCTTTCCATCTCCCGCTGCGGGGCACTTCGACCGGCTTTCCCGCCTTCTCTTCGCTCACTCTGCCGTCGAGTCTCATGAAGCCCCGTGGGGCGCTCCGAACCAGCTCGGCGGAGTACGTCCTTTTGTCATGTTTTAGGTTTTCGTCTTTTTTCCGAGGCGAGCTAAACAAGTGGTCAGAGATAATGGAATGATAGTTGTCGAGAGGGGCGGGAGTGCTCTACGTCTCCGCTTCTCCTCGGCCGTCGCGCTAACGGTACAGGGAGGGATAGAAAGTTTTTTTTACGCTAGATGAGAATCGAAATCCATTGTTCACTTTGACACTTTTTTGAGCAGACCCCCCTGAACCGCGTAATCGCGTTCGACCCGCATGCGCCTGCGGTCTTCCTGAGCTGGTATATCGATGAGAGGCGCGAGAATCGTCTATTGCCCCCCCAACCCAGAATTTGATCCCCCTTTCTCGCGCGAACGCATTTCCATTCCTGGTCTAGAGGCCTGTGGTAATCCAAGATCTATGGATAGTGAGACTCTGTTACGAAGTTATGCCTGATCGCCAGATGAGACCGGGCAGATCTCTGCTCGGTTTTCTTTTATAGGAGCTTCCGCGACTTATACCGTCAGTTTTAGGAATCGGTACATCCGAAAGAGACCCTGTTCATTCCCCTTGGCCCCTTTTTCTGACATTAGCGGGCGCTGCGCCTCTTGCGTCGATCCCTCCTGCTCTCTTCTTCTCCCCGGTCGGTGTTGATCTAGTAAAGACTCGGAGCGATCGCGATCGGCGTGCGGTTTCGCTTAGTTCTTTAACTCGTCTCTTGGATCCGTTTAAGACGCTTTTTGCCCTCTCGATCAATATAGACCCGCTAATTCTTGATCAGATCGCAGAAGACCGTTAGTCGAAATCGTGCGGCCCTATATTTTCTTCTTCCTGCTCGTCTTCGTCTCGAGTCTTGTCGTCCTATGACAGAGTCCTGCGTCGGGCGGAATCCTTCTTTGGGGGTGCTTCCTACCTCAGCTCAGCCTTCTTCCTGAGATCGGAGGTCGATAGAGAAGCTTCCTCCTGGCTAGATTTCTTATTACTTGTGAGAAAATCCAATACATTTCTTTACCTCTCATGCGCTGTCATGATCGAGGAGTATCTTGGCGGGCTCCTGACCTGTTTAATGTGTGGTATCTTAAATATCCCCTTCCCCCGCCATTGAGCCTCTAGGAGATATCTAAACTCCTTTTTCTTCTCCCCTCCCGGTTTAAGACAGGGTACGCTTATTCTTCAGTCGCCCAAAGAGAGGCGGGTTCTCGCGGGCAGCATGAGTAGCCTCGAAACTCTCCTTTGTTCGCTCGTTTTTGTGCGAATCCTGTTTAGTAGAACGGAGTAGAGGGGCGTCACACTTTGTTTTTCCCCGCTTTGCCCCGTGCGTTTCGTTGGCGTCCGCATCGCCTCTTAGGTCGCGGATCTAGGAGATATGACGGCCAATGCCGGGTGGTTTTTGTTCTCGTGGGTGGCGTCTGCCTCCTTGCCCCCCCGTCACTGGTTGAGAAGGCTTTGTCATGCGCGATTTCCATCCTCGAGACCTCTGCCTCGGTCAGGAACGCCCCGAACTAGATGATCAAACAGTTTTTTCCCCGGATCCCGTTCGGGCTATCCTCCGCATAATATTTTCCCCCGCTGTGCCTTCCTTTGGCGGAGGCCCTTACATCCCTCTAAGGTGAACTCTCAACCCACGATGCTTCAGGAATGTAGTCCTTTGATCATGTGGCGCGACGCAGAACGCTTACCTATCCTTATATAGCGGTTTTGTTTCTCCGCGGCTTTCGTTATCATAAAGCAATTTGCATAATGGAAGGGTGAATAATCCTCAGCAGTCGCAACTCCCCAATCCTCCCCTTCTTTCTGATCGTTAGCATCTTTTCTCCAGTTCCGTAGAGAGAGGTCCCCCTAAAGATTACACGTTTATTTTTTCCATAGACGACACGCTGGAAAAAGCGCGCTTGTCTCGCCTCCCTTTCTTTTTTCTGTACCCACATCTGTCCCTCCGTTCGACGTCTGAATATAGAGGAGAGCTTTCCCCCGATCACGCGCGAGCCCAGTGCTGAAAGACGGCGTTTCCCCTTCGTTTTTTGACGGTCCCTCTAGCGTGCGCCGCGATCCTTCTCCTTCATATCCTCTTTTTTTCTTTTGCTCTTTTCTCTCGGCGCACGCTTCGTGCCGTCTCACCAGAAGACTCGAGTTCTGCTAGTGGCCGAAGAGGTGATCGAAGGTTCCTTACCTCCGATGTTCCCCTTTCCGCCTCTTTCCGATGTGAAGGCGTGCTCCCCCCTCCTTTGCGACCCTCCCCCCCCCTCTTTGGTCCGCCGTGGCTGCTGACTTTCGAGTCTACGTACTAACAGGAACACACTGTCGCTAGACACCAAGAGGGCTTTCAGGCAGGCTCGCGCGTCCTCTCTCTCTTTTCTTTTCTTTTTTTCCTCATCCCCTGGCCTGATGGAGTCCTGGGGCATTTATGAGAACATCCGGTCGAAAACCCAACATAGATCCTGGTGGACTCCTTTCTTCCTCCCCCCCCGCGAAGTCCCGGCTAAGACTTCTTCTTTCCTTATTTTTTTTCGTCTTCTGCTGTCATTCTAGGAGACTCATCCTCTTAAGTAACAAGAGGTAGTAGCTTTCTGGAGATAAGACACCCGGGATCCCGGCCCCTCGTTTTCTTTATTCGGCTCCTTTTTCGAGGCGAAAATTCAGAGGTAAGTGGTACTCGAGTGGAAAAGTATTAAAACCATGTAGGCTGGGTTTTTCCTTCCTTGTTGGCTTTCAAAACCTGCCGCGTCAACCCGAGCATCTTACACGTTACCTACGAGGTACTAAAGAGAAATTGCCCCCCTCATCCCCCCTCCGCACGCCAACTTACTGTTCTCGCTCCTTTTGGTTGCCTCTAGACCTTTTTCTGGTAAGTAACCACGTCACACCTTTTCTGGTGTCCCACGAACTGAAGATTTCTCTTACTCTTCTCTCACCACCGTCCATTCTCTCTGAAACCCCGCCTCTCAGGTGTGCCCAGCTGAATTACACCCCTCCTATTTCCGTTCGGGAAATTTAACGATTCCTACTTTCAGGCTCTACGCAGAGAGTTGGAGGACGAACTGGGCCACCTGATCGCACGCACTTTTTCTTCAATCTGGTCTATCTCCCTACCAGAACACCTTTAGACTAAGTTCGAGCCACTGTCCTCACGCGGGCTCTGGATCACAGATAGTACGGTTCGGGTGAGCCCTTTTTCCTCCATAAGCCTTATGATCACCTAAGTCGTCGCGGGAGGGAGCCAATAGAGAGGTCGAAGACATTGAGAAAGCACCCCTGACGACTTCTTCTCCTTCTCGTCCCCCCCCTGCGATCACGAAGTCCTAAGCTCCCCCTTCCTCCCTAGATTTGAGAAGCTCAAAGGGTCTCCCTTCGACCCTCTGAAGGAGAGTTTTTAACTTGATAGAGAGGTCTCATCCCTTTTCACGTAGTCAGCGCGAGGATAGCTTCCGCCTTCTTCATCCCCAGCCTCACGCCCCTCTGAAGCGCCAAGCGCATAGGTACTCAACCGCTCTTAAGATGACGCCTTCTTTCCCGTCCTAACTACTGGGCATCTCCTCTCCTCCTAGACATCTGGCTACGCCCCCCCTTCTCTGTTATTTGGAGGGTGGGTATTTAGACAGGCATTTGGAGACGGAGGTCGCCCCCCTCTAGGCACCCCCATTCAGCTCGACGCTCCTCCAGTTTCTTCCTTCTGTTCGGAACCTCCACTCTCCTCTATCCGGGGATGTACGTCTGAGTAGACGACTTTCGTTTTATGTCCGTTTGGAGAGAACTCTACCCGCGGCTGGTCTTTTAGCACTCGCTCGTCGCCGCTTCGCTCGCACCTTTCTCCCTTCCCCGTCTCTCTTAGCCATCTCAACTTTTTTTGCGTTTTCAGGAGACAAAAGAACGCCGTCTTTTTTCGTTGTGGGGTTTTCTGGTTCGCTCATCCCAGCGCGTCGGTCTCCCTCCCCTTCCTCTATGAGCCAGCTAAGACGAGTCTCGGTCAGTGAAGAGACCCCTAACCAGCTCTTAAGAGCCGACAAGCTGAATTTTTTTATCTCTCCCTGAACCTCCTTTTTCCCTCCCTCCAGCTAGAACTAAAGAAAAGTCCAAAAAAATCGGCCCGCGAGTGATTTTATTAGGAAGAGAACCTTGATTCAGTCCTCTTTCCCCCTGCTGCGAACAGCTTCTCGCCTTTCTTCTCTTTCTCAGCTGACCTTCCCAGTAATGTTTGAACTCCCCTGTACTCATTATCAACCCCGAGGATCTTTTTCCTTCAGCTGATCCCTACCCTTGCCATCTTCTCGGCATTTCAGAGAACCCTCTTTCTCTTCTGAGACCCTTTCATTCTTAACCAAAAAGACGTTCAGAATACTCCTTAAGAAGAGACGAAGCATTTATGAGAATTTCCTCCATTGTGGAATCGTTTGACGACCCTTCCCCTTCCCCCCTTTCGCTCCGGTGACTTCCCAACAAAGAGATTCTTTGACTTCCGCCCGTCTCCATGAGCGATGGGATTTCGACGGCGCTCTAGCCAATGAGAACTGCACTTTTTCCCTCGAGAGTGCCCTTCCGGAAGGTCCCTTCAGACGATGAAAGAGCGATGAAGTCAACAACAAAATTGATATTCTACGCCGTAGGCTCTCTGCGATCGGCTTCCACTCTTTCCCCCTCCCCCCCCCTTCATCGAGCACTGAAAGTCTCATTATTTTTTACGACTAGCGAGACCTTGTTTAACTCCCTAGGAAGTCTGCTGGAATCTCTTCAGGTTTGTCTCTCCGCTCATTCCTTCTGCTCTCTCTCTTCTCCCTACCCACCAGGACTGATGAGGCTCCATTCTGGAAAGCTGAGATAGTCGCACCTCAACCCTCCGGAGGCCCTCTTTCCTTAACTCGATCAGGAACCGTACGACTGATCAGTAAGCATCGTCCTCAGCAGAGTGGTATTGCTGGGTCTTCTTTTGCTAACTAGATAGGGTCTAGCGTTTCTAACGATGTAAGTAGTGTTGTACTTCGCT
>Ga0179591_1309836_pt1 | contig 18281 bp, 17 predicted proteins | sample CZOMad2_1_08_16f_FD_182891 | JGI IMG/M metagenome (GOLD analysis project Ga0179591, IMG submission 182891) | Vadose zone soil fungal communities from Angelo Coast Range Reserve, California, USA - CZOMad2_1_08_16fungal (PacBio error correction) | ecosystem: Environmental > Terrestrial > Soil >... | reverse complement strand
AGCAGTAGGCCCATGCTAATCCAGTGTCGCCCCCCCCGCAGCTTTCCACTTGATTTTTCCCGCTTTCCTACGCTAAATCCCACACCGATTCCTTTCTTATCCTCAAATTTTAGCTTTCCCAAAACAGGTTTCGCTTTGTTCCTTCTCCTTCCCCCAATCGATGATGGATTTCACATAAAGTTTGATAGTTGTTCGCATCTATAAGGTGATTGATGACTGGTTTTTCAAAGTTTTCTAGTGTACGAAGATTCCCCCAGTTTTTCTTGACGTTCATATACAACATCGAGTTTCACGTCTTGGATCGCTTCTATAGGGCCCCCCCCCCCCCCCCCCATACCTGAAAAATCTACTGTCATACCTCTGGACTGGCCATCCCAGCCTGATCCGTTCCCCCCCTCCCTTCTGTGTTTTTTATAGCCGGATATTCTTCAGGCTTGTCGGGCGCTTTTTTTTCGCTCTTTCCTAGCCTTCTGATTTTGAAGTTTTTGTTAGGTGCATACGATCCACACTTCTTACCAGCGACTTGTTCGTTACTCTCCAAGAAAATGACCTTCTAGGACCATCCGAAACCGGCGCGTTATCAAATTGCTCCTGCCCCCCCGCAATCCCCCACCAATCCCTCTTTAGTTTTTGTCATATTATTGACTTACCCTCAGCTAACAGTCCACCTTTGGGTCCTCCCTCCAATCAGTTTTTTTGTACCTAACAGGTGCCTCGGTGTTTTTCTCAAGTACTCCGATGTAAGCGGTCATACTCCCCAATACCATATTTCCGATTCCCCTGTACATCTGCTTTATGTCTACAAGAAACTGCCTCAACCCAGCCCCGTAACCATGTGACCGTGTTTTTATCATACCCCCTCTTAGGCAATCCTGCCAAAACCCCCCATGAGCGCAGGAGCCTGTCTGTTCTGAGGTGATTAACTCAAAGTGTAAAAATCAATTACGCTCCTCCTGTCCCCTCCTCTTCTGCAACGTCCTCCCATTCGAATAAGTGTCCACCGAGGGACCAGTTATACGTCTTGAACCCTTACTCTCCTACTTATGGTTTCCTCCCACAAATCTGAGCAGGCGTATTCAGCGTACCCTTCCCCTCCTCAATAAGGCACTCTTCATATTATGAGGTGGACGTGTACCTCCCACCCTATTCCTGAAACCCCACGTTTTGTTTATTGAGGCTAGCCGACCGTGCACTCTGATTTCGCCCTGACGAACGGCTGGCTAACTGGTTCCCTAGAGGTACTCCGGAACCCGATTCCTGCCTTGGGTTTTTAATTTTATCCCCCACTTTCTAAATCGGGCCTTTCGCCAGCACTCTCTGCCGTTTATCTCAAAGGTTTTATTCCCTTCCCCAATCCTTTTCTTCGTCTAGGAATAATTCTCGGTCCCTTGGCAAAATCGGAATCACCCCTTTCAGTCCAAAACACGCCACCTCCCTTCTTACGTCAACTGGCGCCCCAGCTCTTTGCGAATCCGAGCCCTGTGTATTCCCCGAGTCCTATTCCAATTCCTTCATAATCGTTGTTGGGTTTTTTGTCACCGTTGTTTCCTCCCCCTGTAAAAATGGTGCCTTTGTATCGTGCCAATCTGCTTTTGGTACCGATTACCGACCCTGATAGCGGGGAACCTGGCGCTCCACGTTGTTACTTTCTACCTTGCGTGATATAGCGGTCATCACAAGAACTGTCATCCCATGCAGTTGGCTTGAGCCCGAATGTTCTTGTTGTGTTTGAACTCCCAGTACGACGCCTTCAGTGCAGTACGTGAGTGCTTCACGTAGGTGCTCAAGAGGTCATGCCGTCTGCTGTTTCTCTGTTTTCCATCTACTCTTCCTCCCCATGCCCGATGAGGATACCGCGATTCGGCAAACTTGCTTTATACGATCATTAGGGACCCCTCAGCAATTTTTCTTTCCTGCCATCCAAAATCCCCCACCGTCATCGAACGTGTGCCAACGGATCACTTATTGCTCAGACGGGTCCTTTTAACCTTCGGCAGGACTTGCGGATGTACAGCAAAATATGCTCACTTGCCCAGTCAACAGCGACCCTCTAAGGGTTCCGCGCTATTCTATCAGAGGAACGACAACCCACTTAACACACTTCCAGGTCCTATTGGGCGTGTCGATCAAATCCCCCCAAGTCTTTTGACGCTTTGCCTGATAACCGCCTTATTCCTTTTTCCAAAACACTTCCATCCCTTGCAAGACGTACTAGTTCCCTCCCTATGAGTTCTGGATTGTTCTTCTTCAGCGTAAGAAGTTACGTGACACTATCACTTTACCTTCCCCTTGACGAACATTTTCAACACTTTCTTCTCCAATTCTGTCTGTGATGGTTCGCAGATTACGTCTGGTACGTGACTTCGTTGATCTCAGTTTATCGGTCCCCCCCCCCTAATTTTTTTGCCGGATTCCTAGACCTCAAATTAACGGCGCATTGACGCGTGCGAAAGAACGCCCTTTGTAAAAAGTCACTCCCCCAGCCACTTTTTTTCTGCACCAATTCCGAGTGCCCCCCCCCCTTCGAAGTTTCAATCTCGCTTGTATAAATCCGATTCATGCCCCTCGTCAATGCTGATTTTCCCTCGACCTCGCCAGTACCTGCTACAGCGGTGTCCCCGATCCTCTCGTCCACCCGGGCGATTAACGCTGACTCAGCCTTTTCTCTTTTCCAAACCGTCGTCCCGCAAGATTGTTTTAACTTATCCCCCTCAGGGGACAAATTCGGCGGTTGAGTTTTCACCTCATCACACTCTGACCATAGAGATGTTGCAGTGTTTGTCGCCCCTTTTGTCCATAGGCCCCTCTTCCCTTCCTTTTATAGCTCCTTCTATTCAGTCCCTCTGACCCGGCCGTCTGGCTGGCTCAACAGCCTATTTTCTTTGATTTAAGCGCTTGTTTTTTTCCCAGCTTCGCGAGACAGATATTAGATATCTGGGCCCACGCGATTCTCTTTTTTGAATGTATCTCCCCTCTGATCGCCCCCCCAATGGAATGACTTTCTGCGCCCTCTTCCCTTCATGGAATATCGGCCCCTGCCGTTACTTGGGCGGTAAGCACCCCCCTTAGATTCGTTGTTACATTTTGACATAATCACACTTGTCCTCATCCTTATCCCAGGTCACCACGCACCCTTTCCCCGGTTCGTACAAGTCTCCCTTCTTTCCTTTGAATCAGGAATTATGACAAGTGCGTTCTCTTCTAGCCCTCCAACATGCAGTGACTTTGGCATTTTACTCCAGTTTTATTAGCGTCACGTATTTCCCACTTCGCTCGAGATCTAAGTAGTAGCACCCTCTCAACCTGAGGAGATGTGCCTGTTGAGTTGTCACGTTACGCCCTAAGACCCTCCCCGTATTAATGAATAGAAGTCTTCCATTTTCGGGTCCCTCCATTTATCTCTCTCTTTCTTCCTCTGTTGAGATCTGCATCTTTCCCTCCTTTTCAAAATTTTTCATCTTCTCTGTCCCCCAGAAATCTGAGAGTTGGAATGATGTTGCTTCCCTCCCCTATCATACACCTGAACGATCCTTAGTGAGGGTCTATTTTTCTCTTTGGTCCGTTTCCTCTCTCGCCCCATTGTTCTTCGTACACCCTGTCCCTCCTTCTCCTACAAGGTTGTCTTCGATAGCACCGCTATAGACTGTTCCCTTAACGCTTTCTCGATGTCTCCCTGATGCAATTCATTGACGCTTTCTTATTTGTTTATGACCAGCTCAACTCCGTCCCAGACTCTCCCTCTGCCCGACTACCGAATTTTCATCTCATTTCTATTCTACACTAAATAGTGCAGCTAATTTCCTATGATTTTACGTCCGTTCCCCCCCCCCCCGCTGAGCCTTCGAGAATACACATTTCGCTCCCGAAGTATGTCCTCCGCTCCAATCCCACTTTCTTCTTCCAGCCATCACCTTTTATAGAGTTTGGATACTGATTGTTCTCCACAGACTACGTTCTTATTGTCGGCGTTCAAGCCCCCTTGTTCGCCAAACGCCAAATCTAGTTATCATCTTCAGGTAGTCGTGGCGTAACAAATCGTATCTTTCTGGTTGGGGTTTGTGTTGTATTGGGTTTTTTTCCTGTGAGGCTTCCGAGTTCTTCTTTTGACCGATTCTCTGAGTGAAATTCAGACTTTGTTTACCCCTCATCCCATCGAACACCCTTGGATTCTTCCCCTGTACTAGTCTTTTTGAAGTTGCAGTTATCTGTCAATTGGATACTCCCATTTTTCACCTGATACTTCGGTATGCGCAGCTATTTTTTTTTTTTGCGGTCCTCTTGTGTACTCCTTTGAATTTTTTTTATTTACTTCCTCTTTTGTTTCAGCCCAATCTCTTCTTTGACGTTGTCCTTGGAGTCATTACTGGCTCCCCCAATCCCTGCTAAAATTCGACCTTCCGTCACCCCCCCCTGCGGGGTCCCCCCGATATTAGATCAATCACTGAGTACGGTCTTCTTCATTTTCTGAGCCCGATGCCCGCCCGCCCCTGTTTTGTTGCTGTCGGCCCCTTGGGTCTTTACTGGTACCTTCCCCATTCATGCTTCATCGTTACCACCCCCAACATCCTCAGTTTCTGCCAGTTGAATCGCCTTTGGCCCCCGGTTCAATTGTTTTCAAGTTTTTTCGCCCATCCCCGAATATTTTTTTCCTCTATTCCTCATTTCCCTGCCTCTGTGTTTGACTCCCGCCGCACTCCTCATACAATATTGTTCTTCTTTTTTTTCCATCTATTTCCCATAAATCGCCCACATGCATTTCCTGTACTTACGTACCTTATGCCCCATAACCGGATGTTCCCGCCACCTACGACTTTTACGCGTTAAGTCCCGTATCCGCTGCGTCCCCGTCTTTCAGGTGTGCTCTTAATCTTTTTTTCTCTGCGTTTCTATTCGGCAGAAAACAGTTATTACATGGCTCAAACCACGAGGAGCTGTATGCTCTTTTCTGATATCTCAGAATGTACGCAACTACAACCAGCATCGGCTTTTTATCCAAACCGCCCTTGCCAGCATGACTTGATTCCTTACAGTGCCTTGTATTTTGGTTCATGCGTGCACCCCCCATTTAAAATAAGCATCTCCCTCCGCATGATCTTAGACCTTTTTTTAAATTCTTACCGCCTCGCCACCTAGGCGCGTATTCGCACTTGACCCTACCCCGTTGACACTTTTCCCTACTTCTAGTGTTAACCACACATCAGCGTTGGAAACCTATACTTTTTTCCCACCCCCTTTCCTAACCAGTATTGAACAAGGGTGCCCCCCGAATCGTCCCCCAGCCATCTCTCTACTTTTCCTCTTCTAGATCCCGATTTCCGTTTGACCATTCCGATCGCCCCCTCGCTTTCTCCCGGTGTCCAAATACTTCCTGGTCTTGTCGCCTTCTCTACTGCCTCTGGTCTCTAAGAGTCTTTTTTACTTCCCCTGACCGCCTCATCTTGCTCCTCTTGCCCGCCAAGACATGCTTTTGCGTTCTGTGACTTCCGAGTTTTGATTAAGCCGACCTTCAATCGGATGCCCCTGAGCAGCTGACCACCCGCCTGCGAAATTTCGATCGTCACGCCACCCCCCCTTCCGATTTTTGACCGATCAGTTATTCTTCCCCCCGTTAAATCCACTGCCTTGTCGTCGAGCTCGAGCCGGTCTGAGTGTATCCCCCCCTTGCGCAAGGCCCTAATTGTTCTTGCCTCACAAAATCCCGGTTTTCTCCACCTTCGTACCACTCCCCATGAACGTACAGGTGCTTTGTCTTACTTTCTGGTTGACATTTCTCCCCCCTGGAAGTCCCAAGCTTGTCGTGTGGTCTTGGACCTTACCCACTGCTTCTAATCGGTTTTTCAAGCTACGCTCTCCCGCTTAAACTCTCCAGCATGAAGTGCTGCCCTTTCTCTCCGCGTATCCCTTCTTTTAGTTGATTGACCGTTACTTCTCCCGATCAAGGAAGCCCCCATTCGTGGTCGGGGGTGGAAGCGGTGCTTTCTTCCAAGTGGTCGCTCCCCCCCCAGTAAAGCCCGTTTTCTATCGGGTGGAAATTTCTTCCACATCGTTATTGCCGACCGTTTCCTCCCCCTTTTTCTTTGATTTCTTGCGTTTTCCGTTTTTTCTTACGAGAGGGATTCAAACAACACCTCTTCAACCTTCTTTCTAAATCTCTGATCCCCAACCGGGTTCAATTTTTTTACGTTCCGCATCCTGCAACCCCCTTTCGTTGGAATCCCATTTTTATTGGTGTGCCTTCCCAGCCTCCTTTGATCAGATTTGTCTTCTTTTTTCATTCTTTTCCCCCAACGAGTATTGTCTAGGCACCTCCTACAAATCCACTTTTTGTCTGCCAGATCGGAAGGTTATAGTCTTCCTTCCAAATACGACTTCCTGCTCCTTCAATTAACAATGTCCCCACAATCCTCCTCTTTCCCTCTCCTTTTTGGTTTTGTTTAGAGCTGTCTTGGCGGTCTTAGCGGACCCCTCGCGTGACCCATTTCTCTCTCTCTAGCCAGTCAACTTATGACAGCGATCTTTTCGGTCTCTCCCAGACCATCCCCCGTTGAATCCCTGTACTTCTCCCCCCCCTCTTCTAACCAAGACTTTTCCCCCCCACTCATGCCCAATTGTAGTCACTCTCCTTAGGTATGCGACTCCCAGACCCTTTTCAAACACCCTGTTTTTTATCAGCTAACTCCTTTTAGCCACTTGTCCCTCTCCCTCCTTCGCGACAATGTAAGACTGTCAACCCTATCAACCGGAGACATCGGCTCCTTTCCCTAGCAATGTTCATCCACAAGAAACCAGAACTATTCCGAGCATCCTTACCAGAAGCAAAAAGGCGAGCCAGAGCAGCGTAGACCCCATGGGTGCTGTTGTTGATTCCCCCCCAAGACCTTGTCCGACAACCTCGTCCACTCCCTCAATTTGCATCGGTGTCCTTTTTCCCTTCGCGCACCGGCGGTTGTTCAAAGCGTTCTAATCTTTGCCCTTTCCCCAACTTTATTGCCGCCATGCTTCTAGTTTCCCAAACCAGCCATGAGTCGCACTTCTGCCATGTGTAGTGATACTGTCAACTGTCAAGTATCACTCACATTCCCCCCTATCTGTTCGCCGGTATCGAGTAGTTAACACAACTATCTTTTTAGGCAATACCCCAAATTTTTGCGTTAGCTTCTTTAGGCAAACGAGCACCTGTCTCCGTTTCCTCCTTAACCGCGCCTGGCTTACCTTTAGTTCTCTATTCAGCGTTCCCCCCCCTCTCAACGATTTTTTTTGTGGAAGATGAATACAAACGGCTTTCGTCCTTGTTGTTGTGAACGCATCGGTGCCTCCTCTTGTATTCCTTCCTAGAAACCTTATCAGTTTATCCCCCCAGGAATTGCATGGGCCGAGTCCGTACTCCACGTCCCTTTCCAGGTCCTTGCCCCTAATGCGCTTCTCTACCTATAGTCTTCAACCCTCCCTATCTAGACTTGTTCTTGTATCCCCCAATATTATGTTTTTCCCTCGTTCACGATCTTGGCATCCTCAGTGATTAATCCACGACCTCTTGGACACGTCCTCTTTCACCTTTGAACCCTCTTTCTTCCCAGGGAGGATCTTATACACTTCGTTGTTTGTTGGACCTCTACTACCACAATATAGCGTGGAAAAAGTTTTGGACAGGACCTTTTTCGTTTTTCGTGACGGCTCTCTATGCATATAAATGTCCACCCTGTCTCCAATCTCATGGGTTGCTCCGACGGTCAGGATTGTTTGTAAGATTCTAAACTCTGTAGAAGAAGAGCATGTCCTGCAAAGCTCCCCTTCTTATTTTAAAGGAAAAGAATATGACTTTTGTACTTGGTTCTAGACTTCTGCGCACCCCTTTATGTGCCGTGCTTGCCCCTCGAATAGCTTACCCTCAAACCCCCTCTCTGTTGTTCCGGCTGCTACTCTTTTTGTTTGTTATGATATCACCTTGGCCCTTTACATGGCTTCCGTGATGGTCTGCCGCATACAACGAACACGTTTGGCCTTCCGACCCCCGCTGTCCTTCTGGCCTTTTTACGTGAGGAAGCCTTCTTTTTGGTGCAAACTACTTACCAATGCTCCGGTGATCTGATCGGCGCCAACTGCGAAGTTTCCGCCTCTTTTCTCAGGCCTACGCCCCTTCTAAATACTCCTGTTCCTTTTCATGGAGATCAACCCCAACTCCTCGGGGATATCATCTTCTCCACTCGTCTTACTGGGTCCCGTTCAACAAACTCCACATTTACTTTCCCCATATGGGCCGCCGCCCTCTGGTGGTGGACTTTTGTCTTTCGGGAATCAGTTTGACTTCCCTCTCCTGATCACCTCCCATACCCCCAACTGCCTTCGTCCAATAGCCTCGTTCCTCCTCCCCCTTGCAGCCTCCGTTTCCGTCCCACTTTTCTCCTCCATTAGCGGCTGTCACACACTTCGAAATTTCCCCCAAATTCTTACTTAGCAAGTCAGAAAAATACCCGGTTCCGCCCCTTGCCGATGCAACTGCCAGAACCCCCTCCCTGTGCCCCCCCTCCCCCCCCCAGCTCATCGAGGGTTTGCCAAAATTCCCTCAAAGTTCAGAAACTCCGCCCCCTTTCCACGACCGAAGATGCACCCTCTTCTTGCTTGTAGAGCTCTAAGTTCGTATTGTCTGAAAAATTTGAGGTGCACGGCACGTCCTTCTCGGCATTTCACCAGTTCCTCACCCCCCCGTCTGCCCCGGCCCCCAGTACTTCTCCCTGTCCAATCAAGTTCATTTTCAGCTCCCTCTGCTTTCTTCAAAGATACTCCCTCCTTCCCTCGACAATATCCCGTCGGGTACGTGCACGATTAAATTCAATTTTTTCGCCTCTGGTCCTTGGTTAGCTGAGTTGAAGCCGGAACTCTACCCCTGGACGGTAGATGTCCTTCCGATTGCCCTTCTAGAACGTAGAATGTGTTTCCTTTCCAACTCAAGCCCTTCTCTCTTTGACTTTACCCGAGGTCAGTTTCTCGCGCCTATACTGTCCTCAGTACACGTCTTGCCGTTTTCGTTCTTGTTTTTATTCGAATAACTCCCCCTTTGACTTTCTCATTCCTGCTGCATAAGATAAATGGTATTCTGAGCGAGCTTCGCTGTTCCTTAAAGGGAGTCACTTGACTACCCCCCGGGTCATTCCCGTCAGCAAATTCTTCCCCCCTCCAGTGATTATCTCTGAAACCCTCGTTCCCCGCCCTTGTATCTTCAGGAGGATTCAAAAGTTTCTTGTATCTATGCACTAACACCCAGTTCCTACTATGCCCCTCGTTAATACCGTCTTTTCGAGTAGAGGAAACAATTTTTTAGCCCTCTGTCTTAAACGAACAAACTTTCCCCTCCACCTCTGAACAGAGATTACTCGGATGAAGTTCAATCCTCTACCCTCCCCCCAAGCCCTCCAACCACAATAAAGACTTACTTCTGGAATTTTTTTTCTTTTATTTGAGATTTTTCCCCCTTCCCACCTTTGTCCTTAGTTCCTTAATAGTTGGTTTTTCGAGTCCAGCCTGAGTGTGTCAATTCTCAGAACCCTTTCTTGTAACTTCCCCCTCTCTTAAGTGTGGTGCCTTTTCTTTCGTTCCGAGAGACTCTTTCAGCTCTTAGTATCTGCACATACATTGGTTTTTCCTCGGCGCTTCCTCGAGGGTTCCTTACTCTGAACTCCTGTTCTTAGACGTTAATTCAATTTTCCGCTTAATTATCGTTTCGCGATATTTTCACGATGTTCCCTCCCATTTATAAGGACCATTAGACACTGGCGTGGAAGGAAGCTTTGTTTCGCTGACCATCGTTTTGGTGCTCCCATTCAATACTAGTACCAATGCGCGCGAACGACCATTCTGAATGATTCTTTGGCCCGTCTGAATCACTCCAGAGTTTCGAGTTCTCTCATCCTTCTCCCAACGGAAAGGCCATCGTGTTTCGTTGCTTTAATATTTATCATTGATTTACGAACGAAGCTTCCCCCCTCCTATCCCCCCACCTTCTCTTCCTTTTAGCCCGGTCGGGATACTTTCCCTCTCCTTAGCGATTACTTCCCTCTTCCTTGTAAATTCCTGACCTGACAGCTCTCTTGTCTCTCCTTTTCTCCTATTTATTTGCGGACCCCCGACCTCTTTTTTTTGCGAGTCTCTTCCTCTTGACCGCTGGTTCCCGGAGAGGTTTTTTTTCCTCTGACTCCCACCAGTCTTCCGTTCCTGCCCGCCTTGCGTTCCCTTTTGCCTTCCTTCACTGCCTAGGTTCTGCCGACCTTTTGTTGCCCTCCCTAATTTTTTCTTTTCCACTTCCCGTGAAGTCTTCTCATTTCTCTGACTGTTTTCTCCGCTCTCATCCCCTTGAGTTAGCTTGCTGGACTTTGCCCCCCCCTTTCTTTTCTGTGCAACGCATCCCCCCTTCAGGGTGTCCGTATTTTCTCTAAACCCGCAACCCCCTTTCCCCCCTTTCGTTTTTTTTCAGCATTCCCAACGTAGTAATCGGCATGTGATGAGACATCTCTCCCCCTCTTCACTCTCAAATGGTTTTCATGGCTTTCTGCCTGTCCCTTCTCCTTCCTCCCCCATTCCTTATCGAGAAGTCCCAAAACCCACCCAAAAGCCGTACTTGGTTCCCGGCCTTTTCTCTGGATGTCCCCCAGTGTCCCCAATTTTTTTGCCTTGCCTCCCCCAGTCCCCGGTTTGACGTCTGTATTACCCCCTCGCTTTTTCTCTGCTAATCGCCCGACATGCCCCCTGAAGATTGTTCCGTTCTTGTTCTGTCAATCGGAACGACCTCTTCTTTCCCCTCCCCCAATGTAAACCATTCGACGGTTTTAGCCACCTTCGTCCCAATCCCTTATTTCTTGTCCAAGTCGCCCCCCATTCTCTCCCAGTCCCCGTACTTCGCAGCGTTTTTACCCTTTAATAAATGGGGTTCATATTTTTTATCGGACCGAGAATATGGTCCCCCACGGATCTTTCTCCTTGGTTATTCATCGTACACCAGCAGATCTCTTGATGCCTCGGGCGGACATAATGAGAGGCATTTATGCCCCCCACTCCCACGATCCTTCCTTCCCTTGATTGAACCTTGTGCACAGATGCCCGTTTTCTTCCTTGAGAGGGATTTATGTTCCCCCCCAACCCCCTCAATGAGCATCTTGAACCTTTGTAAAGGCCTGCCATATCTCCCTGCACTCCCATGCTGTCATGCGCTCTGACCGACACAGTTTACCTGCCCACCAGTGTCCCTTTTTTTTTCCCTGTAACCAGCGGTTTTTCACCGTCTCACCACCCTTAATTTTGTCCACCAAACCCCCTTGTCTCCCCCCGTACCCCCCCTCCCTTTCCGCTTTCACTTTGAACTTCTGCTGCTGCTGATCGTCCCGAGCGCCACCAGTCCTTTTCTCACGTCAAACCTCCTCTGACGATTTCCACTCATACGAGGCCCTCATTAAAGGGACAGCCCACGACCTTTGCTCGTGAGCTGACAAGACGGCCGTGTTGCTGCGATGTACTTTGATTATTGTCGAGCCTTCCCCCCTCTCATGGCCCGCGCCGAATTGTCTCTCTTTTCCCTACCCCAAGCGGCATCAGGAGTTTGCGTTATGTAATCCAACGTTAAACCTTCTTGTCATCATTCCTTCTTGATTACTCCGCCCCCTTTGATAAGCCCCCCCTATTTGTTTTTTGACTCCCCAAAGTGTTTTTCTTCTCCTTGAAACTTCACCATCTGTTCTGGGGATATCTGATTTCTGTATCCCCCACCCCTTTCCCTCCAGCCCTCTGATCTGTGTGTTCTACTCAATCCACAATTCTTTGACTAACTGCTAGTCCCTCTGAACCTATTTTCCCTTTTTGAATCCTCATTGGAAGATCAGGTTGACTCTTTCTTGTTGGTCCGCGACCCTTTTTCCAACGAGGCACAGTACCAGTTTCTCCGTTGTGCTGCCGTTTTGCTGGCCTGGGTCAGATCCGCTTCGTCTTATGGGTGGCTTCAATCAGGATTTATCAGCCGTTTCCAGTCCCGATGTCGCCGTTGTCGTTTTCCTTTTTTCGTTGCCATTGCGCGTTCCCTCTTTGCCAGTCGCTTTCGGCCAGTCCTCCCCACTAACTCATTTTCATTCCCCATGCTTTATCTTGAAACACCCCACGTGGTCACAGTTCTTACCAGGATCAATTCCCTATTAAGGAGCCTTAGGGATATTTCTCAATTATTTTTGTAAGCCCATCCAAGTTGATTTTTTCTGCTTTTCGTCTGATTTTTCCTTGTCCTGATTCAAATCCTACTAGAGGACCCTCTTTTTTACCCCCCCCTATCCGTGAGAGTGGATCTTCCTGTCTCGCCATAGTCTCCGAAATTCCCGAACTTTCATACAAGTTCCCCGCCCCCCTATCTCGTTTCCCCCCTCCTCCCCTTTGTGTCTCTTTGATCATCTTCGCAGTCGTTTGGAGGTTGTAAAGTTTTCGTTCTTTCGACATTAGAAGCTCGCGCGCCCCCTCAAAGAGTACACGCGTCCTGTACCGTGATTCTTTTTTCCTCTCATCATTTTGACCCTATTTCGCCCGTCCATCCTTACCACCTGATTGCCGTCCCCCCCCACTGGACTTATGTCAACCTCCTCCCCAAACTTTTCCCAGCCCCCCCCGAGCTCTTGGCCTATTATGAGGATTTACCCCAGAATCCAAGACCCTGTTTTGTCTTCCCTCCTGCTGAGAACGAATTTCCCCAGGTTTTTCCGAACTGACAAGCTTGTTCAAGACATTTTTTCCATAACCTTTGCAGCTTGCCCGTCGACCCTTCTCCTTTTCCGCTTTAACCACCTTTCTTACCTTTATAAACCGTGAGCCTGTGGATACTTCTACCCCGGCAGCAAGCAATCCCCTGATATCGTCGGCTTCGAGCACTGCTCCTTGTTCTGCCCTTCAACTAATTTCGACCCCCCCCTAATCTGCAATCCTTTCTCTTCCCTGAGGAGGGGGGGCATGGTTTCACTTGGCAGCGAAGTCTTCGTGCCCCCCCTCCGGTACGCAATTACATTTTCTCCACCCTTTTCTTCCAGCTTTTTTACCTTCTTTGCCCCAACCGTATCAATCCCAATTCCTTTTCTAGGTTCTCGTCCTGTACTCCACAAAAAAGAGATGTGTTTTCATTTCCCTCATGCAAACAATTCGTCTTGACCGTTATGGCGGACTCCCCCCACCGAACCTACCTATTGAGCCTCGACTCGCGAAGGGAATCCTTTGAAACAGAGCCCTTCTGCCCTGGTCACCCATGCTCCCCGCCGTCAACATCTTTCGCCCTATGGACTGTTCTTTGCTCTGTTCTTTCGAATTTCCCCTCCTTCCCCCAGTTCCCACATTTCAGAGCATTCCTCCTCCAATTTCGTAACTTTCATTGATTCCTCCCTTATAGACCGTGCTAGAGAAAATCTCGACGCTCTTTCTTTTCGCAAGATGTTTTTTCCCCCTATCTTACCTCTCCCGTCGACGCTTCCTTCCAATTGGTGTTCTACGTTTGCGTCCCCTTTTTTTACACTCCTTGTCCCATTTTCCGCTTGCAATCCCCTTCCTTTTGTGTTGGTTTTTAGCAGAGGACGCCCCGATAGGGGAAACCTGGTAAATGTCGGTTACCTTCTCCATTCATGTCGCGTTTTCTTCTGCGTTTGAGTCAATTCCCCCAACGCCCTGTTCTTTGCTGCTCGATTCCCTTCCATGTCCGGGTTTGCCCCTACGACCACCTTTGAAGGCGCAGGCCTTTCCCCTTTCTTTTTCTCAACGGCAAGACTCTCTTGTTATTGCCTTACTTCTCCGGCCGCGCGAGGCATCCCCCCGACGGGCTCCCCGTTTCTTCACTCCACTTCCCGTTTTGCCTTCATCTAGGGAGCATACACAAATGCAACCCCTGCTGAACTGGGTGACAACACAGTCTCTATCAGGATCCGTGTTTTCCCTCTTCGCTTTTTGCGGGTCACAGGACACTTAGTCTTCGGGTCTGATCCTTGTCGCAACTGCGACAGGTTTTAGCTACGTGCCGATTTCACGCAACTTCACCAAACATTTTCTTAGTTCTTATCGCGAATATCCACCCCCACTCTTTCCCGGGTTTCAATTTCCCCTCCCAACATAGCTTAAGGGTGTCCCCCCTTCCCCCCGGCCCCTTGCCCCCCTCCCTTGCTACACCTCTTCTGGTGTTGCTTGGTATTTGACCTCGTTTAAGTGATTTTTACGATTCATCGCTCCCACTTCATCATGAGGCCTTTTCATCGTCCGAAGCCCCTCACGCCCGGAAGTGCCCAGTGGATACTCGGTATAGGTCTCCCCGCCCAATCGACTTTTTTTCTGTCCAATCTTTTCTTTTAGCAGTTACCCCCCTTTCTCGCTATGTTTTTTTTCCCCCACACCTCCATGGTGTGCACCGCCAGCAGACGACTGCAAAAATAAGACTCGTACCTGACCCCAACCCCTTCCCTCTCTCTTTATGTCCCTCATCCCTTTAACCGTTCACTGTTTTGACTTTCCTATCGTCCTCGAGTCTTCTTTTTCACCCCTCTGCGGTTCAAAGACTAAGCCCTGATTCATTCACCAAGTCCGCCCTTAACCCCTTTGGACATCATTTTATTTCTCCTTTCATTACCACTCCTACCCTCTAGTCGGTACAAAATATTCACTCCCCTAAACCTTCTCTCCTTCTTATGTCAGTTCCGAAACCCCCGACACTTTGCGGGTGCGAAAAGGATGGTCGCGACATGTCACTTCCTTTTCCCAGATGTTCCTCTTTCTTTTTTTCAGTCATCCAGTTTTTGGTTTGGAATCCCTTTTGAGCAATAGTTTAGGTCGCTTCGTCCCCCCCTTACGATAATGATGATCTTTCGCGTCCGCCACTGGTGCGTTTTCTGTTTTTTCTTCGCTTAGCGCCTGCGTTCTTCATGCCTGTCGTCCCAATTACTCATGATGATCTCGTTTCCCCTCCCCCTCCCGAATCCCTTTCTCCTTGAATGTGAAGACCCCTTTTTTTTTTCGAGCTGCAAATTTCTTCCCCTTTATCAGTGCATCTGCGGTCTCCTTGACAACCTCTTTCGCTCCGTTCCGGCCACGGGCCTTATCTTCTCTAAAGTCCCCGATCGCGCCAACCCCCAGGCTTTTCTCTCTTTAAAAGGTGTACGCGTTCACGTATTAACCATCATGCGTTCCCAACGCCCCCCCGTACACCAGCTACCCGCTATCTAAGATCCTTCCCGGATCCACTTCCCAGTTAGCGACAATATTTAACTCCCCAACCCCCCTCCAGTTCAATCTCACTCGTCTTTCAATTTTTGCCTAACTTTACTCCTTTTCCTCCCCCGTGTGTCTCTTATAAGAATGAGGGGAATAACATGAAAATCATGATTATAGTTTTCCTTTCCGCTCCTTCCCGTTTTTAACTTGCCTGGTCTTACTTTGTGCATCGGATCTCCTTTTCTACAGTGGGAGTTTCCTTCCTCTTGCTTCCTAAGTGTGTGATTCCTTACGCGGCCGTCTCCGGCACTGTGGTATTCTCTCTACCAAGTCTACCTTTTTTTGCTCCACTTTCCTTGACTTCTCCCCTCTTTATCGAATCCCTCCTAATGACTGCCCTTACTGTTTTGACGGACCCTTCATTTGCTCGATGCTCGTCTGTGTTTCTAAAATTTACCTCGAATTAAGTCTCTAGAAGTCTCCTTCCCTTCCCTTGACTTGGCAGCTGCATCACCTACTTTTTCTCTCGATTCCTCAATTCAGGACAAACCTACCTCACTTCATGGTAGAATTGCGTAGCTTCAATGATAGATGCTCCTAGCTACCTCTCTTTTCCCCCTATCTTCTTCGCTTCCATCTCCTTCTTGTTATTACTTCCGATCTTCTCCACGACCGGCGTAGCCTGCGGGTCGCCTCGGACAACCTCACCGTCAGTGCACCCTAGACTTTATCTTCCCCCCCTTGCATTAAACCCCCCCGCATATTGTAGTAGTTGATGATAGATTCTTGACCGTAAGGGGCTGACCTTCACTTGACTCGTTACCCCCCCTTGCTAGACAAAATGGCTTTACCAGTTATCGGACCCGTAATTCATCGGCCAAGTTCCCTTTAACCGCAAGAGGTTTCCCGGCCCGAAATTCATTGCCTCCGGAAGCTCCTCCATCCCGTTGTATCTATTCCTCTTCGGCAGTTTTCCTTTCCATGATTTGCCCTCCATCTTTTGATATTGTTTCCCCCACCCTTGTTTCTTTTTGCAAGCAAAGTAACTTTCCCGTCCACTTGCTTACTTTCTTCTCTACATGTATAACCTCGACCCCCTCCGTGAGTGGTTCCATCCTACCGGAGGCTGCCCCCTGCCTGTCACCGTATTGCGTTTCCTCTCAAATCGCGCTCTTGACTGCCCAAATTTTCCTTTGCCCGGTCTTTCGTACACGTCCCTTTTCGCCTTTATTCAATCCCACCACCCCGCTTTCCTTGTCCTTCCCTGCTGCGGATGGGCCCCCCTTTCCCGGTTGACGTTTTTTTTTTTAAGTACCCGGAAACGCGAGTTTGACTCCTTCTTACTCCCCCTCCCCCTTTTTTTTTTGTCATCGGCCCCCCCACACTGAACTCTTTTTAGGCGTTGGAGTTTCACTCTTACCCCTCAATTCTCCCCCCTGTCCCCCCTTTCTCTGTCTGATCTTACTAACTTATTGTCCTGCCATCCCCACTTCGCTCATCGGCTGCCCTGTTCCTCTCTCCCTTCCCCCCTTCCGCCACTGTTTTGTTTCATATTTATGAGAAAGAGTATCTTCATCCCGACCCCCCCCGGACTTTAAGACTGTCTGCATTAACCCCTCCGACCGATCAGATGGATGCCCGCGGCACGTACTTAGATAGACGTTCTTTCCAACAAGATCTGCTGCCGTTGGAGCACCCTTACTTTTCCAGATCCGTTTGTTCCCAGTCCCGCTGTTATTCCCAACGTCCGTGCCAATCTAACACTCAGCCATGACATCTCATATGTCTACGCATTTATATGACACGCCTATCTCCAGTCTCGTACGCCCCAGAGGACGACCTAACCTCCATCCACTTCTCCGCCTTTGTTCTTTCCTACAAACACTTGAAGTGTGGGAACCTCTCCAGTCAATTGATAAAGGATGTGTTCACCCCCCCGTACTCAGGAAGTCGTCCCCGCATTACTCTCTCCCCCTTTTGCTAGTCTCGCGGTGAATTGGCTATTCATTTTTATAGCTCCGCCAACAGCGCTTTGTCTCCATTCTAACACTCAGCTTGTCTCCCGGAGGCGCATTTGCGATAGTCTATTATTCTGCCTTCAGCCAATGTGAACCTTGTCAATTCTTTCGCCGATTTTTCTGGAACAATATCCGGATGGATGTATCTTGCTTTCCTCCGTAGAGCTACCGATTGCCCGATACCCCCCAGATTCGGCAGCGTTATCCTCAATTCACAATCCCTCCTCCGGGTTTGGAAGGATACCGCACTCCCCACAGTTAAATCCAGGAGCTCTTCGCAACATAGTTTCTCTGATTTTTAGGTACCCCACCCCGTAAGGCGTTGTTTCTTCACCTTCCCACAAACCTCATTGTTATACTCGTATGAATAACCCCCCCCCCCCCATCATCATCGCACCTAGGCTTTTTCCTTAATGTCCCCAGTGGTCTTTGATTCTGGACGCAACTTCTTAGTCGGTGTCTTCACAAATAATATGCGTCCCCTCCTTTGGCACGATCCCTTCTTTTCCCCCTGACAACCACGATCCGGGAAGGCCTAGTACGCTCCTTTTCAAAGAGTTCTTATGATGTGTTCGTATACCTGGTTCCCTTCAGACTCCCCAACGGCAATAAAGTTCAGATTGACACAGCCGGCCTTGATCTCTCGTCCTCTCTTAGTATCCTCTCGTGTTAGGGCGTTCGTCAATGCGTATTGCGTCTCAGGCTGTTCCAAGGACGCCTTTGAAGGTTCCGTATTTGGCCTTAGTCCAATTGTGCCCTTAAGATCCCCTCGCTTTACGTGTCAAGACAACGCTGATAGCTAGAGGTCTGGGACTCTTCACCGTCGATCGTTATACCAAGCCAACCCGTTTCCAGGTTTTTAGAGTGTTTAACTTTCCCAATTTCAGTCTCAGATCTTTCCTTTCTCCATTTGGCTTTTTTTGCATCATCAGTGATGTTAATACTTCGTTTGGTTTGATTCCGCTTCACCTATTGAGCAGCACAATGAAATATCCCGCTGTACTCATCTGCTTTCTCTCTTTTCTCCATTGCCTCACTACCACCGTTTCGCCTCCCCCA
>Ga0179591_1379574_pt1 | contig 18282 bp, 18 predicted proteins | sample CZOMad2_1_08_16f_FD_182891 | JGI IMG/M metagenome (GOLD analysis project Ga0179591, IMG submission 182891) | Vadose zone soil fungal communities from Angelo Coast Range Reserve, California, USA - CZOMad2_1_08_16fungal (PacBio error correction) | ecosystem: Environmental > Terrestrial > Soil >... | reverse complement strand
CCCCCCCCTTTATAAACTACCCCCCCCTCTCCTCATGGGGCCGCGGCTGCGCAGACCCCACATCCAAGACCAATCTATTGGGTTCTCCCCATGAAAAAGACGGGTTGAGTGTGTCATCCTTGATGTGCGATGACGCGCTCTCTCACCCGCTTCTTCCAAAGAAGCCTTAGTTTATATAGTCGAAGGGTCAATTATCCCTAATGATTACCCCTGTTATCATTATAAAGATTCCACAACGGTTTTGAAAAAGCTAGTTTGAACGTAATCTACTTTCCAGTTGAACAAGAGGTTCCTTGACCTTTTCTCCTTCTTCTCAGTTGATTGTTATTTTCATTTTCTAATTTATAGCGCTCTCCCCATCATACATACGATGAATATCCTTTTAGTGATAGTAGTGGTAGAATCTCCTTCACGTCCGATCATCCACCTCGTTGATGGCCCTTTCCCCTTTTTCTCCAAACCTCTTTTCTACCGGGAACAACTTTCTGCTTCTAGTCCTTCACCCCCAAGGAAGAAAAGTTAGGAATTGGATAGAGTAGAGAATCCTCCTAATCATCTTTGTTTATATTCTCACCCAATCTGGCTCAACAGAACAAATTTTCCGAAAAGAGATTCAGTTCTAGCGGTGTGTAGTGAACCCCTTTTTTGGCTACTCCTTTTCCCTGCGCGCCCATAGATCAGTTAGCTAATGAAACCTCCCTCATTTAAGAAGACAGGAATTCCCCCTGGGTACATGATCTCATTCCGTTAAATGTCCTTTCCCGGGGCTTCATCGTACCCTTTTGGCTTTTTTTTTTTTTGTAAATATAGTCTCCTCACCCAATTAAAACAATTAGGTGGATTTTGTCTTCATAGCGCTGAAGTGTGCACCACTCTTTCCCAGTCCCTCCCCCCGGTCTCTCGTATGTCCCTTCTTATTGTATCATGATAAACATGCAACCAGTTTGGTTCACCTAAGTATCCCCCCCTGTTCTTTTTCCCTCCCTCTCCTTGCCACGAATCTGGAACCGTTTTTACTTCTTTCCTCTGACCCAACTTCCAACCTCGCACTTCTCCATTTTTTCGGCCAGACCTTCTTTTTCTGCTTGCTACCTCTCTTTGATATTAATGGTCAAGAGATTTCCCTCTCCTTGACCCACGGTTACACGGTCATTCCATCTAATCCCTCCCTCAACGCTCACGCGTTTACACCAAAGACACCACGACACACAAACACGAGTCCACCCTTATCTGCCCACGCGATTTGTCATGCATGTCTGGCACGCCCCATGTCACCCCCCCCCTTTGACTTGTCCTGTTCTGAGTGGTGATGGTCTTCGATTTTGCCATTCATCTGAACAGCTTGATATTATCCAGTTTGCGGGTCTTTTCACAGGACCATTTGCCTTTGGTCTCCTGATATATTATATTTTAGTGTTGATTCCATGTATATTACTCATTCATTTCCCTCTCTTTCTGATGAGTGTTTTGTGACTTATATATGTGTGGGTGACTTGCCCCTTGTATCATCTTCATCGAGAGTTCACTTCAGCTGGCGCCCTGCGCCTCTTGCTCAGCGCCCACCCGTTGTTTCTATCTTTTTTTGCCCCCCCCCCATCCTCCTTTTCGGCCGCGACGACCAGTAATGATATATTTGATGAACTGTGGTATGTGTATAGATTTATGTTTTTCTCTCCTTTTGTATGTGGTGTATTCCATTGCTTTTCCTCCCCTTGATGTAGTTTTTCTGTTATATTAACCTTTTCTTCTACGGATCATCCTCTGGCCCTCAATCAATTGCTCAGTCCTAGATCATTCGCGGAAGGCCACAGCACCGCACCCGTGTTAACACGCACCGCACGACCCACCTCCCCCCCTCCTTTTTGTTTTTCTCCCTTTTCTAGGTAGCTTCCGCGACCCCTTCCCGTTTTCTTGCGTCGCCGCGCAACAATAGACCCAGGCCTCGAACCCACGCGCACACAGGTTCAATACGCCTCCCCCCTACTGTAGCTTTTTATGTTTTTTCTTTTTTGTGGTCTCCCTTACTCCGTTTTTCCTAGGTCAAACATTCCAGATGCGCACACGTAATTGACACGTCAGCTTCCCTTTCTTTCATGTTCTTATTTTCTTTTTTGCTCGCTGAATGACCCGCCCATGGACTTCGACACTCTGTCGACTTTTAGCCCGTTATGCATATTTTCTTGATTTTCTCTCCCCCGATCGCGACGTTTCAGCTTTCCGTACGAATCTGCCGCCTTGCCAGTCTTTCGACCAGGCAGCAGTTCTCCCCCCGCACACGTTGAGATGATCAAATCGTCCACCACGCGCGATCTCCTCACACCCCCCCCTCACACCCGTGCGTGGCAGATGTATACCCCCCCTCGGTGGTGGGCGGCAGAGGTCAGACCGTCGTTTCCGGACCTTTTTTTTTCAGTTCTGAAGAGACTGGTCCACATCCCTAGTGCCGTAACCCTCCCCCTCAGAACCCAAATCTAAAACACAATAACAAACCCCCCAAAACAAAAAAAGCATACCCAAAAAAATCCCATAAAAAAAAAACAAAACAACCCAAACAACAAAAACAAAAAAAACCAACCAACAAAACAAAAAAAAAAAAAAAAAAAACCAAAAAAACAAACAACCGTATTTAGTCGACTCCGCCCGGTGACGGCTAGCGTCTCCTTGTGTGCTTTTTTTTTTCCCTTGTCGTGTAGGATTGCAGCTTGTTGCGCACGGATATGATCAGTTGGTGAGTATTTCCTGGTTCCCCTTTGCAACCTCGTTCCAGCGAGTTCTTGTCCACTCATCGGTCCCTTTCTTTTTTTTTTTTTTTTTTAGACTGTCATCACTGCTTCCTGTTCTACCCGATGTCTCTCCGTTCTCCAGGATTCTTCTGTTTCAAGTTGACGTTTTTTTTCCATCCTGGTGAGGTGTGCATGGTTGCTTCTTCGCTCTAGTTTGTGTGGGTGATCTCGGAATCAAGTCTTCCCCCTCGCAGGTTCGTCTGTTCCTTGACCTTCTACAGGTTTAATGACACACGTCCATCTCCCGACTGAGTTTTCCCGGTGTTACCGCACCTGTTACAATTATCTCCCTGGGCTCCCTGTTGTCCTTACTCTCACCCTATAAGGAATCCTATTTTTGCCCGACCCGCGATTGGCCCTCTTGAGGCTTTTTTTTTTTCTTTTCTTAGGGTTCCCACGTAGCAGTCTTCGCCCCCGCATTAACTTGCGCTTTGCTTGACTTCGTTCCTTCCTCCCTAGTTTTCTTTTTTTCTCAAACTCCTATTCAGCGGGGGCGTCCTCCGTCTGGCAATGCTCGCTCTCTCTGGAGGATATTAAAGAAGAAACCGTCGATTATTCGTGGAACTGCGATCATTCTTTAAAGCCATTCGTTGAATGAACTTTCTTTTCGCCATCATTTGCCCGAATCCCGGTCCCTCTTGTGGATAAGAAGTGTACGTTTAGCTATCTAATCCCTCCCCGGCCTCTTCCTTGACTGTTTTTCTTGACGTCCTGAGCGCTCCTGTCGTACCCCAGGTCATCTCAGCACCCCTTGTGCCGATGTTTCTTTACTCCCTTCCCGTTATAGTTGAAGCAGACTCTCCACAAATCGGATTTACGCGAAGTCCCCCCCCTCCCGAAACTAGGGAACGTCAATCGCCTCATTGCCAGGATTCCTTATTCTCTAAACTCCATTGGTCTCTGGAACCAATTTGCAAGATAAAGCATTGGTGTGTAACCTGTTTTCCTACCGATTCGCCCCCATACCCTCACAATACGTCCAAGAGTATTTTCCACGTCAGACTCCTTTCCAAAGATATTCTCCAAATGGGACCTGCGAAAGCCCAGTGACATCCTCCAAAACGTTTCAAGATAGATTGCTTCGACGCCTGGATTCTAGATTCTCGTCCTCTTCTTTTGAGATAAGTATCCAACCCGACAATCCGACATACAATCAACGCTTATTCCCTTTTTGAAGAAAGCTACAACTCACGCTTGAACCTTACTAACGGAGCTCGCCCACTGTCCCTAAAAGTTCAATTGGTGTTGTTGCGCTCAGAAAATATCAGAATTTTTTCCAGCCTTCCAGTTCTAAGCTGATCGCCTTGAACTCTTTAACACTTCGACCTCAAAGAGAAGATAAACTCCATCGTCCTCTCGCTACACCTGGTCATTTGTGCAAGTGACTATACGTGAAGGAGGACAACCACCAGCCACTCGCCATCCTAGTGATATTTATATCCCTCTTTACTCCTAAGTTGTTGTCTTCGACTTCACTACCATCTAGTGGACAGGGTCGCCCCGCGTGGTTTCTACCCAGTGTTTCACACTTCCATCCATGCCTTTTATCGGATACTCTTCTGGCATCTTTATCTTCGCTGCTGGAGTTACTTTGTATGAACAGCCATTCCGATTGACTTTCGCTGTGAACGTTCCAAAAGGATTTTGAGAGGTTCGATGAACCTGATTTCGTTTAATGAGATTGGGCCCTCCTTCTTTCAAGAACTTTTTGTTCAGTGATTCTTCCCCCCCTCTTTCTTCTAATAATTGAGAGTTATGTCAAGTTGGTATGGTTTCTTTTCTTCTTCCATGAACCTTGTGGCACGAAAGTTGGATGTACGTACTTAAGCTCCAACCAAACCCCCTCAACGAGTCCGAACCCCCTGTCTCAAACTTTATTTGGAGGTCTGTTGTTGGAGCCTGTCATCTGCGTTGCCGTACTGTTCTGCGGTTTCCTGTATATGATCTTTTTCCCCGCTTTTATCGATTTGGCAGAATCTCACTTCGTCTTCAACACCCTAAACTATTCTGGCAATTGTGGGCCAGTACTCTCGGATACGTCTTAAGGATCCCCTTTGAATCGCCAGATTGTTTTCCCCTAAACTTTTTCACAGTCGTCGTAAATATTCCCTCTTTTTTTCGTATTTCGATCAAACTGACTGGTACTTGGAAGGAGTAGTAAGGAATATTGCGTTCTGTCGCTCTGGCCCATTAAGGATGTCTGTGGTACGCCCTGTCTCTCATTTTTCGCTGTTCATGAATGATTTTCAATCCTGCTTGTAGGGGGGGAAAGCTTTTTTTCTTCCCTCCTTTCAAAGAATCCCTTTTAGCCACCCCCCGCGTCAATTGACTTTTTCTTCAAGCAAAGCGCGACCCGGCTGTTATTACACTTCTTAACCCCCCCCTCTATTTTCGTCGTTGTCCTCCCTCTCCCGTAACTCTTCGTATATTTCCTCAGGTAACCACTCGAGTCAGATCGTGCCGCGAGGACCGCGCTGCTCCCTTCCTGTTCGAAAGCGCCGCGATCTGCGCGGCGAGCAGCCAACTTTAACACTTTGGTCAATGATTCGACGTTTGAAGGCCCCACGCTTTTTTCCTTGAAACCCCCCCCCTCCCCCCCCCTTATCAGACAAACCTCTAATCGTTTCGTGTCGGAGAAACCGCTTCTCCGTTTGTAGGACCCGTCCCCATCCTAGTGGCGGATCCCTCAGGGGCAACTTTTTTTCGGATCTAAAGGACCTGTTGGCTGTATGACATTTTGGCTAAAACTTCCGAACTTCCCATTCAATTTCATAGAAGAAGTTTCCCCAATTGATTATTTGACCCCCACACTAAAATAGCGGAGACTCCATCAACTTCACCCGCCCCATGCATCTCGCCCCTTTTCGGAGCCATTGTTTGACAACATCACGATGCTGGCCAAAAACCCTCTAATCTCTCGGCCCCCCATCACAGGAGCTTTGAGATTTTATTGCATCTCCTCGCGTCTGCCACCGAGGGACTCATTTTTTGCCCAAGTCACATAAAGTCCCAACTCTCCATCACGTGCCCCCCTTTAGAAAGATTTAACTCCAGAGATTACACTCCCACAAACCATTCGCAATGGATTAGCGCCGGCGGTTCCTAGAAGAACTCGTCAACAATTATAGCCCAAAATGCCCTTCCAAGGACCGAATCCCCCAAAATCAGGACCTTTTCATTATCTTCCCTGCTTCAGCCAGAAAAAAAAAATTTTGTTTTTTTGCTGCATCATTTTTCTATTGCCACCTTAAAACATTTTCCTTGTATCTCGAAAGAAGGCAACGTGCTGCGCGGTTAGTCCCCTTCCCACGAAACGGCAGATGTTAATCACCACAATAAGTTACTGACCGCTTTGTCAAAAACCCCGTCAGACCTCTCCAGAAAATCCAGTGCTCATCCTGCTCTGTTTCAACTCCCAATGCTTAGTACCAACTGCATCCTCAGATTTTCTACTTCCCCCACAGACAAGCAAGAGTTGCTCTTCGCCCAGTTCAACCGTCGGCCTTCAATTTTTGAATGGCCCCCATCCTACCTTCCCCCGGGGTCTTCAGGTCGTCCCCTCATTCTTCCAACTCCGACCTCGGGTTTTCGCCTTTCTGTGAAAATGTGCTTGTTTTTTTCCGGAAGGAGTTCTGTTTTCGATCCGCGCCTCCCTTCAGGACCTCCCTTTTTTCCATACTACTACGAAGACCGGTCTACTTCACAACCAACATGTACGTTATAATTTAACCCCTCCCCCCCTTAAGATTGAATTCAATTTTTCATTCCTTATGACCACGTTCTTCCCCCTATATCATCCATAGGCTCTCGTTCATGATCCCCTCTAGTGCCTATTAAAATTTTTTTACCTTCTGATTTAATGAAGGGATTTCACTTACTCAAGATGAGGATTTTTTACTTCACCCCTCTAGTCATAACCTTTTTCACATACAAATTTTTGTCTTCCCGAGCCAGGACCCTTCTTTTTTTTCCACCCAAAAGATTCCCCACCTGGTCTTTAACTGATCTATGTTCTCCCCTCTTCCCCTGGCAAGAGTATTGCGGTCGTTATCCTAACTTTTCGGATCTGGCAAAGACCTCTTTTACCCCGCTAAGGCGAAATACGTTTTTCCGAGTTCTTATAATTCTCTTCACACGAGAATCGTCCAACTGGTAATGGTTTCCCAACCCCCGAAAATGGAGTTCCCATGTGCCCTTCAGATGCAAACAAATGGTGTTTTCACCCCCTTACGCTGTTTCCCAAGACACCTCTTTCACTCTTTCCCCGAGTTGTAGTACCACCCGGTCCAAGTTTAGGTTTTTTCTCATAGATGTACCTTGAGTTGGACGAATAGGACGTTTCCCCATCCCTTCGTAAAGCATTTCCTCCTTTAGAGATTCCCCCCAAACTCCTCATATTCCAACCCTTCCCACCGTCCATATTTTTGATCACTCACCAACTTGCGGAATTTGATCCCTTTTAAGTGTTTGTGTCTTTGCTTAGAAAGAAAGTTCCGCATTCTCTAGCAAGCTTGCCCTACGTTTTGCAGAATGGGTCATTGAGCTGTTTCAGATCAGGAGGCTCGAAGCTTTCCAACTTGATTTCAGAGGTGTTCATTTGCTTGCCACTAAAAGGGCATACCGAGATCTTCAGATTCCCTGCTCCCACAAGGTCAGAGGAAATTTTCCCTATCCCCGTCTCTTTCCCTGTGGTTTTATGTTCTGAAGGTCCATCCATTTCATCAACCAATTTTGACTTCCTCATAGCCCGGAATAAGCAGTTACCCCTATAGTGACGCTCATTAGTCATTGCCCCCATGTTACCGCGGTCCTCCTTACATTAGGTGGGTCCTTGTTGTCATAACATCCCTCCCCTGATTATGTGGAAGAGGTTTTGACATATTTCTTAAGCACCGTGACGCCCCTGTCCTTCCCAAAGAGAAGTCTTAGCTCCTCATTTCGGGAAGAAATTTCCAAGTTGACCCAGATCCCAATAGAACCAATAGCTGAGGTCTGGATTCCCACCTTTCCGCAAGTGAATCTTCTCTTTCTTCTGTGGTTGTCTTTCTAGCCATTTTGCTTTCTTAAAAAATCGTGGGCTGCTTTCTCACAACGCTGTTATCGGCCTAATACCCGCCTCCCGTTCCGGTAGGACTTCTTATTCCTTACGCTTCCACTACTCTCACGAAAATTCCTCCTCTCATGACTACAAATCTTATGCTTTCCCCTCAGGCGAGACAGTAGCGTGTTCGTCAATGCACCTTTCACTCCGTCAAAGGAATATGCTTTTCACACGTACCGTCTTACGTAAACCCCCTTACTTGGTCCTTTAGTTCATTAGGCAATAGGCCATCTATGTTAATTTGACCCTTCTGAATATCTGACTATCGATTCCTTTTCTGTTATTAGGAAGTGATGAGGCATCTTGTAACATTCTGGAACTTACCACGATCGGTGGAATTGCCATCGAATGCGGTTGATTTGTAAGTCGAAGAAGAGGGATCCCTTTTTTCGGTATATGTGTTAGTTGCTAACTGGGTACTACTATTATCTCTCTCTTTTCATATTTTTCTTGAGATTCAATAGTTCCGTTTACTCCCAACACAAACGCAAATGTGGATCTCCCCTGATGCTCCGTAAAAAATGGCCCCCAGTTTCCTCTTTGCCAAACACCTATATGGGGATCTTTTCACTCCTTGTCATGTGACCATTTTTTGGCGATTGATCATCCCTCTCCCTTTATCCTCTAGTATATACAACTGATTAAGTTCTTAAACTTCCTCTCGCTTTACTATGCCTACCTTTGCTCTTTCAAGATTCACAAATGAACAGCGAGCTTTTTTCACTTCCTCTCCGTCCGTCCGACATCAAGTATGGGCCCCCTCTTTCAGCGAGGTGTGCTGACATCTTTGGAAAATTTTCAATTTTTAGGAGTTTCCTTGCATAAGCTGTTTCTTCCTGATCGGCGCTTGCTAATTTTCTGTACTGAGGCCCCGTAGGCCACTTCCTTTTTACCTGCACACTGATCTGGAACTTATTTCTCCCCACTCTTAGGTGGGAACTTGCAACCGTTATTGTATCTCCCCTCCCCTACTTCTGAAGAAAAACTACTCACAGAGAATTTCTAGATTGACTCCCTTCCTCGCATCTAGTTCTCTTCATGCGCAAAAGGTTTCCTTTCACCTTTTATTTCCCCTAGCCAGCTTACTAGTTTTGACCCCTCGAATCAATGTTATTTTCTGCAAGAAAATCGCCTCCCCTCTATCCGTCGGATAGATGTCTGAACTTGCCCCAGCTTAAGCAGAATCGCAGCCGGCATAACCCCGGTTTTTCCCCGGTCCCCCGGATAATGAACCTGCGTTGTCCCCTGATTAATCCTTGATCATCCACCGACCTCCCCTAATATTAATTTTGAATGATCTATCATTCCCTCCACAACCTTCTTTTGTTTCTCTTGTGATAAGAGTCTGAGTTCATCTCCAGTGGTCTGGAAAGATTTTCCACCAAGGTACAAGTAGTTCATAGATTCCTGGCTTTCATTTTCATTTCACATGATACTTTAACCACCCCTCCATTTTAAAAGGTTGTAATTCCAGAATCCTCCGCAAGAACCTTCCTCCCCCTAGAGCATTCTTACCCAATCCTTTTGATCGTTGCTCTTATTATGTGGTCCTCACACTCCGACTCCCAATTGCCCCCCCCCCTCTTTCTTGTGAAATTTCCTCCCCCCCTTTGTGAGTTTTCGTCCTCCCCCCTATATTTGATGGTGAAATTCCGTCGCTTTAAGAAGTTTTCACCTCTCAGTCAAGAAACTGTCCGGTAACCCCCTTTATTAACTCGATCTAAACCCGCTCACATGTCCATCTTCGTCTCACTTAGCCCAGTTTTTTCGAGGTGTGACGGGAACCCCTAGGGCCCCAAATGGCTATTCTGTTCCTTTGTTTTAGGTTATATTGTTTTGACCACAAGTTTTACTCTTAATGCTACACCGTTGTCTACCCCCCTACCCTTGAGTGCATTTTTCATACAACTTCCTAACTGCTCGACCTTCGCCTCTGATCTTAGGAACACTTTCTTCGCCATTTTTCACTTCGACCCCGTCGATCTTTGCATCGCCCATGAATCTTTTTCCTTCCTGTTCATTCGTTACAGACACCCCCCTTTGTTAGCCGCTTCTGTTTGGGACCCCAAGTACCCCCCCCCTACGAAACCCAGAGTGGTATTCATGAACTAATTTATGCATCTCTTTTTCTACCCTCCGCCGCCATTCGAAACCCCCCTTTCCTAAATCAAAATGAAGTCTCTCTTTTCCTCCCAACAGCGTGCTTCCCCCATCTTCCCATATTGACCTCATTTCAGGTTATTGCATCATTACCTCTAAGACCTTGGGGCCATTTGTTTGAACACCTCCTTTGAAAGAGTAAAAAGGATTTGTTACAGCTGTCCTTGGGCTTCTCCTTCCTTAGTCTCGCTTTGCGGGTTCGCACCTTTCTGACTTCGACACCCCCCCAGCCTGATATGATGGACGCTTGTTCCCCCCCTTCTCCTCACTCGAAACTCTTTTTTTGTAGCCTCCCTTGATTTCCCCATGTCTCCGCTGACCTCGCAGTTCGGACTGCCGTTCAAGTTTCGAACTGCAAGCACCGTTTTTCTATAAAATTTCTTTCTTCCTTTTTCGTCTCTAATCACTTTTGTTCACTATGCGGTAACCCAATATGGTAGTTTGCGCCCCTGGGGCACGGATTTTTATTTGATTTCGAGCGGTCCCCTGCCCCCGGTTCTACTGCTTTTTTGCACCCGCATTGCCGTCAGGTTACGCTTATCCCCGGCGCCGCAGGCGCCCTTTCCCGTTAGAGAGGATAGGCAGGCCACTGTTTCTTCAGCCCCCAACCACTGCAAACGTTGTTCTTCCCAACCACCCTGGTTTTTTGGTTCAAGTAGGACCTACCAGATCTCACCGACCCTGTAATGGTCTTCTGGAGCACTTCTTTTTTGAAGCCGTTATTGGATCATACGTTCTGAGGCTCCTCAGTTTATCGCGAGAAATTTCTCTGCATTGTTGCTTTTGGCTTGCCTCTGTATGTCTTGCTCTTTGGTGAGAACCTTTCTGCGATTCTCGTTGTCTGATCTTTGGGACTTTTATCTTTTCCCCCCAGTGAAAGAGAGTATGTCGCGCTGTCAATGTTCCCCTGTTTCCATTGTAATCAATTTCCCTCTCGCTTTTTGACGTTTGCATTTCTGGTAAATTTCTAGCGGTAACCCCGTCGTGGTTAATGTGCGGCTGGTTTCTTGATTTGTTATACTCAGCAGTTATTTTTCGGTGTGGGCCTCCCACAGTTCGCCCCCCCGGCTTCGATTATTCATCCTTTACTTCTCGGCGTTTACGTCTCACCCCCCCCCCCCTCAAGGTTTTATCTTCCCGCAACTTTCCTTAGACTCACATGTGCGTTGATGATACTAGCACTCAGTTCTTTTTGTCCTTCCGCCCTGAACCTCTCTTCATTTATTCTCTTCTCCTCACCTCAGATCTGTTGGCTGGTTTGAGTTTGGTTCTGTTTGTCATAGCGGGCAGTCGACCACGTTTTTCCTTCCCCGAATTTCTTGTGTCCGCTCCGTTGCTGAATCCGCTGATTTTGTTTTTCTTAAGGAAATTCGCGCGTAATCCGTTTCTTTTGCCGCACTGTCCCTCTCTGGTCCCCCCCGCCCACCCCTTTCCCGCTTTTCTCTTTTAAAAGCAGATCATCCTGAAGGTTTTTTTCCTCCGACTTTTTTTCTCCTCCCAGGCTGTCTCCCCAAATGGCGTTTCCCTAATTTCTTTCGTGGTTCTACGAGGTGAGACACCCGCGTTTTCAAGCCGGGATGTCCCCAGTTTCGGCATGGGCCCGCTCCTCCTTGGTGTACTTTTCACTCTAGGCCTTTTCTGGCAAACAAGTTGACTATTACGATTAGCCTTTGAGCGAACTCCGCAAATAGTTTCTACCTCTCCCTCTCCTTTCTTCCCCCACGTAATGAGGGAACATCAATTTCTTCCCCTCCTTTGCCACGATCTTCCCGTGAACTTTTCTCTCATGGTAGCTTTTTCACCCATGCCCTCACCTTGGTTTGTACCGATTCCTTGCCGATTATGACCCCCTTCCTCCTCCCAAAATTTATTATCAATCATACCTTCTACACGTAAGACCATTTCGACTGAAAATTCTTTCAACTTTACCCCCCCACGGGACCCCCCCCGACCTTCGAAAGTGGATAATTAAGTCCTGTTCGAGTCATCTCTCTTGGCGCTTATTAGTTATGCTCCCCTTTCTATTTTGCGTCCCTCTTGAAGACGACAAAAGGACATACCACTTCTCCCGAGGAGTCTGCGCAAGCCTTTGTCAAGGATTTTAATAAAGCCTTTCCGGTAGTCCCCTCCGTAGCGACCAAGAGCTGAAAAGCCCACTTCTTCGCCGGTTGCCCCCCTTTCCCACCCTGAGCCGTTTCCCAGATTCGCCGTGCACGCCATTCTCTAACTCTGCCGCTTCTTTTCATCCGCAGACCCGCGGCCCCTAGATAAATTCTAACGTCCTTGCCCTTTTTCGATTCACCTTTTCCCCTCCTCGAATTGCCGGTTAACCATTTCGTAGAGGACCAGTCCTATTCGTCTCCTCCCCCCTCTTGTTGTGGTTGAGTCTATCACTACCTTAGCCCTCTTGGCCCGGCCTTTTCGTTTCTTTCCCTCTTGGCACGTTTTTTGTCGTCTTTAAAAACGCGACCTGCCCCTGTTTATAGGAGCTATTTCCCTCTTATATTGCTGGTTTCCTAAAAGGAAGCAGTGACTGACATCCGCGGTTTTTTCAGATTTCCCTCAGGCGATAGAAACGGATAATTTGAATTTCTCTTACAAACTCAGCTATTGCAGAGCTGGGCGACGCCTTCCTCATAAGGGACTGTGTTGTTTCGTCTTTGAGCTTCTGCTTGAGGTCTGAATTTGTGCGGTCCGTCTTTTTTTTTTCCGAGCCCAGCCCCTACGTAGCGCCAGCCTTCTTTTCCCTCAATATACGTCTTGATAAATTTCTTTTCTTTTTCCCTTTGGCTGTTCACTCCAATGTGAGAGTCATTTTTCAGCGCGTCTGCCCGTTTTAACGTTTTTAGATACCTTGTCTTTCTGTGAGAGGATTGCATCCCTTGGCACTCCTTCAACACCCCCCCTGGAAAACGTATGAAAGTGTTGCAAAGTGCCGTGTTTGCGTCTCCTCGCTCCTCACCTCGATTTTCTGTCTTCCTTTTTGGCAATACTATCGTCGCGTCCACTCGGAACTTTTGGACGCTTCTTACTACTGAATGGTTGTACTTTCTCATGTTATGGCTAGTTCACCCTTGGGCGACAAGTTCTCTATCAGTAAGACTTTACATTCTGAACAGACCCTTTTTTTTTTTTTTCCCCCCCGGTTTGCCTTGAGCACTCCCTGAGTTGCCCTGCGCGGACTGTTCCAATGATTCGTGATGATGCGGCCCCTCCCCCTTTTCCACAGAGATTAGAAACCCTCGATTTTCCCTTCGTTGTCACTTACCGCTTTGCTGTTTGGTTAACCTCCTTTCCCACAAGATGAGAGAAGAGTGCCTTTTTCCTCTGGTCTTCCTGACTATTGATGAATCTTCCGCCCCCAGTTCCCTCCGTTCGATCATCGTGTTCCTCCCCCCCCCAAATAGGACGGCCTGGGGTAATTGTTTCGCGCGTTCTGGACAGCGACATTTTCACCCCCGCCACGCTTCCCCCTCCCACCCCCCTCCACAGATATCGTGTGCTTTTTCTTGCGAAATACTTTTCTGAGCGTCTTTCTTTTCGGGACTCACACCCGAGTCTTTACTGTCCTTGGAATCCCTCGCCTTTCAAGCTAGGGACTCTTTTAACCACCGGTTTATTTTTAGCTTCACGGGTGGTACGTGCCGAGAAAATCCTTCATTGAATCCCTTGTTTTTACCAACGGGGGATCCCCCTTGGAAGCAGATCCCCCCCTCCCCTAGCGCGGATTCCCCTTTTCTTTTTTTCAATTACCCCTGGAAAACCCAGCCTCCACTGCATTCTCCACCGTTTTCCCATTGCACCCCCCTCCCCCCCCTCCTTTCCGCAAACAACGGAAGTCCCCGTCCTTGTTAAAGGAAGAGTTGTTCTTGAACCCACCCCCGCTCTTCCTTCCACCCTTTATAAGCGGGTACCGAATTTTGCAGACCTTTTCCCCCCGCCTGCTTTCAAGATCACCCCCCAGCGGCATCCCGTTAGCCAACTTCGCAATGTACATCCCCTCCCCAAATTCAAGCCCCATCCAAACCCCCACCCCCGGAGACAAGGTATCCTCCTTCCTCCCTGGCTATAGCGCCCCCTCCCCCACGAATTCTCTCCCCAAGTACCCAACTTCAGTACGTACCGCCAGCTCTAAACCCTACTTCCTATTGCTCGGCATCGCCACTGCCTCCCCCCCCCCCCCCCCCCAACTTGTGTTTTGGTTTTTGCGACCCCCTTTTGGCTTTTTGGGTTTCTCTGAAAGAACCAGGGTCTTCCCCCTTTGATATACTTCGACCCTCCAATTAAATGCGTCTTTTTTACGTCCCCCCTGCCCCTCCTGATCGTCCTCAAACAAGTCCTCCTTCCCCCCCCGCCCCCCCCGTGATCACCACAGTGCGCTACCCTCCCATCCCCCCCCTTGCCCTCGGACTTCTTCTCCCCATTTTTGTCCCTTTTTACCTCCCCCCCTTCATTTACACTGCTGTCAGTTAGAGAGACTACCTCATTCAAGCAGACCATTTCCTCAAACTCTCCTACGTTCCCTTCTTTACAGCGTGGCATTCGCCCGACAGGAGATTTTCCCCCGGCGGAGACCCAGCATAATCTGTCGCCCCTCTTTGTGGAATTGGAGCGTATCACACAACCTCCTCTTTGTTCGAAAGGCTCAGCCTCTTCTCTCGCTGCCCCTTGCTTCACTCCTCCGACTTAGGAACACCTTCACCGAAATTCCCTCTTCACTACACCATGCTCCTTTATCCTTCTTGTCACCAATTCTTTCCCCATTTATTCATGTGTTCTTATCTTCTTTTGGCCTTCCCTCCTCTAATACCATCAGAGGGTCATGCAGCCCCTTTTGTCTTGAATTTACCAATATCTCCTTCCTGTTGGCCTTAAGTCGAAATGACGCACTCGCTCACAAGAGGCTTGGTTTTATCACAGCGTTGTGCAACCAAATTTCCATCCTCCCCCACGTTCAGTCTGAGCCCCCTTTTTAAATACCATTTGAATTACCCCCCCCTGCTTACCGATCATGAGCACAGGCCTTTTGGCTCTTTTGAGGAGTCTTTTCCTCGGATTTATTGGACCGTTTACAGATTCAGAAGGAACCATATCCTCCCCCCTTTCCCTCCTTTCCAATGCTTACTTCTTTTGTACCACCATGAGCACTGGTATGGTTTGCCCTGACTCATCTCAATCATCCCCCCTTTCCCTCTTCCAAAAACTGTTAAAACACGGCACCCCCCAACTATCCCAAGCAGCCATTTACTAGGTTCGTCCTCCCCTTCCCCCTCAAAACTCTTTTTCTTGTTTGCCACGTTCCTCCTCCTTCCCCGTGAGATTTTTAGATCGAAACCCAGATAAACCAGTCCCTTTTCCTTAACGTGTTAAAGCGTTTCCATGGAGTGCTAATGCCCCCACTCCCTCTTCATCGATGGTCACCTTTCACATATTATCCCTCCCCCCAAATGTGAACTGGAGCCGGGAAGAGTGAGTCGGTCTTCTAGATTCCATACGGTGACGAAATTAGCAACTTTATGCCCTCTTCTTTGGTCCATGTCGATCAGCTCATTTTGCGCGCCTTTTCCTTCCAACTGCTATTGTATGTTGACATTTGATTACCCACTGCCCCCTTTCCAGTATTCCTGTCCCTTACCTTTGTTCTCGACCCCCCATGACGATGCAAGGGCTTATCTTTCCCCTCCCCCGGCCCCGAATTTATTTTGCTTGCTTCACGTATCTAATAACCTTCTTCTCCACGTATGTCTGACCTGAACCCGGAAAAGTCTTCCTCCCTTTACACCTCTTGAAAGATTTAATTGCAGTTGGACCACCTTGGTTATTCGACTTGCCTCAATCTTGACTTATAATTAGCATTTCCCGGTTTTATCTGGGATTTGCCTCTCACGCCCCCATGACTACTAGAGATTACCCAGGCACTAACTCCTCTCCTCTCGATCTTTTGAAGAAAGTCCCCTTTCTCTGCTAACTTCCCTATTGAGAAGATCTATCCCCCCGCTGCTTTAGGTAGGGAAGCAAATCTATCCTTGATTCTACGACATATTTAGTCTTTTTTTTTTTTAGCATACCGCGAGTTCCGGGGAGCCCCCCTTAACTCTTCCCCCCCTACTGATTTTACCTCCTTTTTTTTTTTTGACCATCACAAGTCGCCTTTGCAGGGGATTAGAAAGTTCTCATTCTACCCCACTCTCTTTTCACCGCTAATCAGCTAACTAGGATCCAAATCTAGAAGTTTGCCTTTTCAGACACTTCTGTCGCTTTCCGATTTTGTTTTCCCCACTCGGTCCGCAACACGCTCTTCTCCAAGACCTCTAGGCCCACTTTCCCATGCTTTTTGACGGTAGTCCCTCTTGCTCGTCTGGACTATTGCATATTGCGTCATGTAGGCAATAGTACTTTTCTTTTTTTTTTAAAGTTTGACCTTCTGTCCCTTTTTTTAGAGACGATCGGAGAACATATCGTTCGGCCCGCCGACATTACCACCAAGTGCCCCCCTTCCCGGATGACTCCTATCGTCATTGCCACCATCGACTTTTAATGCTTCGGGTCAAAATTGCAGATTATGGTTTTCTTTGGATATAGAAACGGACTCCTACTGATCTCTCTCCCCTGTTTTTTGCTCCTCATTCAATTAGTCTCCCGTTCATACTTCCCCCAACTAACACAAACTACGCCCCTTTTTTCGTTTCTTTTCTCTCAACTCCTGCCATTTTCGCTTTTTTGGCCGATCGGAGGAGTGTGGCAGACTGTGACCCACGGCTTCTTGTCGAGATTCTCTAGAAGATAATTTTTTTATTCTCTTTTTCCTAAGGGTTCCAAAATTTCCTACTCCTTCCTTTCCTTCCTACATGATTCTCTAATGCTCTCCAGCATCCTTTAAACCTGACTTTTGAGTCTCTTTCCCAACGTCGTCCGTTAACGAAAGAAAGAGGCCTTCACTAGGAGCTTTGCTGTCCTCTTTGTACAATTATTCCTGTCCTCTGGCTGAAGGAGTCTCCCCCACTCTGATTTGATCCGCCAATTCTCTTTCTTCCTCCTTTCGTGCTCGTCAAGTGGTAATGGCAACGTTCCGCTCCTTCCGAAATCCCACTTTTATTATTTTTGCCCCTCCCTCTTTGACGAAACGGGCCTTTCTGGATCCCCTCCTTGTTCTTGTCAAGAAACCCCTCCCCCCCTTAGGATAGGCGGATTCGATTGAATACCTACCCTCTTCCCCTTTCCCTATTATTTCCTCATTCTTTTAGCATTAAAACATGCATTCTCCAGAATCGGAGCGAGGTTTCCCTCTTAGCTGGTTTCTTCTCTCTTCCCTGGATGTGATAAGATGTCAAATAGATCATTCGGCCTTGTTAAAGGTTCACCTCCTAACCCTTCCTGCATCGCGCTAATTCCCCTGGGGTCAAGGACCTTCATTCCCCTTTCAGAGTGGCCCTTCTCCTCTTTCCGGGTGATTAAACCGACATCGAGGCTCCCCATCAAGTTCTTTTTTCCCCCCAGATAGCTAAGGGACCTGCCAACCCTAAAACCCCCTTCGGTTTGTTCTTCTGGTGAATATTTAGCCTTGCTCTTCTTTTTTGCGAAGAAGGTACAGAGTTCCCAGTCCTCGTATGCCAGGTATTTCACCCCCCCTGATCCCACTCTGTCAAACACAATGCTGGAACTTTCAGAAGCCTCGCACTCCTGCACCCCCTTTTCAGGTCATCTAGCCTTTTTGATTCCCCTCCCCCTTGCTGTGCTAGTCTTCTTCCTGAGGTCATTCCTCAAAATCTTCCCCCGCTAAATTACGCCATTTTTCGCCCCACTATTTAGTGATGGTTGCCTCGTCTGGAGATCGTAATGTTTTGAACTGACTCTCATCATTGCAGTACCTCCCTGCTTTACGAAGGTAATTCCATGTTCTTGTATAAACTGTCCTCTCGAGTAACAACCAGGGCCTCTTATCCCTTAGTCAGACACAATTTTAGGAGGAGGACTTTCCCAACCTTTCTTTTTTTCCCCCCAGGCAACCCTGGTGTTTTGCGGTTTGTTGAGGTACGCTATGGTTTTTACCCACCGTTTTTTTGACCTGATCCCCTTTCCTAAAGTGCGGGTTGACCAGTTACCACTGGGACATTTTGGCAATAAAAAGGGCCCTAAGCATTGATTCCCCTTCGTCAACCCTTTTTTAGCCCGCGGTAAACGTTTTCCATAAATCCCCTCATGCTGCTCTGTTACCGAATGTAGCCCAAGGAGAGGCTG
>Ga0179591_1184470_pt1 | contig 18284 bp, 19 predicted proteins | sample CZOMad2_1_08_16f_FD_182891 | JGI IMG/M metagenome (GOLD analysis project Ga0179591, IMG submission 182891) | Vadose zone soil fungal communities from Angelo Coast Range Reserve, California, USA - CZOMad2_1_08_16fungal (PacBio error correction) | ecosystem: Environmental > Terrestrial > Soil >... | reverse complement strand
TTTCTTTATGTGCCTTTCTTTTTATCTTTTTTTTTTTGTTTTTTCTTTGGAGACGAGTGGTAGTCCGACGGTTAGCACGTCTAGGAGACGCGGCCTTGTTTCTTCTCTTCTCGGAGGACTTTTTTCTATTCGTAAGCGAGCCCCACTACTTTTCCTTCTGGTGAATGGTATCTTCTTTTCCCTTCTGTGCCCTGGATCTTCATTGTTTTTAGAAGAGTTACATGAGGTGACACGCGTTTTATACCTTTCTTTACTTAGGTTTTCTCCTCTTTGTGGATTTTTTCCGTCGCTTCCCTCAGGGTGGGTATAAACGCTCTTGATTTTTTCTCCTCCGACCCTAGATTCTTAATCTCTCACCCTGCGTGCTTTTCCTTTGGTCGGGTTTCTTCTGTTCATCCCGCTGGAGACCCAGCAAAAAAGAGCTGAAGGATGCTTTTTTTTTTTTTAGTGGTCGGCGTGGTCGTTTTCCCCCTTCTCTTTCCTACTAAGCCTTTTTGTGGATTTTTAGTCAATTTCCAGGTGCCCGCGACTCAACCCGACAAAGTCCCACAGGCTCTTCCTCTTGGCGTGTTTTTTTGTTTTTGAGCCGAGAGCCCGTGCCAAACGCGGCTCCCCCCCTCGTCCGAGCAAGGCGTTGGTTTGAGTTATTCCCCCCCCTTTTTCTTTTACCGGCGGGCGTTTTTTCTCACCCAGAGAGTTTAAAAGGACGGCCCTCTCTAAAGAACTTTCTCGACCTGCTCCTTCGAATCCGTGAGCGTTCGTTGTCCGCTTTCTACTTATCCGCCTCGAATCAGGGTAGAACGTGATCGCTAGAACCAGCACCTAGCGTCCCCCTTTCCTTTTGATAGCTGACAGACATGCAAGGAAGACCAGTCTCACTATACCACAACACTCCTCCTCCCGAACTGCTAAACATAGGTTCGTTGTCTCCCACTTAAGCGTCGGTGAGCAATTTTTGAAAAACATTGACCCCTTCTTCCCAACGAATTGGGCTTTCAGCTTTTTTATGGACAAACTTCTTTTCCGTCCAGAGAAGACGAACCTCTTAGTAGGAGTAGGAAGGACATCCTGTACCCCCAAGCAATGTTCATGCCCTCTCCCTAGATATCGCAGTCCCACCCTAAGTAACCTTACGTGTTCCAGTTCCTTTTTCGCGGGGACCGGAGAACCCGCGTCCCGGATATTCCCCTTGAGGGCACTCGTTAGTGGGAGTGTTCCGCAGTTTCTACTTTTTTTACACGCATGGTTTTGCAATTGTTTTCATTCTTAGAGCTTCCCTTTTGCAAGATAGTTCCTCTAATCTTTAAGCGTCTCGTTATCTCCGCTTATCTTTAATAGGGCTAACTGCACATACATAGAAAGTCTCTGATGTATTCTTCTATTCTTCCCCCTTTGTGTTCGGAATGATTTCCCTTATTTTCCGAGACGAGGACTCTCCCCTCTGACTGATATTTCCTTACCCACCCAGGCGGTAGTAGATACTTCCTGCTGGGGAGCCTGTTCATTCAGGACCTTATCCTTCTGAGTAAACAGGTAGATTTTTTTTTCACAGGGAAGGATTTCCCCTTGGATGGGCAGATTTCTTCGAGAGTTATTCTCTCCGTCGCACGGTGGGACTTGTTTCCCATTTTCATAGTTGTTTCAATCTCTTTGGACTAAAATTTAGTTAGATGCGCCCTGCCCCGGAGAAACCGACGGTTTCAAAACGCGACGCCTGACTACCAGTTCCCGCCCCCCCGGCGACTCCTTTTACATTCTTTTTGATTAATGGAATGTCCCCGAATGACACTCCTCAGCCGTTCCCCCTCGTAACCATCCCTCATCTAATTTTTTTTTTAGTTTATACACCAGCGGTCCCCTAATGAGTTGCTTCTCTCGTAACCGTCCTCCTTTTTCCTCTTCTTACCTTCAAGTAGAACTCTCCCCCAGAATATACCCTTCCTAGACGCCCGGGGACAGAGAGAATGCGCGCCTCTCCGGTTTCGTCAAGAAGCTCCATTCCCTAGCAAGGTGTCACTTTTTCCATTTTTTCTCTATCTGGGGTTGAGCAGGGTGGCATCTCTAATTGGCCGATTTAGCCCAGGTTCATCGACCCCTTCCCCTCCCAAAAAGATCCCGTCTAGACCAATTCCTTCCCCTCAGATACTGTCACCTCTTTGGGAAGTACTGATATACATAGCGGACGTACTTTCCCCTTTCCTTCTTGGGACCAACTCTCCTTCTCTTCGGACCGTACAAGGCCCTCCTTCCAAAAGGCCGATGTACGTCCCCACTTCCCTTTTTGATACAAGAAGATCCTCGTCTGTTTTGGGTGCGTCATCGGAAAGCCCTGGACCTCTAGATGACGGCAAGAGGTCCCCTTTTTCTTCGTCCTTCGTGTTTAAGGGTCCCCCACCCTCTCTCAGTCTTTCCTCCTCGAGTTTCATTCCACTGCTCCCTCTCATCAGGGATGCACGCAGACCCTTACTTATTGCCGAGGATGAAAAATCCCCGTCTATATTATTTTCCTTTTCTCCAGATCGTTAATAGTACTACCTAAGTTTCTGGCTACAGTTTTTCCTCCTATTTCCCACTCGAGTACAATTTCCTTTGATGCTGTGCTAGGTTCCCCCTCAATTAGTTTTTTTCCTGTTGTCGAGTCCTTAGTTTCAGCGCTTGACTTCTCTCCACCGGATCGCCTCATCGGTAGCCCTCCTTCGACATGCCTTTTTGTCGATTGCCTTTTTCTCCCAAGCTGACCTCGCTTTCCGACCCAGGTGCGGCTTCTTTTTTCTCCACCAGCGTGGTCAGCCTCTCCCCCCCTTTTTTTAGCACAGGAGCGCGCGAGGGTCCCCTCGTGATTTGCCATCTTTACGCTATCTAGTAGAGCGACAGAAGCTTCCCTAGTATAGGAGACAGAGAAGCCCTTCCCCCCCTCTCTCTTCCGACGTGCCATACTTTTTCTTTCTGAACACGCTGTTCGGCATTCTGTTCCCCTTTTTTCCCCCCTCTCCTCCATCCAGCGGCACTCATTTTTCTGTGTTGACAGATCCCTTGCGAACATCACCCCCTTTACTTTAACACTGCCGTCACAAGTCAGCCCCATTTTCCCTCCTTCCCCCCTTTTTTTAAGCCCCCCGAGTAGGTCCTTCGCTGGATTGGATGCCTCGCAGACGGCACTCCCCTCGGATATACCTCTTTATCTCCCCCCCCCCTTTTTGTTTTTTGGTGGGTGGGAGATCCTTGTGCAGTTCCTTCTTGGGATTTTTCTCACCCCGATGCGGAGAGTTTAGTGAATCGGTTGGGATTACCTCTTTTTTTTTGTACCGTATTGTTTCCTCGAAGATCTCGTTTTCTCTTCGCTTCGTGTTAGATGTTTCCCTCCCCATCCTCGAGCCGGTTTCTCCTTTTGGGGTTGTGTGCGTTATTCCTCCTTCCTTCATAACAGAAGGCCGAGAAGCTTTAGGCTAAGTGATGTTTTCCCAGTATTATATCTTTTTCTCTTTAATCGCAATGACGTGATGGCCTGTCTTTTCTCCCTCTTGTAGAGTCTTCCTTTTTAGGACAAAGCGAAAGGGTAAAATCCCCTCTCAACGAGGAGTGGCCTCCTTCTTAAGTCCTCTTGGGTATACTCTCCTGAGAGTATCAACGTCCCATTGTTTTGTCAGGCAGCAAATTCTGCTCATCCAGACGGGGGTTCTCCCCCACCGACAGGTTTTCCCCCTGGGTTTAAAAGCCTCCTTTGAAAAGAGTTTTCAGTCTCCCTCTCATCTTCAGCCGGGTTTTGACCCCTCTTCCCACTTCTGCCGACCCCGGATCGTAGTGCAGCCACAAGACGCTCCTCCACGCGATTCCCCCTCGTCGGGTTCCCCCCACTTTTGATCTTTTTGTCCTGACTCACGATTTCTTTCCTGAGTCGAAGATTGCCGATCTTTGTGGTCGGCTATTTCCCTGCTTATCGTGTTCATTTCTTCGATTCTTTTTTCCCCCTCTTTTTATCAGGAGGAGTCTTCTCGATCCGACGAAGGTTTGCACGCCCTTTTCTTCTTTTAGATTGTTACAAGGCAAAGTGGTGTTTTCCTCCACGGATTCCCATTCTTTAATCGATCGCAAGGTTGTCCTTTTGTAGTGATAAGCTCCCTTCATGAATGCGTGCATCATGGTCCATTTCGTACATCCCTTCCTTTTCTCTTCGACTGTTGTAGTACTTTTCCTTCCCCTGCGGTTTTCCGCATGATGTAGCCTTGTCTCCTCTCTTGTGACCCCTCTTAAGTTGTGCTTTTTCAGCTTAGCTTGCTGTCGGACGCCTGTTTGTTTTTTTCGACGATTTTGTCGACGGTTCGTTCATTCCCTATTCCGGTGTTCTTCCCATCCCCCCCGTTCTCTTCACCCTTCTCCCAGACCCAAGATACCCCTTCATTATCAAGATTACACTTCTCTTTGACTTCTTTTTCTTTTCGGCTTGAACTCCCCTTTGTTTTGGCCCCTTTCTTTTTTGTCCCCGTGTCTATCGTCCCCTCTCCCGTGGATACTGCTTTTCTTGAAGACAGGAAGGACGAGTCCTTTCTCTTGTGTGGGTCGTGCGTAACAATCTCGCCATAATTGAGCATCCTCTTTTGAGTTGGGGTTCTTGCCTAAAGAGTCCATCTGCCTTAGGGTTAGTGCGATGAGTGGATTCCCCTTTTTGTATCTGGCGCATTACATCTTTCCCTAGCATAAGGAAAGACTTCCCTCAGTGGTGAAGAGCGTGATATCCTATCGTACCTTCTCTCAGGTGAAAGCCTCTCTGTCCAGATGTCCTTCCTCTTTCGCAGTGGCAATTTCCTCGGTACGATTTTTGTAAAGTCAAGTAAAACCGGCCCCCGTTTCCCGAACAGAGCCCCTCCCACTAGCTTTCGGACTCAAAAGAAACGCACTAGGTTCCCTTCTTTCCCCAACCTTCCGGAACCCTCAGCCTGGCTAATCTAGCCCCTTTTCCCCGCAGCAGGATCAAGTCTTTTTAGAGACACATCTCCTCTTTTATCCACGAGGTAAGGTCTTTCTAAGACCACGCTCTTTTCCCTAATTGATAGACGTTACCCTTCTCTCTTCCTTTTGATGACAGTCTTTCTTATACTTTCTGAGGTTCTAGATCTTCAAGAGGTAACCGTTCCTCGGAATCCTCCCTCTTTTTCCCCCCCTTACGAGCCCTCCATATCCCCCCCTCAAGCTGCCCTCAGCTCGACACTCCCTTCTACATGATCTAGACGACGTGCTGTAAGGTACCGTCCTCCGGTGGGTTAACTGCTCGTTTTTTTTTCCTCTTCCTCTGTCAAGGCTGGCTGTAAGAGGGACTTCCTTCTAGAGATCGGGGGGTTTTCCTCGTTATTTGTGCCACGCGCATTCCCCTCCTGACTTGAGGGCATCCCTCCTTTTGTCTACCTCCTTTCGGGAATGTCCTCTTCACGCTAAAAAGCTGCATTTTTTATCCTTTCGACGTTCACTCCTTTCGGCTCAGATGTTTTTGGAGGTCTTTTTGGCTGTTGTTACTTCGAGAGCACAAGAGGTTTCTAGCTGTGCTTTAGGTTTTTCCCTTGGTTTTTTTTAAACGGCGGTACGGGTTTCCTTGTAACGACTTTTGATCACTTCTTGTTACTAGAGATGGTCGATACGCAACTTTCCTTTCCATTGTGGAACTTCAAGAGGGTTCTTCTAGCGTACCTTTTTTCGCCGTTCTTTGTAATCGACTCAACGAAGGTTTTTCATATTTTTTCGACGTAGGGATAACGCTGACCCAAAAGAAAAACACCAACGACATTCCTTCTTTTTTTTTTGTCCTCCGTGGGTCGGGCGGCGGGTTAAAAGTTTTAGAACCTCTTCTACTCTACAGTTTTGTTCGATAGCTCCCCTTTCCGGTGCCGCCGCGACCGACTCCCCTTCCCGACGGACTCTTCCGTGTTGGTATGGGGGAAGCGATGAGCAAGTGCGAATTTCCCTCTCATTCCAGCAAGAGTTGCTTCTCCTTCTAGACTGGAGGTTCTTCCCTCAGAGCGTGAGGCAGCTCTCTCTCCATTTTAGTATCGTGACACTCTTTCCTTCCCCCATTTCCGTGAGATTGTGGTTACTCCTTCTCTGTCGGACGGAGTAGCTTCTTCTTTAGACGTTCAGACCAAACTTTCCCCCTCCTTCCTAAGTTCGTGTGAATCGCTTGACGACATCGACCCCCTTTCCTCCTCCATTCCCCCACAAAGAGTGGCTCTCCTGACCTTCACCCTTTTTCCCAGGTTGAAGCTTGTCGGGAATGGGATTTACTGAAACATACGCATTTTTTTTATGAACTCAGGGGTAGGCCCACTCCTTTCTCCCCATAGAAAGCATTTTTCCCTTCTCGTCCGCGCCTAGGTTCCCCCTCCTAAAGGGAAGTAGTGTTTACGTCTGATATGGTTTTGTTTTTCCCCCCTTCTTGATTACCCTCATTCCGGAATTAGGGTTTAGACCAGCTCTTCTTTCCTGGATCGGTTTTTCTCTGAGGTGATTGGGCTCAGGGAGTTTCCTTTATTGGATGTCGGGGACCGCTTTTTCTTTTTCAGCGTGAATGACCAGCTTCGCCGTTCCAGATGGAGCTGTAGGGCCCCCCTGAGCTCAGACAGCGAGTTTCCCGGAAACAGTTCTTCCTTGATTTCCTATGGTGACAGCCGCGCGGCTTTTTTCATAATGGAATCGTCGCGCTGATTCCTTTTTTTTTTTCGTTTCGCAGGCGACGGTTTGGTGCCCTATGATTTCCCTGGTCGAGGGGTTTTCGTAGTTCGTTCCCGGGAGAGTGGTTGGGCTTTTCTTTCTGATACTTACGAAGTCTTTCGACTTTCCAGGACCCACCTGCGCCCTTTCCCCTCGAGCAGAAAGTCAGGACTTTCTTACATTTTCATACGAACCTTTTTTTACATCCTCGCAACGACGCTCAACCCTTTCTTTCCCCGGCGTGCTTTCCATGCTAGCCTGGAAGCCCCTCTCAACTTTTTTTCCATTCTCCTCCCCCTCAAAGAAAAACGAGCTCCAACGAGGTGAGCCAAACGACTTTCCCACCGCTGCTTTGAAGAGTGTGATTTTCCTCTCGCCTAAGCTACCACGTTCCCCCCTTTGCACTGGGTTTTTTCCACTCGTACCCTAGTAACTGGGAAATATCCCCTGAAGTTTAACCACTGGTTTCTTCCCTCTCGTTTGATGACCCCCCTTGAGAAAGTTGAGTGATCGCACGTTCTCCACGTGATGAATTTCAGAGCCTTTTAATCTTGCCGCAGTCAGATGATGAGGGTTGCTTTTCTTTCTCCTAGATGGTTTGCCTTCACCCCCACCCAGTGGTCCATCGAGCAGTGCCCACCACACTAACCACCCAAGTCGATCCAGTCGCACGTCCCTCCTTCCGCACGCAAGAACTTGTTCTTTTCTTTTTCGTCTCCCCCCCGTGACCGACAGGTTTGATAAGAAGATTCTTGGGCTATCACTCGGCGACCCCGCTGGTATTGTGTGGCCCCCCTTGTATAAGTCTCAGGATCCAACTTTCTCGTGAGTCAATTCTTCCAGTCCCACGCAGCAGTTCCTTAGCGGTCAGGCCATAACGAGTCGAAAGTTCGTCTCCCTCATTTAACTTCTCCGTCGTACAGTCCCACGGTGGCTTTGACCGTGCGAAGTGAAACTTTAACCTTATCGAGAGCTTGCGCCATTTAACGCTATCCGTCTTTTGTGAAGAAGAAGAACTTCAGATTCCTTTCCTAATGACAAACAACTTTCGATCAGCTCCTGGTAAGTGGAGCATCTAGTCACAGACTCCCCTCTTTTACCTTCCCATGGCCGACCAGGGCGATCTCCCTCAACGAGCGTTTCAATTGTCCTCGTAGAGATTTCCTTCTTTTTCTAGTTTAGTGGGGCATTCCAGGTTTATTTCGTGTCAGCGACTTGATGATTTTCCCAAAAAGGCTGAGATGCCTCGCGTAGCTCCTCTTTCTACGTAGAGCTGATGTTACCAGTCTTCGTTTTTGAAACTAGATCCCCTCCGGCCATCCTTTAGGAAGGAACTCCCCGCTCAGTCCAGAGTCTGTCTCTCGATCGGTTTTTTCCCCTCAGTTTCCTTCTTTTTACATTTCAGGAGACTCTGACCTTTATAAGATCGCGAAATCTGTTCTCCATCTATTCAGGACGACCCTCATCCGAGCTTCCTTAGATGACTTGCAGCGCCCATTTTCTACCGATAGAACCCCCCGTACTGCAGGTGCTCTTGGCGACTTCCCTCTACCAATTGAGACAACCACACGGCATTGATGATGGTCTACTCTCCTTAAGAAAACATCAAGTCAGCCCTCTCGCGGAGTTTAGAGACAAGGCCGAATGACCCTTGCTCCAGAAACCCTCTTCTTTGCACGTCCTCGAAGAACAACGGCTCCTCCCCTTATCCCCTTTTCTCGTTGTGTTTGATGAGACTCTACGTTGCCTTTCCCTCTAGCGCAGAGGACGGAAATCTTCTTCCCTTTGTTTTATTGACGATGAGTGGGGTTCCCCCCTTGTTTTTTCCTGTTGCCTTTTTTTTATTTTGATGGTTCGTGTAAGGGCGCCTTTACTCTCTGGAGCACCTAATAGAGCCTGTCTGCCTTTCTTTTGTTCTCTTTCACGGAAGGCCTCCACCCTCCTTTCCTGATGTTTGGACTTTCATCGGATTCTTACCTTCGTCTCATAAACTCTGTCGATGCTTTTCTTTTCCTTCTTTTATTGGATGTGACTGTCGTTACCCTCTCCCGGTCTGGCGCGGACTGAAGAAGCGTCCCGAGTTTCCCTTTCCTCCGGTCTCGAGCTGGCTCTGAGGCGTCTCCTAAAGTAGTGGTGGCAGTCCATTGAAGAAAAGGGAGGAGGACTTCTCGTTCTTTAGTGATCTCTCATTTTGGTCGTCTGTTCACACGAGACACGGCTTTAAAGATTGTCGCTAAGAGAGCTCCTTTTCGTGGGTGGCCAGACATCCGCTTCTGCCCTCCTTTTTTCCTCCCCAATCTAAGACCACCTCATTCTCCCTTGCCGGGTATCTTTGCAAGTTGCGCGCGTTCCCTCCTCTATGGTTAGTGTTACATGCTTTCTCTCGCCTCCCAGATCCTTTTTATGATCTTCCAGTCAGTGCCATTTGAGGGGTTAATCCCCCGAAGATTTCTTTTATTTTCACCTGCATCGCTCCTTACCGGGATCTCGATCGGAAGGGTGAAACTTTTCCCCTTCGCCTGTCAGATGTTCACGGAAAAGTGCGTTGACGCTTCCTCCGGCGCTACATCTCTTCCAAGAGATCGCTGGCGTTCCTTTCCTTATAACGCTGATATGATCTTGACCCAATAAACACCCTTATCTGTAACAAATTTCCTTTTTTTTATAACCGCCAGTGAAGTAAATTCTACCTAGAGTGGGGACCCTTCCTGATAGCTCACCTCGATTCGTTGCCCTATTTCGATTGTCCCCTCATTCTGATGGTTTTATCCTACGGGAGAAGATTGGGGGACGACAGGTTTTTCTTGTGTCAGAGATGGACGTTTATATCCTTTCTCCAAATTCGATGGACAACCGGATAAACAACCCCCCTCCCTTCCTTTTTAGGAAACTTTCCTCTTTCCTCTACAGACGTTTATACTTCTATCCTGGACTACGGGCAGTGGGCTCTTTTCTCTCTCCCAGTGTCCCTTCCACGGCATTCTTTTCTCATTTAATTCAGGAGAAAGAAAGAGCTCTTTGCACGCCATCCCCTGGGCGAAGATTTTCTTTTTTTCTTCCTGTGCCGACTCCCTTATCTGAATATGGGAGAGGCTGTTTCTCTTGGTGATCCCGCGTATCGAGGCTCTTTTCTTGTCTGGCGCTTGTATAGGCGCACTTATGGTTTTTTTTCCCTTACCTCCGGTAAGACTGGTTTTACCTCTCGTGAGTCGCCGTGCACTTCTTATGGCTTTCTTGAGAGGAATAATGAAGTTTTTTCTCAGTCAGGTCTTTTTCTCTTGGAACCTTCCAAGACGGTACTTAAGGTACAGTCCACAGTTAGCCCCCTTCCTCTCCCCCATAGTTCCGCTCCCATCACTCTTACAGGAACCGAGCCCATACCACTCCCGCAAGATTTACAATAGTTTCCTCTTCCGTTGATTCCCACCGTGCTTTTCACTTATGATACGACCAGGCTTTGCGGTGGATGGCTAAGACAGGTATTCCCCATTTTTTTTTATATTCTCGCGCGATTTTTTTCTCCTCTCTTTTTCTATCCCTTCACCCCCTTTACTCGATTCGAAGCAGACTCTTCCTCTTAGGAGTGAGCCGAATGTTCCTCGGAGAAGGCTCTCATCTACCCTTTTTAACCCCCCGTTTTTTCCGAATCCTCTCCCTCCTCTCCCCAGCTTTTATCGAAGATTTACTCTGACCTCTCCGACTCCAGCCTTTCGTCCTCTATTAGGACCGGTCCCATCGGTACCGCCTTCTTTTTTAAGATGATATAGGCCAGGTGCTCTTCCCTCTGTAAACTTACGAGGGCCTTCCAGTTTTTTTTACTTCGGCTACTCTCTTATTCTCTTCCCTAGCAGGATCTGCCTGGTTACAACCGTCTTTGGACGACATCTATTTTTCTGGAATGTTTGGTCTTGCCCATTCCTTCCTCTTTTATCTTCGTTGCGAGGTGCCCCTTTCTCTCCTTTGGTCTTTTTATCTCTGCATGTTTGGAGATGTAGTCAGCTCCACTGACAGGCATGTTTTTATAGGATGAGCATGGTTCGCCCCGTCGAGTTCGTTAATGAGGAAACCCCTACTTACCGCTCTTTCTTCTTGGTCTATACTTTTCCTTGATGGCGCCGTTTTTCAACCTGTGCATGGTGATGCAGCCGCCTTTTTTTTTCCGTACTCTCTCAAAGCCGTGATCTTCCCTTCTTTTTTTTTACTATTTGACCCCCCCCAACCCACCCACACGTCTTTTTTTCTTTTTTTCTTCCAGGTCGTGGCGGGGTTCCCCTTTCTTGATATATCTTTCATCCTCCGTTGTTGGTGATTGAAAGAAACGTCTTAAAGCCGGAGTCCTCCCTAACCTCCCCCCCTTGATTCACTTCGCGCGTGTGTGTCTGGTTTTAGTTCCAAACAGCGAGTCCTATTCTGCTCTTCTTTACCGCCTCCGAGAACTTTCTCTGGATCCACAATCAGAGCTTGAGGACACCGACGGCCCTTCAGCGTATAGAAAAGCTGCAGTACACTCTCGTGCTCCTCTTAATTCTTTACTGTAGTCGAGGATGCTGTCACACTATTGCTCGACAGCTCTACAAGATCTTTGTCCTTCTCTTTTGAAGATGAGACCTCCCAACGGCAGACCACACGACCTATTCTCCTCCATTTGCGAGCTCTTCTCCACTTATGAGGAGGCCCGCTTTAACCATTCCCGCAAGGTTGTTTCATTCCTATTTTTGACCCTTAGCAGGCTCTTTATCAGATAATACCTATCGATATTCTTCCCTTCTTCCTCCCGTCCCAGCTATTGAAGAGCCGATCCTTCTCGTTCTCCCCTTACCCTCCGTGTTGGCTCTTCCTTTATTTGTGGTCTTTTTCACGTGTCCATCGTCGGATAAGGAAGATCCCGTCTATTTTTGTCCCCTCAGTCGCCCTTTGCATTATCTTCGTTTTGGTTTGAGTCTCGTTTTGTTTTCTGCCGTTTTAACCGAGTGACCTGACCTCTCTCATTCTACGTAGTGCCCTCATTGATCCCGAGAATAGACAGAGAGCTGTTAGCATCCGTTTTTTTTTTTCGCTCAGACTACTGAGAGGAGTTCCCCATACCTTCCTCCATTTCCTTTTTCGGCCTTTTCCTTTGATCCTTCTTTAATTGTTATTTTCCCACTGAGCAGTTTCGCAGAGGCCGAGGCGGTCAGAGAATAGGGTATTCCTCTCGGTACCTGCTCTTTGCTGAGATTTCTTGTTAGGCGTCATGTTGCTTGAGCGGCCTCTTCGATACTTTATATGGTACGGCTATCCCCGTCTGGCCGTGCCATCCTTCCTTTCCCCCAGCGTAGGCTTATAAGGACTTTTGGATCAGGATAAATATGACAGTGGGTCCCCGTTCGAACACGAGATTCAAACCAGCCTTTCCTTTTTGCACTTTGAACATTCAGCACGGCATCCAGTCCCTAAGGGCCCGCCCTTTCCCTGACCACCTCTGTGATCACCAACTTGCGCTTCTTGACGTTGCATCCACCCTCGGCCCTCCTCCGCTTCCCCGATGTTTCGTTTCCTCCCTTTTTGCGAACCACTCCGCTACCCTCCTTCGTCTCTCTCATACCATTATTACTAGAAGTAAGCATATCCGTCAGATAGCCGATCTAGAAGAATGGGCTTCCCTCTCTCCACAGAGCCCTAGTCTTCTAGCCGACAGCGAAACACCAGAGCTTTTGGCCGTCCGTTCCTCTCTCTTTTTTTTTAATCTTTCTGCCGCGATGATTGAAGATGATCCAAAGGTCCTCGGACCCCCGAACGTCCTCCTTCTTTCCCTAGACAGAGCTTACCCGTCAAGATGTACACAGACTTTCCCTATCAGACTATTCCCTCCAGGTCCTAATCATTCCCTGGCTGACAAGCGTAGTTTTCTTCCAAAGTATTTTATTTTCTCAAACTTCCTCTTTCTTTCAAGATGCCGTCTCCTAACTCATATTTTTTATCAAGCTCTCTGCCGATTACTCACAGCCCGGACCTATGCTCCACGTCTTTCTGTGATAAGTAAAACTTTCCTTTACAATCTTCGGCGCGGAACTGCAGTGAAACTTCAGACTTTGATCCTTCTTGACCGCAGCGTATTCTATTGTGTAGACAACCAAGGCTCGTCTTACCCCCCAGCCCCCCTCTCAGAGCTGTTTCCTCTCCCTCAACCATATCGGACTTAGGGAAGTAACATGCTCCTTTACGACCCTCTACCATTGTAGTGCCTGCTCCTCTCTTTCTTTCCTGCACTTTGTACATCAGGGAAGCTTCCGGTTTGATTTCTACCCACTGTCTTTCATATGAATAGTCTTCCGCTAAAATCTCCCCTCCCTTTCTCGTCCCCGGTTCCTCTTTAATCGGTAGCGTAAAACTCTTCATACAGGCGAGGCCCAGACCCCTTGAAGGGACGATCGCCTCGGAACCTTCTGAGGACTTCTACTTGAGCAAATCCTCGCGTGATTTGTCCAGAAGGGATAACTACCATTGCCGCTCCCCTACACTCTAGACCCCCGATCACAGAGGAGAAATAATCCTTGACATTACGCTATCCTTGATCCTTATGACCCAAGACCGAAATACGGTCATTCTTGTGAGTTACTACCTGGCTGAGTTCATAAATCTCCCGACCATTCTATACCCTACAGCCCGCTACCACGAACTGGTGGCCAGTCCATAGAGACCGGACCTACCATACTATCACAGATGGAAGCCCACCCTGTAAAATGAACGCTTTTCCTTCTATCCATGCGCCTAGACCGTCTCTCTTTTTCTCCTTCTATCATAAGGTGCCCGTCGTGATTCTGTTAGTCTATTCTTCACGCGCGGCTGTTCTGGACTCTATCGCTGATCTTAGTGAATTGTTAATTTTTCTTATTGTTCTGCCTTGTTCGAGGTTGTTAGTTAAATCCTCAGCGTGTCTGTCCGTCTGGATGGAGAGAGGGGATCGCGGCTTCACTCCCTGCCTCCGATCCTGGCTTCTTTTGATTTTCTTACCTAGTATCCCCTCCTTTTTTCTCTTTTTTCTTACTGCTTTTGCGTCTTGTTCTCCTCCGATCTCTCGGCAAGGAGTTCGCCCCGGTCCGTACAATGCTCCCCAGTATTTTCGGACGTGCCTCTTTTTTAGAGGATCTCTTACCGTCTCTTTCCTCTCTCCCCCCTTCTGGAAGACTAGTCCCTTATGTTCCTCTTTCAGGGGACCTGAGCCGTTCGCCCTGAAGATGGTCGTAATCTGTCAGCTTCATCCTATGTGTATCGAAATCATGGGAAAGAAGTGCTTCTTACATTTTTCCCCCCCCCGACTAGCTACAGAGGCCTCTCTGACCATTTTATCGACCTCATCCTATTTCCGTCTCAGCCATAGAATGCCCTATCTGTAGGATCGAAAGATTTCCTATTTTATATGATTCTTTGTCTCATACGGTGCCTGTCTCTTACCCGTCCTCTAGGCTTCATACTATCGATTGATAAATTTTCACTCTTTAATGCGAAGATGTTCCACCGCCGTCCATCCTACTGGTTGTGACTTCATAGTCATAGCTCGGGATGTTCCGTCTTGACTGCGAGGGCAAGCTGAATCCGCAGCGTACTAAACGCATTTTCCCTTACATCTATGCCTTTTGTCCTAGCTCTGACCGACCCGTTTTTCCCCTGCGGTAGATTTCCTGTCATGTGAGGAAGGTATCCCCCTTTTTCCTATGCTGATCCTAGACTTCGCTTGATTGCCCCGGTCTCTTAGTATAGGTTAGACCTTTTATTATCCTTTTTCTTGGGGATCTTTAAAGCGGATCCTCTTACCTATTCCAAATGAACCTCCTGCCCACCGAATTAAATCTGATTCCTCTTTTTTTTCTGCTGAACGTACTGGCTCTTTGTCATCAGATTCTCTCGCAGTCCCAACTGATCCTTCGATCATCTTAATCAAGTACTTTTCTCTCCCAGGACGGTTGGCAGCTGGGCTGTTTCTTGTGACAGTCCTCATGGCATCGGGCTCTATTCCCTCCCTTCGGTCGGAAGCGGTGCCTATTCCCCACTGAGATCCGCTACTCTGTCTTTGCTTCGCTCCCATCGTGAGTATTCTTTGCCTGCTCTGCAGAGAATTTAGTGCCACTCCCCAATCCCCTTCCCCCCAGCTGTGCTTATGATGGTAACAAAATTCTATCCGTTTGCAATACTAACTAACTTGGACTTTTTCTCCGCTTTTAAAGACTTGTAGTTTTTTGCCCCCTAGCCCTACGTCTACATTACAACTTTGAGTCAGAAGAATTTATGCTCCCACCCCTCCACTGACTTCCCCCAAATTCTGAAAAGACCTTGGTTTAACATAGTGCCGTCCTTCAAGATCCTTTCGTCTACGGACCCATGGTTCCCCCCTTCATATCATGTAAGTAGATGGCCTGGAGAGTCCCGGAAGAGTCGTTTCACTCGACTTCTATTGAGGCCGCCTACCCTTCCATTGGAAGCTGATCTTTCTGGTAACTGACAAGACTGATCTCCTCTGTCTAGGTGAGCTTTTCATTCACGGGTACCATTGAAGATAGTTCCCCCCTCAATCCTCTGCACCCCGCCTGTCTGCCAAGACCAGACTACCCGACTCTGCACATCTCTTCCCTCCGAAGCTTTAGGAACATTTGACCCTACAGCCACGCGATGGTAAGAGTGGCGCTAGTCTCTCGACTTCCACTTTGCTTCCTCCTCTTCTTCTGTTCTTTTAAAGCCTCGACTAAGGGCCCCGTTTCGTATTCCTGTACGCAGAGTGCGGGCGTTGACAGCTCAAAAGTTCCTCACCGACAAGAGCCAGTTATCTATGGCAACTATTTCTGCCTGCAACTTTCTTTCTTTATGTGCCGTCATCTTGTCTAGAAGAAATCCGACTTTTCCTTTAGGAGGTCTTTCTGCGATGAATCGTTTCTGAAATTTCTCGTTTCGCTACTCTCCCTAGTTCCAACGAATTTCGGTTCTACCTGTGGTCGATATCTTCTTCTCAAGTAAGGTTTAAGATACAAGATGGTGATTCAGCAAGCCTGCCCTTCTACGTACTCTCAACTATTAATCTAGGGAGGGGTGGCAATTTCCCCCCCAGTCCACAACAAATCTGATCCCTTGGTTTCCTGTTTTTTTCTACTTCATTCAAAGTCCCATAGATTTAATACTCACCCCTTTTGTTTATCTATGATACAAGAACGGTGACAGTCTCTCCTCACACCCCAGGTAGGAATACGGCTTTTTTTGTTTTTTGTTCCTCTATCCCTCCTTCCCCCATTTGATCGTTCCTCCTTACCTTCTACGACTAGCCTCACTACAAGAGAGTGCGGAAAAAATCAGACGAGCGCCAGATTCGACCTGCCTCTTATCTACCCCTGCGAGATTCTTAGTCCAGCCCTTCCCTCTTATACCCCTTGACCTTTCGACCGCTTATCGAATTGGTACCTCGCCAGTCTGTTTCCTTGACTAAACAAAGGAAGTAGCTCACGCCATACCCACACTTTTCTCTACTACCCGTGAGACAACTCCCGGACTCATACTGCAGTTTTGTCCCTCTCTAATTTCATCAAAACATCCCGTACACTCTTTCGACCTTGAACAACCCCAACACCACGTAGTCCCCCCCCCCCAGTTCCCCCCCCCCCCCAAACCTGCCCCATAAACCCCACCGCAAAACACCAACAGAACTGTTATGTCCCAAATGCAGATTTCCGAGTACCTACCCCCTTCTTTTCTTAGACTTTTAGGACCATTAAAGTCACGAGTGACGATTCCTCTCTCGTTCAGTCAGGCAAGATTACAATACTGCGTGGGGTTTTCCCCTTCTTACGGTAGAAAGATTCTTCTCCTTTTACTCCCTTTTTCCTTTCTTCTATAGATTCTCTTGAGTGTGCTTTTTTCTAGGGTTGTTAGAGTTATTGGATCCGCTCCTCAGGTGACTAGTGACTTACTCTCCTTAAGAGGTATCTTGTTTCAGGTGCTTCTCCGCGCCTAGACCTCTGTTTTTTTTCTCTACTCCCAGTTGTCTCTCTATCTGAATTTTGGATCTCAGCAGGAATTATACTGAGCTCCCCCGGGGTAGGAAATCAATGATAATATTCCTATCCTTCTTATGATCCTATTTCTTCGCTCTTTTCTTGATTTTCTTCCAGTGTTTGGGTTCTCATTGAATTCTTCCCTGTGGGATCGGCTCTTGTTTTCTTTGCCATGCACCCCCCTCTCCAACTCTGGTACCCAACAGCAAGCGCTACCCCGAGGTTCGCTCACCTTGAGCCTTTCTCATTTGGGTACCATATAGTCCACCTTTACCAGGTCAAGGGACTGTTGTCAGGATGCGATTCCTACATGGTCTCTCCCTAGCCAGAAGGCTAACCTCGCTCCCGTCACGTGCTTCTGACACCGTCCCCCGGCACCTCCTCCATTATATATACGATTTGATTTGCCCCCTATTTTTTCCCTTACGTCAAAATCCCCTGGTTCCGGGTACGATTTTTCTAAAGTTCCTAGAAGTCACCTCTCTCTCAGCGCCTTTCTCGAGAAAATACTCATTTCCTTTTCCTCCGAACCGTCTGATAAACTGAGCACGGTGTGTCCTCTTTCCTCCGTGCCGACTTGCTTTTTTCAGGTTGGCATTCATTCCTATCTCCACACTTTTTCCCTCCAAAAGTTTGGCCCACGTCTTCCCAATGTCGCTCCCGAGAAAATCCGCCAGCACCAGATTCAAAGAACTACATTTTTTCGCTCCGCCTCTCTTTAAGCTTCCTTTTAAGTACCCCTTCCTGCCCCTTTTGCGTTCATTCCAGTTTTCCCGACTCTCAAAGCCGATGTCGTCAATCTCCTTTTTCTAGCGAGATCTTACTATGCTCGTTCACTCCGTTCTCCTCCCCTTCCTTCTGGACTAGGACCCTCACGTCTTTTTTCGTCACGAACGTTTTCCCCCGTAACCCTTTCTATGAAAAGAGTGGCCATTTCTTTTCTCTCATTCTGTAACTCGCGCTTGTTGTGACTGACTTAACTTAATCTCAGCGGATGAAACCATCTATACGCGATTTCCTTTCTTCTGATCAGCTTCGTCCTGCAGGCCGCCCCCCCCTTCTATGTCCTTCGTCGATGGATCCCCCTTTCGCTTTCGTGGGGTTGCATTTTTTTTTTCCTTTCCGTCGTGAAGCTTTTTCTTCTCCCCTGGTTCAAGTGTTACGTGACCCCCATTCGGGCACTTTTGTTTTGGCGGTGACCAATCTTTCCCCAATCGGCAATAGTTCTTCTTCTCCTCCTGTTCGCCTTCGTGCACCGCCTCTTTTTTAAGGCGCGCAGATCAGCGCGCGGCCTCGGTTCCTTTCTTGCACTTTTTTCCAGGCCGGTGCCTCTTTCCTCGCTGCGCGACGCGTTGGCACGACTTTCTCAGAAAGCTTCCGCGACTTTTGAGACTGCTTTCGCACATCACTTCTGCCACGTTTCTGCTTCTTTTCTTTCCCCTCCACCTTTCCCGGCTCGATGAGTCCTCTCGTTACACGAACGACTAGCGTTAACAGTTTCACGAAAAGCGGTTAATGCCAGCTTCACGAATTTCTTGTTCCGGCCTCCTTGCACTGGACCTTTTCCTCCTG
>Ga0179591_1370627_pt1 | contig 18290 bp, 20 predicted proteins | sample CZOMad2_1_08_16f_FD_182891 | JGI IMG/M metagenome (GOLD analysis project Ga0179591, IMG submission 182891) | Vadose zone soil fungal communities from Angelo Coast Range Reserve, California, USA - CZOMad2_1_08_16fungal (PacBio error correction) | ecosystem: Environmental > Terrestrial > Soil >... | reverse complement strand
CTTTTGGGGTGCGCCCCTCCAAAGGGCCCTCATGGCGCGTCATCACCTCACGAGCCCGTTAGCGATCCCTCAGGAGCCCGGAATCGCTGTGAGTCCATCCGCTCCGGCCGAGCAACCGGGCCTGGAGAACCTCACCGATATCCTGATCCCAAGGCCTGAGCTTCGACCAAAATCGATGTCTCTATTTGCCCCCCCTTTCCCCCCCCCCCTCAGGCAACTGTCATTCTAGCGCGGCTCCTTGCCTCAGCGGTTCGCTGTTAATTTTTTCCTCCCTCTTTTTTCCACCGCAATATCTCCTTCACTTCTCCGACTGCTAACTAGCTTCCAACCTGGGATGGCGGCATCTCTCCACCTGAAGTCCCCTTTACAAGACGGATGGGCGCCAAAAGGGACGAATATTTATCAGTGAGTTCCGCTTTCGTCCAACAAACTTCCCTCTCCTCTTTTCCCGCTCTTTTTTGAGCGGATCGAACCTATCCTTTCGCCCGGACCCCCCCGTTTCCCTGCGCCTGTTTTCTGTGAGAAACCTCCGGCGGTGTTGGCACTCTTTTTTATTTTCTGAGGATGGTCCCCAAAGCAGCGGGAACAACACCTTGTTGCTGAAGAGGTTGCATGCCGCTTTTTCCGCTTCCTTTTGGCTTCTTTGGTCTACCTTGTCGGGTATATCCAGTACCCTCCTGGCCAGTTTCCAAACGTAGAAACCTCCCCTCCAGGATTTCCCCCGCAGACCCTCCCAAGAGGACGACTTCGTTCTTTCGGCAGAGGATGAGACGCTAATGACTAGGCCTGACTGAACCGGAAAAACTGGCACGACCAAAGGACCCTCCAGCTGAATAGTGCTGAAAGTCGTCAGTCACAGCAACGACCCGATTCTCTCGGTCCCCCCCCCACTTAGAAATGTGATTCTTTAGTAATGTCAGGGCCGCTGAATTTCGAGTCCCGGATGACGACTTTTTCAACGTCACCTAAGGCGCTCTTCTTATTTAAGACCGGATGGCTGTACCATGGTTTCGCAACGCTGCTGACGACCGGTGGTCCTTGATGATATTTCCTCCGGGCTTCTCTTTTACTTCACGTGTTCGGCGCGCTTTCCCTCCCTGACCGACGTCGGGATTGTCCCTTCTTACGACCAACTCGCGTTTGTCCTGAGTAGGGTGTTTGGTCGTGCCGACGAAGATCGTAGAAGAGGCGAAGGCAGGTGGAGACATTGGAAAGAAACTCCCTCCAGCCCACCTCTCTTTGGCCGATTGGCTCCACTACGCTCTTACCCTGTTTCTGTTTTTACCCGCCCACGAGATCCCCACCCCCGCCCCCAAGGCTCCCTGGCTCCGAACGAGTCCCTCGCGCCAGATCGCCCTCCATCCCATTTCAAACAACCACCTTCGCCACGCTCAACGTCTCCTCACCTCCATCCCTCTCCCAACCCCCTCCAACAGCACCCCGCAGGTAAGGAACCCAAGTCCACCCCAACTTTTGAAAAAAGACCCAATGTATCACCCCCGCCCCTACCCCTTCCTAGCTTCTCACTCCCCAACCCCCACATCCAGCCCCTACGGCTACCCGCTCCCCCGCGCAACCTAACACCCACGATCCACCCTCCCCCCAACCCACCCTGCCCCGGCCCTTCTACATGTGCTCCTCAACGCGAAAACGTCCTATCGACCATAGTTAGGGGGGGATTGATCGTATCCCCCACCTCCAGTTGTTCCAAGGTATCGCAACCGACGCGGCAGCCAACGCCTCCGCCCCCCGGGGCTCCCAACCTCAATGCCCTCACTCATCGTGTACGACGACGCCAAGAGCAATCCCCCCCCCACCTTCCCCGCCCCGCTTCTGTCTACGCTCCCCGCCGCCCGACCTACCGCCTGCACCCCTGGCAGTAAGGCCGTCCACCTAAACAACCACAACCTCCCCTTCCTCATCGCGTTAAGTCGCAAGGATTTTCCCCCAGTAAGGACTTGTGAGAGCGCAATACCCCCCTCAGCCCCGCGTACTACACTGGTGCCGCCCTTGGTGCAGGAGTATCTTCTTCCGCTCCTTTCCCCCTTCATTCGGATGAACTCTCGTCTGTAGCGTCCCCTCGTCCCCCACTGATGTCCACCCCCCCTGCGCGCCAATCACGTCGAGGGGCGTGGCGCCAGTCGTGCGCTCGTGGCTGTACAGGCTCGATACTGACGTTGTTTTTTTTTTTTCGTTATTACCTGCCACAAGCTCCGACGGAACAAGGAGCGAACTCCTCCCCCGCTCCCCTGACGCACCCCGCCGCACTCCCCATGACAGATCGACCCCTACGGTCGACAATTTCCCCTTAATAGAGGATTTCCCCTACCCTTCCTCATCATCCCTACACCGTCTTATTTCGCCCCTCCCTCCCCGTCGTCCACTCCCCCTCCATACCCTTTTCGGCCTCTCCGACTCTTCCCTCCGCCTTCGTTTTCCCCCCCCCGCCCGGTCCCCCCCGCCCCCCCCCACCACGGCAAAAACCCCTTCGCAACCGGAAAAAACCGTACGCAGTTTTATTATTTAGCCCAGCCCCCCCACCGTCGGAGGCAGGTGGTGCTGCCCTACTCAAGCGCCGATCACTGCCGATTGCACCCTTTCGTGTGATGGGACCACCGACGGTGCCAACAATCATTGCTAGCAGCACCCCTGGCCTGTTACCGTAAACAAAGGCGTGAGACCCCCTTCCCCTTAGGGCGCTAGACTGGACGTCTAGGGCCCCCAGCGAGGCAACGAACCCTTCCGACCCCCGATTGCTGGGAACACCAAGATTACATCCGTGTACCCGTCACCCCGTCCGCTACCCCTACGCCTGGGTGGTGACCCCCAGGCGATCCCTCCCAACCTCGTCCCCACAGGGCGCTTAAGCCGGAGGACCACTTAGGTAAGCGTCCGGAAGCTTTGCGTCAACTACGGGCGGAATTGCGTCAGGTAGATTCGCAGCTGGCCTTCTCTTGTTCCGTCTCTACTCGCCTCGGACGACTGTTGACTTAAGAGGAGCTGGGAGGACTTTACAGGCACTATTTTTTGACTGCGTTTTCTGGCGGAGGTGAGGGGTGAAAGTGCCAGATTTTAAAATTGTCCTACGATCAAAGTTCCTTTCCGCGGGACCCACAGATCTTCCTTTCGCGCCTAGCGGGCACATTGCACCCGCTGGCGCCCTCTCGACGAGACCCCCCCTGCGCCTTTTATCCAACGCCAAGAAATGTCGACGCTCAACCGCTGCTCCCCCCTTTATTTTGTTTTGCCATTCTACACCGACGCAGCATACCACGAAGTTAGTTGACTCCCCCCCCCCTCTGTGCTAGTCCGACCCCTTCGTTGCCCGTTACCACCCCTGGTTCTTCTATTGTGTGGGCCGCAAGTGCCGCCGGCCCGGCGTGCCCTCTCAGTTTTATCCCAATGAGCGGGCTGGTTCGCGTATTCCCACTTTTTTGCGGTACCCCCAAGTTCTACGAATACAGGTGCCGGTATTTGCCTTTTAAGGGTGGAAGACAGTGTACCCTACACAGTAGGGTAAGCCATGATTTGTCTTCCCAAAGCATTGACATTTTACCCACATCTAGACCCGGCTCATCCTAGCCATAACATTCTCAATTCTGGAGTCTACCCTTCCTATCCTCAGGTTGATCCTGGTACGTGTCCCCCTTAATGCCCGTCCCCCCACTTATCGACGCCCTCGTGCGACAGCAGATCCCTTGATGGACAGGAGAGCACCTTTTTTCTGCCAGGTGAGTATTTCATCCCAAGATCCACGCTGTTTCCTATCAATGGTAGGAGCTTCCCCGATCGATGCTCGCCGCCGAGTCATATCCCTTAACTTCTTGTTGTTTTGAGAGAGATTAATAGGTCCCCGTAGTAGTCAGCGCCCGCCTCCTTCAGCTTCTCCCAACAGTAGGCATATTAGCCTCTAGACGCCCCCGTACTTTTTTTTCGCAAATGGGTTTGGCCATTCCGGAAACTCCTTAGCGCGTTTTCTTCCATAGACCGTGGGGAATGGTTTAATATCGACCCCCCCACTTGAAAGGCACACTTTTCAATACACGGCCAATGGGGCTGAAGAAAGGGGCAGGGGAATTACGAGCCGGGCCGGCGGTGAGCTCGGCCAAGCTAGAGCGCTGATAAAGAAGGGATCAAGCAGTTGTGAGCCTATTCACAATTCTTATCAGCGTCAGCCGTCGGAGGCCCAATGGGCGGAACCCCACGTCTGCACTGGCCGCTGCGCTCGTACCTTTTCTTCTTAATTGAGCACCCCGCAGTGTACTACTCGACCTCCTTATCCTTGCCTCGAGGGTCTCCCGATGTTTTCCCCTTGAGGCAAAAAACCTGATGATTCCACCACCGCGTTTCGACCCCCACGGTGCTGGCTGTTACTCGGGGTTTCTTTTTTTGCGATCAGTGTGGCCGCTTCTTGCTGCAGAAGTCCCACCCGGACAGTTTCTTAGAAAGGGGGAGCTCCCCCCTTTAGACTGGAAGCTTTTTTTCGCGTCCTGTATGAAAAGTTAAATCTTAGGCCTTTCGAGGCGGCCGGTCGCTACCCCCCTCCTTCAACTTAGATTTGCAATACGGAGCCCGATCGCCCCTCCCAGCCATTGACTGTTTCAGCGGAACGGACTCTCCCACCGGTTTTTCCCCCCCCCACTCCTTTGACAGCAACCGGGCAGACAGAGCTGTTTGGACGATTACTTCTCTTCTTACCAGCTTATGAAGTCGTACCTCGCCCCCGCGTTTTCCCCCGCCAAGTCGGCAGCCCCAGTACCCTAGAGAGCCGGTTGGCCGTAATTTTTTCGACAGCTCCTACTTCCTCCGCTGAAGAGGCCGCTGGGGTCGCTACTCTTAACCCCCTTTATGGGGGAAAACCACGTTCTGTCACGCACACTACCTCTTGTGACCCCTCCTGGTTACTACCGTCGACGGCTTAGCCCCCCAAACGCAATCCTTCTCCGGGTCCCGCGTTGATTCAAAGACGCCCTTCTATTCTAGCGTCATCGACTGACGGGCCGTCGTCACCGAAGCTTTTCCTGGGGCTCTTTGTTCCCCCTTCATGATTTCCCTCGGCCGTCCACCTTTCCTGGAACTCCCCCCCCCGTCACTCGATCGTACATCCCGACTGCGCAGATTTTTTTTACGTTTCCTTGTGATGGGCGCGTTTTTTCGCGCACCACCTCTTGGAGGCGCCTTCCTCCGTTTCCGTCCATGACGGGCCAAGGTTCTTGCCTAGCATGACAAAGACTTTTCTCCCCTCGGCCAGTTCTTCACAATCAGCCTTCATTTCTCTAGTATTAGAACACCGCGCACGAAGTCCGATTTTCTTGGTTTTTCTCACCCTTTCCCATCGTCCCCCGACTTATCCACTGCCGTCCGATTTAAGAGTCCCCGCGCCGGACCCCGACTCTAAACGTCGCTTTTTGCGGACTTCTGTGATGTGCCGGCCGCTGGCTTTGGCGATCCTTTATCCTCTTTTTATTTTCTTCTTTTGCGGAGCCTCCCTTCGCTTCCCGGACTTTCTTCGTGGAGCCGACTCTTTTTCTCTCCAGAGCAGCCGTCCGTCCGTCTACGGCTTAGTTTTCAAGGCAAAACTTCGTGTTACTGCACAGAGGTAGGTACTGGCTGCACACTACCTGTTAGTCTTCTGTCCTGTCGACCTCGAACCCCTTCCTCTACATAGAGAGTCCGTCCCTCGAGTCTTTTTAGTCCGGTTCGTCCTCTCCCGTTCCTTCAAAACCCTTCACCGTGGGCCCGGCTAGTCGTCCTTTTCGTGAACCTCCTTTCCGTTCGTTTTTCGGACCTGTAACGGTCCTTTCTGTCGGTGTTGCGTGTTAGGGGATATTTTCTACTCTTCTCCTTGCCGTCTTGTTTCTTGTACTTTATGGGACCAGGTATCGTCGGCGTGATTCCTAGTAGGACAGGAGATTCTTTTTTTGTTTCGTGTGTAGGCCCCGGCGGCTACTTTTCCTACGAGTGCGTTTTTGCCACCTTTGGCATAGAAAGTATACATATCCAACTTTTTTTTCTTCCTCGGACACCTGAACTGCTGCCCTTATCGTAATGATTTGCTTGACGACTTGTATTCCGCCTTTTATTCCTTCCGTAAGGTATAGTTAGCCCCCCCACCTCCGGGTCCGGCACTCGGTTTCCCTTGCTCCCTGTCTTTTTTGCGAGATCTTGCGAAAGCTCGGGCTTTCCAATCTTGCGAGTGGATGTTGCGGCATCCGAGTCCGATTTTTGTCCTTTCCCCGGCGATGGCCTTGCTCCCCCCGCCTTTCCCTGCCAACCTTTTTTGCGTGCCCGGAAGTTTTCCGCGGCTTTCCCCCTTATGTGAAGTGATGTAAGCGAGGATTCGCCGGTGACTTTTTACCTTTCAAAACCAGGGTACCTTAACATTTTTACAGTCAGGAATTTCCGCCGCGGTGGGTTGTGTCATGAGAAGAACCTTTTGTGGTCGGCGGCTTTAAGCAGCAGGTGTCTTGATCACCCGGTTGCTTCATCGTTCGCCGGCGCGTATGGACACGCGGAGGCAGGTCGGACCTTTCCTGTTCCATAGGGCGTTGTCTTTTAGAGTGATAGAGCGACGGCTTCCTTGCCCTTCGAGGTTCTCGCCAAGTCGGTGCTTTTTAATCCTCCAGTGTTGGTTGGAGTAGATCAAGAGGTGTTGGTGTGGCGTTGTCCCAACCTCTTCCCGGGAATGACAGCGGCTGAGGAACTCTTTACCGCAGTTTTTTTCAGAAGTTATGATCTATCGCCTGGAGTACCCTCCACACCTCGGTCCTACAGCCCCCGACTGATAACCGCCTTAGTGACTAATATTGAGTACCACAAGGAAGGTTTCGCGCTGCAACCCCCAAACCTTTTTTTGCCAAGTCAGCGGCCTTCTTTCTGGATCGGCTACCTTTCGCGTTTTTGGTCCCCAAAGAGATGAACTCCCCCGCGGGACATCCACTGCCTTTTGGTCACGCCGCTGTTCGAGGACCACTGATTCCCAGTACACCCTGTTCCTCAAAAGAAATTCCTCCTTTGGCACCAAACTCAACTTTTTCCTCGGGCAGAAATTGTCGTTTTTCTTTGTAGCACCGAGAAGATTTTTGATAACGTGAGATTTAGTCAGATAGGACCAATTACAAAGCTTTTGGCTACTGCCATTTCCAAAGACCCGCTTTGGTTGTATAGTACTGAGAAATGAATTCCTGGCCCAGCTAGGCTAGAAGTTGAAGTCCCCTGAAAGACTGACGATAGGAACGGACGTTTTGACGTTCTCGAGGAGCTCAGGTGGTCTATCCGGTGATGCCTTTTAAATGTTTTACAGACATGTCCCTCGTCGTGCAGCTGAGCGCCGCCGCTACCTCTGGGACCTCTTACGCCCGAGAACGTCAAATCGAGTGCACGCGATAAGACCATGATCCTTGCGAAACAGTCCCCCCCAGACCTTCATCAACTTCCCACGTAGGACTTGCTAACCGAGTCAGAAATATCCCCAAAAGTGGTCCCGGCGCACTTCAGAGACCTGGAGGACTTTAGTAATTTGTTTTTTTTAATTATGAAGCGCGGCCCGGAGTGAGATTGGTACAAGGAGATTCCTTGTGCCCGCCGCTTTAGTCCTTATCCCCGAGGCGGTCCACCGTTTTCTGATGCTTTAAAGTTCGCGCAATGATAGGAATATGACGGTTTTTGAGCGCTTCGCCCCTGCTAATGAAGAAAATATTTTTTTAATCACCTCTGCCACACTCTTTAAGTGTACGCCTCTCTCTTTCGGTTGCAGGGCCTTCTCTCCCTAAACATAGAGATGCGTCTTTTCACGATAAAGGACTTTAAACGGGTCAATCTTCTGCAGTTTCTCCTCATCTACAATAGATCACAGGACCCCGTCACAGCTCGTTTGACACTGCCCTCACCCGGGTGAACGTTGCAGTACCCGAAGACGTTTTAAGCGTGTGGTCGTCGCTTGCTACAATCCTGGTCGACTGTCATCGAGAGAGATAGTCTGCTCTCCCCCCAGTAGTCTTACTCAGAAAGTGAGATGGGTGCTTTCTCACTCGCGCTACGGCAGCTGTTGACGTTGTCATTCCTTTTTGTTTGGCCTTGTCATTCCGTTGCATCTCTCGTGGCTGTGCGTCCCCCACGCTTTTTGCTCGGACCTCACCCAGTCCCCAAGGTCCAGCCCCATCAGAGTGTCCCTTTTTTGATGTTCCATTCCTAGGTTTGACTTTATGCTTCGGGGCCGCTACAAGTTCTCCATTGCTATCTCGTGCCCGTATACTGTCCAACTTTGAGTTTACGGTGCAGTGGGTCGTTACTTGCCTTAGAGAGATCTTGATTTGTGAATCCCTTGCCCGGATTTTCCTGAGATGGTGGTAGTCTCGTCCCTGTCAACCCTTGAATAGAGTTACTCTCTGGAGACTTGTCCCTTTTAACGGCTACTTTTGGTGCCAAAGGAACGTGGGTTGGTCCAGGCGCGATCAGGTTCCCTGAAGTGAGCGTGCTTTTAGTCCGTCCGCTTTGCTTGTCCAACTCCGGTTGCCAACCTTGTTTTTTTAGATTCGGGACGATCTTTCGCGGGTCTGCGGTCGCCCGTCTCAAGATGTCATCCTTCCCTCGAAGGAACTTCAGCTTATGTTAGTATTTAGAATTTTTTTGATTTCTTTCTCTGTCTCCAAAGGGGTCATCTACAAAGAGTGGTGCCGCCTTTACAACAGTCAAGATGCCTTCCTAGAGCCGCTTCTCAAATTATGCACCACCTCCCTCTCTGTAGCAGGCCCGCTTCGACGAAACGAGCTGATGGAGGTTGACCCCCCCCTGCCCTCCCTGGAAAGCGACCTTTTTAACCGTTTTCTGGCCCCCCCATGTTTTTTGGAACGTCGATGCTCCCCCCTTTCGTTAACCCCCTCAGCAAGTCGTTACTCGCCCCAACCGAGTGATTCTTTTAAGGCGTTGGTCTTCCGCAAAACGCCCACGTGTTCTCGACCTGGCTTCCTAATGGTACCAGCCGCTGTTGCGCCCTCTCGATGTTTGATGGGCTGGTTCTGGTCTGCTCCACTCGTGTTGTGCAAACGGAATATTCAAACTTGAGACTTTTATTCCGCAGGCCGATCTGGTTTTTCGCCAGGTAAGACTTTTTTCCTCACGAGCTTTTTTTCCCCCGTCGTACCCCCTTCTTGCCAGCTTTTTCTATGCCTCGGACCCGCGCCTCTTGATACGCCTCCCCCCATTGCTTCAGCGGTCTTTTCGCTTTTTTTCAAGCGATGAACCAAGACCGATCCGACCTGCTACGCGCGCAAGTAAGGAATTCCACACTTCCCACCCGTTTTTCTCCCGAGATCCTAACCTTCCCGGGCGTGTTCAATTTTTCCCTCTCTCTTCTGGACGCTGAAGACCCAGGCGACGAACCTATTCATTCCTTCCTCCTCTTCCATTTCCTTATTATTCCCGGGGTCCGGCCTTAGATCATCCGAGCCCTCCGCGGAGCCCTGGGCTTTCTCCCCACGTCGGTCTGTTTCTTCTCGGATAACCATGTGGATCGAAGCAATGTTCTTTCTTTCAGCGGAATCGCGTGGCGTCCTCGAAAGACGTTGTTATTCTCAATTTGGGAGTGGTGTGTTTTTTTTTCCTTCTCGTTTTCAGACCCCCCCCAAGCTTCCGGCCAGGCCCCTGACCGTACTAGCGGTGTGAGCCCCGTTATCGGTTAACGTAGATGACGTCGCAATCGATGGGCACCTTTTTGCTGGACCCCATTGTGCTAAGACAAACAATCTCGCAGCTACTTATTACTGGGAAATGGCCAACCAAAACTTCGTGCGGTGCCTGCGATTTCAAGTCGAAACTAGCTTTTCTTTTCTGAAAAACACAAGTGTAGCATGACCCCCACATCCCTATTTGGAATTCCGAGGAGGGTTTTCAGGCTCGGGCAAAATTGCGGCCCGATCCACCCCTCGTTTTGGACTCCCTCCATTTGGAGTGAGAACGAGTTTTCAGTGTAGCACGATATTTTTTCGAGCCGTAGGGATTTGCCTTGCCACAATATTTTACCTTGGACCTCCTTAGAGTTCGCTGTAGAAAGTTATCAGGACTTAGCCATCAAGTCTCGACCTTTTTTTTGTTCTCAGACTTATCCCCGGATGCCCGTTTTTTTTTTTCGCCCTCAGCATAGCTAGACGCAAGCCACTGTACTGTTTCTCTAACCTTAGTATTAGAGAAAACTCGCAGTCCCCCCCTCACGAAGCCCTAACGTCCCCCCCTGTATCGTTGCCCCTAATCTCGGACTTTGCCTTTTTTCATTTCGAGTCGCCCTCTTTACGCCTCGCCTTAGCGGGCCGCTCTGACCCCGATATTCACGAAGCTAACCTGACCTTTTGCTGACCCGGTTGTGTCCGATCCTCAGGACTCCCCTTCTGCCCTTCTGCCGCTGATGGTTTGTACCCCACGCCTCGTTTCCCCACCTTCCGTCCTCCATCATCGCTGCAACTCTTTTTTTTCCCTAGACCCGGTCAGTCAGTTTCCGTATTCAGGCACGGGCAACGCCCGCCACATCTCTCTGCTCATGATTTTCCAGGAGGCCTTTCCCGGCGCCTGGTCCCGCGCGTTCCCTACCTCGACGCAGAAGGTTTTCTCCCTTAATTTTCACTTTTCCCCCTACCCCCCATGTCCCCCTTAGATCCTCCCTGTCCCATCCACCTCCGACACGTCCTGCACACCTTTCCCTCTGATGTTTTTTTCTGGGTTGCCTCCCCCCCCCCTGGTTGAGGGCGAGGTTTTGCTACTCTCAAAACGACGACCTCCGCATGTTTCTCATTTGGGCTCGTCCTGCCTAACTCTTCAGGCACACCCATTTCCTTCCCGTACCTACGGCCGGATTCTCCCCCAAATCAACTATATGATTCCCGGCGACTCATTTGGGGTTTTCTGCTCATTCTCGAATTTCGCTCGAGCTTAGGCGAACCTTTTGGTTTTAACACCGCGGCGCTCCCTGAATGACCGTCCACCCTCATACCGATTATTTTTTACGGGCAAAAATTCGCTTGGAAGGCCTCCTTGTCCGTCCGGCTTTCCTTGCGAGCTGAAGCCCCCGGACCTCGGAATTCTTTACCCGCTTTCCCGGCCTTGGGGGGCTAAGCGCTTTTTTTTTTTCTTAGCAGAATTAAGCGGCCCGATTCTGACTGTCACAGGTTCCCCAAATAGCAGGTTACGACCAGATTTTTTCTTGGCCGGAGACACTACCTTCGATAGTTTTTCATGTTTGCCAGCTTTGCAACTCTAATATTAATCGCTCGCGTCATTTTTTCGCCTAGAGACAACCCTCCTCAGTTCCGCCGCGGTAGAACAAATGGACTTCTCTCGGACACTCGCTACGTAGATCGTTCCCTTCCTATAAATATCCGTATTCTGTCCCTAGTAAATTCACGATAAGGACACCCCGCCTTTTGATTTTTTTTCTTGAACCGCCACGGCGGGCGGGTCTCCTCTTAAGACTTATCTCGTCTTGTGGACTTTGATTGTTCACCTTCTTTGATTCCAGGTCGTTGGGCTGTATGCCTTGAGCCATTCTGATCTCCGTGTTTTTCTGCGTTATAGTGAGGTCCTTCTGCTTTTTTGACCGCGATGGGGAAATTTTTTATAGTGGTTCCCCTTTCTCCCCTTTGACCTTCCTTGACACCCTTTATCCCCCTCCCCGTCAAAAGCCCTTGCGATGAAACTTTCATGTTCGATTCTTGCTTAAGCTACTTTTTTCTATTGCTTTGCCAAGCCGTCATGATCCTCCCCCCCACAGACGTGTTGTTCCTTCCCCACGAAGGCCACATTGCTGTTGTATTTTCTTCAGCGTCGCTACTAGACGTTCGTGAGAAAGCGTCCGTGTCGCGGGCAATCAATTCCCTAAACGAAGGGGGCCACTCCCTCTCGTAGGTCTGTAGCCCCAGCTCTGCAGTTAGTGAACATGTGCGTCTTTTCTTCCCGTTTTTTTTTTTTGCCGTTGGTATGTCCCCAGCAGTTCTTTGACCCTTCCGAGTGCAGAGGTTGCCTCCGGCTTGGACCCCCGTAGAATTACCTTCCCCAGTCTCAGTCCGGTTGAAACGCCCTAATTTGCAACGATTGGTGGATTCTCGATAGAACGTCCGGGGCTCTAACCACATCCAGCCTTCGTTTGTTCAAGTTTCCCTCGAGTCGTTCCTCCATCTTGTTAGTAGAGGTCATGATTTCTAAAGCGATTTCTCTCTTTTTGACCCTCTTCGCTTTTATGCTTTCCATCAGCGAAGCGCTTAATGAAATGTGTTTTTCTCCCGAGCCACTGTTATCTATCGCTCCCTCTTTTTTGTTTTCTATATATACGGGGTTCTTTGTTCTCAACGACCTTTTGCCAAGAAGCTTCTCTCTGACAAGCAAGCAAGAGCTTCGATTTTCTCTTTCAGAGCTCTACTTAAGTCGTCGGTTTCCCATCCTCTTAAATAACCAGGGCGCTCCCGAACCCCTTTGCCCCCTCCGTGAGTACAAGCCTCGTCGAACCCCCTTGAATTTCGAGACTGTAACTGCACCCCCACCCTCTTCAACTTAGCGCCTTTCTTCGCTTCCTTGTTTTGCGGTTGGTAGACTCGGTGTTTTTTCCTTAGCGTTTTAGCCCTCGCTACTTCACTTACAGTCAAGACCAGTGGGCCGCCGTTACCAAGTTTTTTTCGGTCCCCCCGAAGTAGTCACGCTCCGCACAAGTCCTTCCTCGACACAACTACTGGCATCAAAAAACGACTTTCCATTGACGTCCAAAATCTTTTCGTTGTCCCCCTAGCGAGTTCAACATGACGCCCGTTGATCTACCTTCGATGGATCGCAAACGAGCACTTCCCAACTTCGCCACTTCCCTTAGTGCTGAAACACGTACACCATTTTTTTGTTGGGCTGGGAGCTGAGGAAACTTGACGGCTGCCCCAGCCGCTTCCCTCCCCTTGATTTTTCCCCTCCCGATTTCGGTGAAGTTTTCCAGTTTCCTATTTTTGGGAGTCTCGAGGCCCTTTTTTTCTCTATCCGTTACTGAACGTTTGACTTTTCCCCCTATGAAACCATGTCACCTTGGTCGCCTAAAAGCCCGCTACACTCTGTAGAATCAAGCTCCCCGTTTTTTCTGAATTTTCCGATGAGCTCAAATGCCTTTTCAGGGACAATCCCCACTTCGTGGCCAACATCAAACGCGTAAGGCGAAGCATAGTCGCAATTCAACGTTTTCGGGGGGCGGTGGTTGAGATCTACCCCCCTAACCGTCACATTTTCCGTTCTTTCTCCTTCCGGTACTCGGAAGTATATTTCCCCTTCTTTTTCTACCCCTACGGCGAATGACTATATGTCTTTCTTCCGTGTTTTCCGCACCTAGTCTTTCCAGAGAAACTTGCTCTTTCCCTGGCTGTCCTCTCTTTTCCCCGGCGCCTGCTCGGTCCCCTCGGTTTCTTTTTGCGTCAGACATGTCCCCCGCAACGCTTTTGATTTGCATCCGTCCGACCTTGCCAGTCCCCCGATGCGCTTTTTTTCGGTGAACGGAATTAAGTCCCCCAAGTTTCCTCTTCCCCTTAGCTCCCTCACCGCGGGAGATGCTCAAAGGACGGAGACTTTTCCTTTTCTTCCTCTTATCTGCGATCTCAACCCCTCCCGGAGTCCCTGAAGCATTGCGGCCTGCCTCCCCTTCCCGCGGAGGTACCCTCCCTCTCACCGGGGTTGCGGCTCTTTTTTCCGGCGCGTTTGTTTCTCTTGGCAAAACAGGGGGGCCACCACTTTTGCCGAGCTGCTCTGCTTTGAGTCCGGCGAGGTTCCAAACCGTCTTCTCCCGTAGAAAGTGCGTAGTACGTGACTCAATACCTTCCCTCTTTCCCTTCTCTGGGTGAACTACATTTCGGGGTTCCCTTCATTCTGTCTGTGAGGGATTTACCAGAAATTTTTCTTTAGTATTCCATCGTCGTTTAGTGTCTGAGCAATCTGCCCCCCCTCCCCGCTTTTTTCCACGTGCGACCCCTAAATGAGATGTTGCTCCTTTCTTCCCTGAGTGTCCTCCTATGTACAGGATCGAGTGTCAGAGGGGGAGGTGTATTTTTTGTTTTCCCCCCCAACTCTATACCCCCGAGAGAGGCGGTAGTCCTTCTGCACCAATGTTTTCCTTCTTCAGGAACGGGCAGGTCAGATAAACTTCGATTTCCCCCGCCACCTGAAGGTCTTTTTTTTAATGCTGGAGCTCACGGTGGTCCTGAGTTCCGATAGACTCCGGTGAGAACCAAAGGTTTTGATGTAGGCGATGGGTTAGGTAATTTTTAAGTTCTACCGCCGTTGTTCCCCTTCTCTGAACCCCGTGCACGATGGTCTCTTTAAGGCTTCCTTCTTCTCCCTACCAATAAGGTCCCGGCCCCTTCCGCTTATTTTTTCTAGGTGGCTTTTTGTCGCGCGTCGCCACGCACCGCATCGCACAGCCCCCGCTAAGCCACTGTACGCCGCGCTCCCCTTGACTTGTCTCGCATTCTTCTAGAGTACCTTTTTCCTCCCTCCACCAATTAGTGATGTTAGTTGTTCCTTCCGGATCTCCCCAGCCAGGGGTCCTCTAAACCACAGTAAGTGAGCGGTCAATTAGATAGACTATTGAAATGATGAACATTCTGATCCGTGCCGATTCTCAGTTCGACAAAGATAACCCCCTCCAGAATTTTTCTTCCCCCAAGAAGCGTCCCCATGTCGCAAAGAACCTCTGCGCGAAGTAAGGATTTTTTTCCCAATTCCATCCTCGCATCACAATCCTCTTTTTTATCTAAAAACTAGGTCTCCCCTTTCCAGCACCGGCTGGCGTCCCACAACCGCTGTTTATCGCGTTTGAAGACAATTTTCCCCCCCATAAACTCCGCCCCTGCGGAACCTATCGTATTCTTGCAGTCTCTTTCTTGTTCTCAGTAGTTTGCTATGTTGTCTCCGGACGTCATACAGGTTCGACTGGCCTCAGGCTTTTTTTTTTTTTTTTTTTTTAATCCCTTTCTCCGAATCAGTCTTCTTGAAGATTGTGCGTCTATCCAACTTAGGCCTGGATTCCCATTCTCTCTCCCCCGCGTCCTTGACAGCCTTTCTTCCCCACATCGAAGTCCTGTCGTAGGGCCGGTCCTAGTCCCTTCAACTCCACCCTTCTCTCCTCGAGAGAAAGTCCCCCCCACGAGATTAAGCTGACCTTCCTTTTTGCTAACCGCTCCGTCCCTTTTTTCCTTCTATTCATAATCCCTGCCCTAATGGGGTTCTTTTCGGTACTCTTTTCCTCTTCGTCCTTTCCTCGCCCGCCGGACGACGCCGAGATAACTCTTTTTCTTTCCATCGTTGTTGTATATCTCTTCTGATACGGCGTCGCACTCGACTTAAGCGCGCCGCCAGCTGACCGACCATTTCTTCTCCCACCTTCTCTCTGTGAGGATTCAGATCCCCACCACGGTCGCTTTGAAAGCCTGTTTTTTCCTCCCTTGTAAGCGGTACTTCTCGTTTTAGCGTCCGCACGATTTTGGTTTTTCCCCCCTTTTTTTTTTCGTGGGTGTTCATTCTCTTTGACCAAAAACCTCCAGATCGACCCTCCTTTTTTGCAGCAGTCTTTCTCATAGGAGTGGGTTTGTGTTTTTTATCTCTGATTTGCAACCTTTCCGCGGTGGATACGTACAGCTCGCCGTCTTCCTTTTTTTAACATGGCGCAAACCGTGGCGGCCTGCGACGTCCAGTCGTCCCCCCCTTGCAATTTTTCTCCCAACCCCCGAAGTTCTCACTCCCCATCCGCGCACTGACCGGCCCTCCTCTTTTGGGACCGGAGCGGCGATTTTGTCCAAACACTTTTGCACAACCCCTCTCTCACCTTTGTATTAGACGCCCGCTTTTGAGCTGAGGAAAAAGTCGGGGTTTCTTACCTTACTATGTAGTTTGAGTCCGGTCATGCTCGACTTTCCCACCCACTACTCTCTGGGTATAGCGGGTTCATTCTCATTCTTGTTTTTAACGCAAGTCGCTCAGTGGTCCTGCTGTAGGAACCTTTCCCCTCTCCCCTGACAAAGTGACAAGCGCAGCTCTAAACCCGCGCATCTTCCTGGTTTTTCAGATAGTCTTTTTTTTACGCGCCCCCTTTTCGACTTACGTTTTCCCCAACTGCAGCTTTTTCTAACGCACAACGGCTTAGTTTAGCAAGCTTCCTTACGAGGGCCCTTCTCTTGGAGTAGATTCGATTCGAACGCCTTCAGACACGCGTAATCCCCCCCCAGACTCCTCCTTTCTCCCCTTCCGCGGAGGTGAGACGCCCTTTTCCTCCCGTCTATCCGCGGCTGGCAGCGGCTTTTGCTTCCGCTTCCTTTCGCCGTTGCCCAACGTCCTCCCTTGCAGGAAGACCGCCCCAGCTACCTGAGCATCCCCTCGGAGCGACACTTTTTTTTGAACCCTTCCGGCACGGGATTCCCTCCCGGAGGCAGTGTAGTTGCCCCGGGACGTCCAAATCAGAATGTTCCCGTTTTGGTTTGAACCGTTCTATCCCTTGGTAGTCCCCGTCTACCCTGTTGGACTCTCCAATTCGGTCAACTGACTGTACATCCACGCTTGACTGCAGTTCGGTCCCTATTCTTGCCCCTCTCGCTGGCGCCAGGGGTGCTTCTCCACATCTGGTGCTTGTCGCTGCTCCCAGCATTTATTTACACGACGACTTTCCTTGCCGCCATGACCTGCAAGGTATGTCCGCTGCCCACTCATAATACGGCACCCCCTCCCCCGGAAAGGTCGTCACCCCTCTTTCGCGGCCGGGGAGTTATTACTCAAGCGCAATGGTCGTCTGTCTGTAGTGGTCTGATCGCTCCCTATGCGGAGGAAAGAAAATAGGACAGAAATAGTATCCGCCGCCGCTTCTCGATAGAAGAAAAAGTAGGACCAGGTAAGTAGGAATTGCAGCCATAAGCAGGGGGGATTGGATCGAGCAACGGTGGAAGGAGATAGGGGAGAAAAGCACCGGCCCCTCCTTTTGCCAGTTATCTGCAACAGCTTTAGCTTCCGTGCCTGAAGTTTCACCTGTGGTGGAAGGCCGCAAGGATTTTAGCCCTTGGTGCTCCGGTTGAGATCGCGGATCTATCTTGACCGTTTCGCCGTCTTGCGTCAGCGCCATCTCGAGTTTGGAGTTAGTTTTACGCGGTTCAGCTTCGACTTGACGGAGGTCTACATATCCCACACCCCCGCTCCCAGCTTGCACCCAGAAGTTGTCGTGCTTCGGGCGTTAGTAGTAATTTCCTTCGGCCAGACGATTCCTTGATCGCCTAACGGCCGGATCCCCGTGCGGTGCAGAAGAATTCGCCTTGTTCTCCTCTTTCCCCTTACCTCATCGGGCGGAGAGAGGCCTCCTCGTGAACCGTTCGCCTCCTGCCGTCTCGAGCTTAATCGTTCAGGCGGACGACATACTTCACTAAGATTTATTGCCGCCATGCGGGGTATGGTCCGATTACTTTTTCTCCCTTCCTTCCTCTGTAGCTCTTTCCCAAGGTAGTGGGAACTGTTCCCGAAGGTCGAATTTTCGTTTTTTTTTTTTTTCCCTTTCGGCTCGCCTTGAGCTGCCCTCGATATACGTTCGGACCTCGTGTTAGCGTTTGCCTGGATTCCGGATTTGTCAGTCTGGACAGGTTTTCTATCCCGTTCCTCTTTCAGCGACATTCTTCTACCCAGGCTCATACGTCCCCGACGGAACACAGCCGCGCTCTCACGTCCTTTCCCCCTTCTTTTTGCCCTCAATCCCATTTCGGGTAGCTTTTTTCCCCGCCGTCAGCTCCCTACCCCGCACACAAAACGCGTAGTGGGCGCACGCAGTAGATGCCTTTCCTGGGTTCGCGGTTTTCGTGAGCTCGACCTTTGTCGGAGGGAAAAGCGTCTCTTTCTTTATTCAAATCGGGTCCCCTTAAGAAGGGGTGGCCTCTTTTTTCCTTTTGGCGCTTCCGTCTTGCAGTTTCCCTTTTTCCCCCATGAAGGTTGTTCCGCTGCCTTCCTTCGTCCAGGAATTTTTTAGAGGTTTTCACTGTGTAGTAGAAACTCGATGGTATGTCTTTTTTCTGTTACCCCCCCCAACCGCGTCCGGCTTCTCCCACTCCGCATATAATTCCCTTTTACGAGTTTTTGGGTAGATCCCTGGTTTGACCTCGGAGTACCCTCCAGGGTTGTGCTCCGTTCGTCTTTCGTTTTAGGAAAGTTTTTTCCCTTCCTCGGTCGGATGTACTCGCGACAAAGGTCGAGCTCCCCTTGGTACTCCTTTTGGCCCCTTTCTTTGACCTTTCATTCCCTTGTCGAGGTTTTTCGCC
>Ga0179591_1328353_pt1 | contig 18290 bp, 35 predicted proteins | sample CZOMad2_1_08_16f_FD_182891 | JGI IMG/M metagenome (GOLD analysis project Ga0179591, IMG submission 182891) | Vadose zone soil fungal communities from Angelo Coast Range Reserve, California, USA - CZOMad2_1_08_16fungal (PacBio error correction) | ecosystem: Environmental > Terrestrial > Soil >... | reverse complement strand
TTCTTTTACTGAATTGGTAAAATTTTCTTGAGCTAACCCAAATCTCCTTTAACCCGCGAGGTTCCTTCCCTTCCCGGTAAAATCAGTCTTTTCCACATTCCTCCTGTTCCTTTGATTAAGCCCTCGAAGTGGTCGTTCAATCTCTCTCCTCTAATTCGTTTCACCAAACGTTTAAGGACTCCTTTGTGATTTTCCCTTGCAAATTTTTTCTTCAATGTTGGCGGATTCATGCTTCCCACGGGGATCGTTCCTTTTAGACACGGGGAACGCGGGTAACTTTAACCTTTTTTTTCTTTTTCCCTTCCCCGATCTTGAAAGATCTTATGCTCCTTTCTGCCCATGACGCGCCCTTTCTTTTGCCGACTCTGTTTCTCTGCGGTTTTTTCGACACTTTGATTGGTTTTGGGCCCCCCCTTCTTTTTAGTGACTACTTCAGCATCGAGGTCTTTTCTTTTTCCAACTTTTCCTTCTTTTGTTTTGCGGAGATGGGATGTCAGTCCTTCTGGATTTCCCCACATTCCCGCGAGAATCTCCCGCGGATTTCCCTTTTCCCTCTATGTCTGAACATTGCGGTGGCTCTGGCGTGACAACTCTTTTTATGCTGGCTTTTCCCCCCCCTTGTTGAATCCTTGTTTGTTTTTTGTACCCCTTTAGTTTTGAGTCCCTTTACATCATTCTCTGCTCTCTCTATGTCCTCCGTTCTCACGTTCCTAATCTTCGCAGACGTCGAACCCCAACTGTCCTTTTTTACTCCCCTTTCTTGACTTCTCTTCCAGATCCCTAAGTGGTCCATTCCTCCTTCGTTGTATTTTCCAGTGATGAATTCCGTAAGAATCCTTTCGATCCGAGGTCTCTGAGGGCCCCCCGGAATCTTTGAATAATGTAGGGTCCAGAATCAGTTTCCCCCTTGCTCATTTTTGGGGAAGCTCAATCCTTCCCCCTGGACGGATGTTTCGCCGAAGCAATCTCCTGTCCCCGCTTTTTTTTCCCCCCCTGTTCTCTCTTAATCCGCGTGATCCTCCTTCCCGGGTTCCCTCTCCTACTTACTTATGTCCCAAAGTCCTCGTGTCTCACCAAAGCCCCCTTTTTTTTTTTAAAATTCCCCTGGCTCGTTCTTGTTTTCATCACACCTCGTGAAGTACAAGATTGAGGTTTGCTCTTCCCTTTCTTTCAAACCGTTTCTCCTCACCGGTCCTATGCGGCGGTTGGCCTATTGCAGGCTTGGTGAGTCTTTGTTCTTGCCAGGATTAAAAGTCTTCCAAATAGTCCCTTACGAAATCCCCCTCTTCAGGCGTGCCACCCACGATTTAAGTTTCTTTCAAAATCCCCGGGTTTCCCTTCCTTTGGTAGTCGGTGGAAGATCTTCCCCCTCGGACTCCGATTTCCGTTGAGAAAGGTTTACTACTTTTCCTTATCGCTCTCTTCCGTGCTTGCCCTCTTTCCATCGAAATGGTTCTTCTAAACTTTAAAGCTTCAGAAAATTCTGCATTTATGATTCTGAAGTCCTTTCCCCCCCCTCCCTGATGGGGGGCTCCTTTTCTTTATGTAGTGTACTTGGCACGAGGATCTCCCATCTTGTTTTTTTCTTTGCTGGTTTCTTCTTCCTCAAGGTCTTTGGTCTGGGGGACCCTTGTCGCTACCTTCTTTTCTTTTTTTCTTTTCCCCGCTTCCCTTCTGGCGTTACCGGCCAGTATTGTCATCGGCTTTTCTCCACAACTTTTTATGACCGTACTGAAAGGGGAACCACCCTTTCTTACATTCTGTGGGGTTTCTCCCCCCCTGGACAAAAATTGGGTTTCTTTTTTTTTCTGCAGGATCTTCTCTTTTCCTCTAGCTCCGCATGCCGAAGCACTTTAGGGGTCTTCCCCCTCTATGGGGTGTATCTCTTTTCCTCTTCCCTCCCCCCCCCAGCCGTGGGGACCCCGTCTCGCGGTACTTTCCTCTGAACCCTTTTGCGGGACCCTTTTACGTTTTGCAGGAATGCCGGCTCCTTAAAAGGTTCTTTTTTTCTTTTTTCTTTGGACTCTACCCCCCTTCGTTCGTAGTTTCCCCGTACCCCTCGCAAATTTGAGTGAGCTTGCCCTCCAAATGCTTTCCAGTTGTTCTTTTTCTGCTGAGGGACTTTTTTTTCAGATTCCCCAACCCCGAAACATCAACACCCGAGGCCTCTCCCCTTTGTACCCCCCCCCCTATAGGTATGACTGTGGGCTCAACGACCCCTCTCTTTGAAAGACTTTTTTCCCCTTTCCCCCCCCCTTGCATTTCAATCTTTTTTGAGAGAGATGGAAATGCTCCTATCCTTCCTTTTCCCTTTCCCTCTTCGAGTCCGATTTCCCCCTCCCACTCACGTCACCCTCCCGTTGATTTTTCCCTTGCTGTTTTTTTCCTACAATTTAAGTTAAGTTGGCCTCGGCCGTCTCCCCCCCCCAAGCGATCCTTTCCTCTTAGACCGAACACTGAGCCCAAAAGTCCCCTTCCCCCTTTTCCCCCTTTACGTTTACCCTTCGAACTTGAGACGGTTTTCTTTTTTTCCCGCAACCTTTTTTTTTCCGAATCCTCATTTGCTTCCCCCCCTGTAGAGGAACTTTTCCCGGAACCGGACGTTCATAATTTTCTTTTTTTGCGGGAAATCGTCTTTCCCCTCTCCTCCACTTTTAAGTCTCGAGGAACGCGATCTTTCTAACCCCCCCTAGTTTTCTCCTTCAGTTTTGAGTCTACATGCGAGTCCGCTATCAGAGGAATAGCTTCCCCCTTCGCATGTCCCTTGTTCGACCACCATTTCGCACCCCCCCCCCTCATGAGCTCCCCCCAGACTGTTTTGTATGTTTCCCCCCCAAACAAACTTTTTTCCTATGCTCCGTCATTTTTCCCAATCTAATGACTTCCCCCCTTTGTTTCTAAAGTTCTGTCCGGTGCAAGGGATCTTCAGAATCTCCCCCATTACGCGGAAGATTTTTTTCCCCCCCCCCTGACTAAAGCAGACTTGTGTCACCCCCCTACGTGTTCCCAGATCTTTCTTTGCGCATATCTGCGGCACAATTTCTTTTCTCATTTTCCCCCATCCAGCCGAATTCTCCCCCCCCCCCCCATCCTGATTGTAAACTGAGCACCCTTTTTTTCTTCTCGTTTTTCATTTTCCCCCCAAACTCTCCTGTTCCTGCCACTTCTTCCTTTTTTCGATACTTTACTCCCTTCCGCTGTACGTTCTTCCCCTATCCAGAATTTTTTCTCCACCCGACAACATGCTGTCGTAAGAACCCCCGTTCAAGGCGCCTTTTTTCCCCAACGGGCTCAATCTGGTTGACAGCCTGACCCTTCCCTCTTTTAAAGGCGCCTCCCTTATGAAGTTCCTGGCGAAAAAGGCTTTCCGAACGCCATTCTTCAAACAGAATCCCCTTCTCCTAGGTGACCGTGTACCCCGTCAGTTTCTCCGGAGACCCAAGAGGACCCCCCCCCCCTATGAGTTCCCTCCCTCACACCTCATTTGTGTCTTACCGATCCTCCTTCCACGAGCCCTTGAAGCATACCAGTTGGTTGGGGGTGTTTGTTGTGTTGCTCAATTATTTTCCTTCCCCTACGCCCCCAGGAATCGTCTCCCCCCTGGAATAAATTCCCTGCTCTCGCCCCCCTTCCTGAAAACGCTCTTTCATGAAACTTAGGAGACTTCATCAGAGTCCTTATAATTTTTCTTCCTTTTTTTCATATCATACCCGCATTCTAGGTTCCCTCTGGTTCAGACTTAGTGCCAATTTGGGAGCTGTTTCTAGAGGCCCTCCCATAGGATTTTTCTTTTTTCATGAATCATGGTGAGAATTCACGGCTGCGACCCCCCGAAGAGCCCGTCGGATAGACCCTTTAATCCCTTCTGTTGCAATTTAATTACTATGTGGTATTTTTCCCTTCCCCTGTCCTTTGCGGAGCTTGTTCTCGACATATGAAGCTACTCCTTTCACTGAACTCCTCTTTTCAATTTCGCCCAAATCCCCCCCCCCAGGATGCTCCAGGGGTTGCATCCCAACCTTCCGCCTCTCCCTCCCTTTTCTTCGTGCCTTTTTCCCCAAAACCTATATTATCTGTTGACTCCCCTCTTTTTTCCCCCAACCACCTCCCCCCCTGTGCCCCATGGGCGCCCCCGTTTTTTCACGCCAACTCCACGCCCGTCGAAATTGGTCACCAGAATGCTCGATCTCCAAATTCAACATAGAACTTTACGGAAAAACTTAAAAGGGGGTTTGTAGTTTTTGCCGAGCCTGAGGGGAACAATCTCAGCCCCTTCGTACCGGATGCGATGGGAGTTCCCCCTTCCCGTCTCTTTAATAGGGCCTCTTCTTCCCCCCATGGATTTTTTCTTGGACCTTTCCCATCAAAAGGTTTTCATGGACAACCTTACCCCCCCACACTTTCGTCGTTCCTTTTCCTGAGCATTGATCACCCCTTTCCTCTGGGAACCTTTCTGTTATCCGCGAACTCCTGCTTTTTCTTTCTTCTGGCGTAATCATTACGTATCTTCGAGTGCGCCTTTTTTCGACTTGGCCCCCCTTGGGAGTTTTTTTTCCCCATACCACTCCACCAGGGTTCCCCCCCCCTGTATTTTACTCACTATCTTTCCTCTTGTTGTTGTTTTTCTTTTCCTGGTGTAATGCTTTGGATGGATTTTTTTCTCCCACACTCCGAGACTATGAATCCTACCCCCCGGGGCACCTTCGAACCTACGTCCGCCTTCCGAACGAATTTTTCGATGACTTTTTCTCTTTTCACCAAAGATGAAGCACTCAAATTTTTCGTCCTTCGCCTGAAAGCACAGCTTTTAAGGTTTCCTTTTCACAAGTGACTCGAGTTGGTCAGGATCTCCTTCGCGCCTCCTTTTTCCCTTTTCTGAACCGGCCGGCTATGATTCCGATCTTGATTTTTCCCCCCCCTGCCTATGCTCGACGAAGACCTTTTTCTTTCCTCTCGGATTCCCCCACTTGTTCCACCCTCTCTATTTTATGACGTTTTTTCTTGAGCACGTCTGGTTTCGTTGCCAACTCAACGGTTTGAGATTGGCGTCATTGAAGTCGGGCATGGCTTGGTGTCCTTGGACCTTCTTTTGGACACGCTTCCCCTTTTTCCCAGAGAAGAGCCACACCCTATTTGAACCTGGTGTTTCCTATCGATTTTTTTGCGGATTATGAAAGGGATTTTCATAATTGTTGTGAAATTTTTTTTTACCCGAGCTTCTCAGCCTCCCGGAGGTTTCTTTGGATATGTTATATCGTAACTTTCCTCCCCCTTCCCCATGATCGAAATCCTTCCCTTTTTCCCATAGAATTCCAACCCTGGGCCCTCCTTTCTTGGGACCGTTTTTTTTTCTTTCCTCCCAAGTCTCTGGGGTCCTTCTCTCTACTTCTTGTTTTTAAGACTCCCTGTGAGTTTCTTAAAATTCTCTCTCGATTTCCTTCTTGAATACGCCCCCGGACTCCTATAAAATTGAATGGTCGTGGCAAGGGCACGCTTCCCCCCGGTTTCTGCGGGTGGATGAAGCCATTTCTGATTCCCCTAGTCTCCCGCTTGAGTCGACTTCCTCCCCCTTTTTTTTAATGTTGATTCGGAGAGTTCCTTTCCTTTTAGTAGAACTTTCCTTAAGTTGAACCTCCGCTTCTTGCGGTTTTTTTTTCCTGTTTACAACTCCTTCTGGCCCCCTACCTGTTTCCCTCTTTGTGTCGTTTTGTCCACATGAGATTACTTTCATGGTACCATCCCTGAGGAGTTACTGGAATATACCGGTAGATCTCCCCTTTTCATACCTTTCCCCCCCCCGAGAATTTGCCTTCTTTTCTGTTGCAGGAACTTTTTTCCCCCCCTCCCTTGAGAAAAAGCGAAAGGAAATAGATGCTCGGGGTTAGATTCTCACCATGAGCTGTTAGTCCGCTCGATCCGCGATCATGTTCCCTTTTTTCCCCTTGGACTTTTTTTTTCTTCTGGTCTTTTTGCTCCTCATCCGAAAATCATGGTAAAACTCTTTCCTTCCGAGTCCCACGCTTTCGGTTTACGATAGCAAGTCATAAGGGCCTCCCCTTCTTTGAGTTTTTTACTCCCCCACAGATGAACCTAACTCGATACCGCATCTTTTGCTACTTCTTCTCTTTGCCATGAGGGTGTTTGTAATTTGTCATGTAGTCACCCGGATTTTTTCCTTGCCTTATGCTTAGGATCGCTTATTTTTGGCTCTTGCTTTCTCACGTTGCATGGTCCTAGGGAGACTTTTTCCCCGATAGGCAAGCGTCTTTCCCCTCTGCCCTTCTTTTCTTCAGTCAGTTCTCCCGTTAGTCCTTTTGTCGGTATGCCCCTTTCCCCTTTCGCCCCCTTTATTCTTAAGTCAGTGGGTGGGGTTTTGACTGTCCCCCTTCAAAACGTGTCTCAGTAGGTTTTTTCCCCTTACTTCCCCCCTCCTTCTGCGCTCGCGCAGTTCATTATCATTCTTCCTCATGGCCCCTCCTCCCAAAACTGATTGCAGAAAACCCTTATTTGTTGGGGTTCTATGCCCCTTCCTCCTTGCAGAGATTTCTTCTTTGTGCCGCTTTATTCTCCCTCTTCACGCGCCCCCAAAACCATGATTCGTTTCTTTTCACGCTTTTTTTCTTCATTCCTCTTAAATTTGGTTTGTTTTCCCCCTCTCAAAAACCCCCTTCGCAGCTGCCTTACACCCGCCTCCGCAAATTTGTGTCTTTTGATAATTTTTCCCCGGATTGATGAGGGTCTCATACGGTTTTTCTCTCCCTGAGCGACTACTTTACCCTTTCTCAAGAAGTTTCTTCCCCCCCCTACAAATGCCCCCTTTGAAGATTCCTTTTGGCTTTTTTTCACCGTACCATTTCCGAGGCCTTTCTCCCTTTTCATATTGTTCTCCCTCTCTTCGTGTTGTTTCTCTTCTTCCCCATTTCCAATATTCCCCCCCCTTTTCAGCCGGCCGTTTTTCCCACTATCCAAAACCTTAAACCCCAAAGAGGCGCTGTTCTTTTCCCCTTGCGGCTGCGTATGTTCGGACAAGAAGTCGGAGTAGCCCCTTATCCTTTCTTCTGAAGCTCTCCACCGAGATAAATTTGTTCCCCCTCCCCCTCCAACCGATGGGCGGATCCTTTTTTTCTTTTCCCCTGCTCTCGAATTTCTTCTTAAAACCTCCCCGCGTCAAGATTTCCTTTTCCTGCTCTCTTTTGCAAGATTCCGTAATCATGCTTTTTTCGTGAGGTTCTTCCCTCTCCCCCCCTCCCCCCGGCGAAAAATTCCCCGAGTTCGCTGTCGTGACTCCCCCCCCCAAATCGCTTTTTTCCCCTTCATCAGTTTTTTTTTTGGGGCCTTTTCTTAGAAGAGATAATAGATAAACGGTCCTTAGCCTCAGCCCTTTTCCCCCCCTCCTGGCTCCCTCCCCCCCCCCCCCCTCACAACCAACAGACTAGAAAAACCCCCCGCATTCCATTGTTCGTCCCCGGGTTTTTTTCCCAAAAAATTATGTTTTTCTACCCCTTTCCTTGCAGATCTTGTTTCCCACGCGTCCGGAATCTGTCCCTTCTCCCCCTTCTTACTCGGGTAAGGAAAACTCGCCAAGCATTCCTTCGAAAATCACTTTGAAAGCCCCCGACCTCTCCGGGTCCTCGCTTCCCAAGAATTTTTCCCAACAAGGACGCGCAACTTGGTATTCCCCCCAAGCCTCAGAAGCCTTTACATGAAGGTCTAGCGTCTTTGGTATTGTTCCTTGCTTTAACCCTAATTTTTAGAATCCTTGTATGCCCCCCCCCCCCAAATATTTGCCTTTTCCGGAACCCCCTTCCAGACGATCCAGCCTACTTTCAGAGCTTGAGTATTAAAAAGTTCCCGGGACTTCTCCCGGATGGATTTCGAACCCAAAAGCGACAAAAAATGAATTTAGACCTTCACCCAGTCGCGATCGCTAGATTTCTCAAACGTGAAATACATTTTTTTTTGGTTTGCGAAAGAATGACTAGTTTTGTTTTCCTTTTTAACAGGAGATTCCCTCCTTTTAAGACCTCAGTTCCACAGAATTCTTCCAAAACTCCTCACCGCGCCATTGTGCCTTTTTTGGGCCGATTCTCCCTCTCAGAGAAGCGGACCAAACCTCCTTTTTCCAAAGCTTTTTCATTTCAAACCTAATACGCATTCTCTGATCCTTCTAAGGTTCTTTTTACAGATGGGTTGGAGATTTCCCATACTGACCCTTTTCCATTTTACCCCTCTTTAGTTCCCGTTCCAGCTTGAGATGGACTTAACGGACCCCAACATTCCCAATTCACTAATAACAACCCGTATCTTAGAAACCTAAAACCCCAATTTTGATTACTTGTTAGGATGGCGGTTCTGGTTACGAAAGTCATTTCAATCAAGTTTCGTTCAACGAAACACCCTTCCTCCTTAAGAATTTCTTCTGAAGTTCAAGTTCCTAAGTCCCCACCTTTAAAATTCCTCGGAGACAGCGTCGCGTACATATGAAATCCATAACCTCTCGCAGAATTTATCATCTTAATTCCCATTTCAGTATCCCTTTCAAAGGCCCCTGACCCCCCCGCTCCCAAAAGTGGTTCATTAGGTTTTAAAGCTCCACTTCAAGATTTTTTCCTCTTTTCCTTTTTTATAGTCTTTCATCTCTTTAGTGTATTTCTTTACACGTGAAGTTTTGCGAAGGCTGATCCCCCTCTAATTCCCATCAGTCATCCGTTTCTCTTTCTTTTCTAGACTCCCTGTTCTTACAACTTTAACCACCGTCGCTTTTCCTCCAGCATCCACCTCGATACTTCTTCCAGCTCCCAGCATTTCCCCTTTACAAATCCTGGACCTGCGTTCAAACCTTCTTTCTACGCGCGTGGTGCTCCAAATTTTACTCCAGCTGACACATCCTCAATATCCACACGCCGTTCTTTAAAGGTTTTCCCGCACCTTTTTTTTCACCAGTTGCGAATCTTATCGTCCTCCTAGAACCCTTGCCCCCCACGACCAAGTTTGTTTTTCAGACTGTTTCCTCTACTCTAAACACTTCAACTACTTCTCAGGCTTTCCTCTTCTCCCAGACGTTCCTACCCTTCTCAAGGCGTTCCTTACCCTTTTTGAAATGGATTCTTCTGGCATCTTCCCTCTCAACGTTTTTTTCGCCTTGCCAAACACAGTGTTTCTTTCCTTTGAGTAGATGTCCCACGTTGAGCGTCTTTTTTTTGGAACCCGGATTTCTCGATCAACCCAATTTTAGTAGTCCTTCCTCAGACGTCTTTTCACCCCTTTTTGCCGTAGTTTCTTGCAGGTTTTCCCTGAGGAGTTTTTTCCCTCCCGACTCCAGGCCTTTTTTCACAATTAATTTCCCTCAAGTGCGATCCTTCTTCTTTCCCCTTTTCGAATACTCCGGCGCGAGCTGAATTAGCATGAGGTGGTCAATCTTGATTTCTTCCAATCATAAGTTTTAATAAATTTTTTTCTCATGAAGGTCGAAGCTTACTACCCTCTGTAGACGGTTTCATTTCGAAGACTTGAGCTGAATGCCCTCACTTCCTTTGTTTAACAATTTTCCCATGGGTGACCTTAGACGGAAACCCCTCCTGGTCCCCAGTCTGAGTTGGTCCGGATAAAGACTTGCGTCGACCGCACTTTCTCTTTTTACCCTTTCACGATACAGGATCGAAAGTAATGATTTTCCCCCCTCATGTCTTTTTGTCCAGAATTTTATAGTTCTGCGTTCCCAATGGCTTTCCTCCCCCCCCCCCCCCCACACTTGGCGCAAAGTTAGTTCGATTTATGGAATGACTTCCCCGCATCTCCCTTTCCCTTGGGTGTTGGAAACTAGTCCTTTCGTTGTTTGAGGATTCTGGGAAGGGTACCATGTGGCTTTTCTTCACTCTTTCCTTTGTTTGGGCCCCCCTGGTTCAGTTAAAATCCCCTATTTGCAACAACGGCCTTCCCCTTAGGAGTTCTGTCGGCCCTTCCTTGCTGCTGGACTTTCATCCGTTTTCTCAGCTTTACCCCTCCATCGTACATAAAAGGAGCTCTTCTTCTTTTTCCTTTATGGTATCTTCTTCTCGACGAGTATCGCCCCCCAGAGAATTCCCTTCCAACTCGAAAACCCTCCTCCTCCCAAAGTTTCTTCTTGAATCGTAACCGACCTTTCTTCTGCCCGATCGAGGCTGTTGGTTGCCCCCCGTTGATGAACTCTTCGCTTAATGATCTCACGTCCTTGATTTTCTCTAAAAAGTTCATGGTCCGGGAATGGCCTCCCGGCTGCCCTTCTTCTATTACTTTCCGGGCACCGACCCTTTCTGATGTCCTTTTCGCCGAAGCGTCAAGTCCTTCTGGATTTCTCTTATCGTTCATTGGCTTGACTGATGCCGGTTTTTCTTGAACGTTTTCCCTTCGGCTGAACGGTTCCCCACAACGCCCCTTTTCTTTTTTAAAGTTCGTGTCGTCTTTTCTATTGCGTTTCATGGGGGTCCCCAGCTTGTGAGGATTTTCTCTTCTATGCTTTAATGTTGTCATAACCCCCCTTTTATCTTATGTTTTTTTGCGGGGACCCGGACGTCTTCCCTTCTTAGTTTCTCCTTCCTAAAAAATTCTTTACCCCCCCCCTTTCCTTTGGAATTAGGATCGTTCAGTTATCCTCTCCACGAGGAGCGGCTGGTCAATTTTTCCCTTTTACACCGCTCGCAGTTTTTCGTCTCGATAAAATCAGGCCGTCTTTCTGAACGGATTTCCGTGTTTACGCCCGGCCTCAGCGAAGACGTCGCGGCGTCATAAAGTCTGGCGATCTTTTGGCAAAGTTCCCCTCCAAGAGACGAGATACCGGCCCCCCTGGTTTTCCTTGATTTATTTTTCCCCTCCCCCTCAGGATGTGATGGGCCCTGTAATTGTGCATCGTAACCACTTTTCCCCGAGGATCGTTTTTTTTTTTCGCCCTATCTTGTCGTTCTTTCTAAAGCTTTGAGGTAGATTTTGTGTATTTCCCCCCTGATCAGGTCCCTTTTTCTTCTGTGAAAAACTCTTCCCTAATCTCCCGCCCTTCAGGAACCTGGCCCCCCAAGGACCCTCCCCCCCCCTTTCATGCTCCCCCTTCAGGAAAAGGGATTCCTTCTACTGGTGGTTGTACCTCCCCCCCTTCACCAAATCTTTTTTCTTTCCCATGATCTTCGTCTGGTTTTAGCCTACGTTCAGTTCCTCGTATAGTTCCGACAAGCCCAAAAACACTTCTTTCCTACCAAAGAGATTTTTTTTCCTCTTTCTATCCCTCTTGCCCTCTGTTACGGAAACCCTTTATAAGGCGCCCCTCGCAAAAAGTTTATTGTGTTTCTTTTTTTCTCCCACGTTGTGCTGAATTCGCGGTTGCGTTTTACAGTCCCCTTTCGAGAGTTCCCGCTTGGTTTCGTGAATTGTGGAAGTCCATCTCTTTTCCCCAGGAGAGATTTCCAGGATTTCGCGGTCTTTCGCCACTTACAACCCCCCCCTTTCTTCACGAAGACCCCCTCCCCCAAGAGGCAGATATGTCGAGTGGGCCACAACGACCGACGCGGCCTTTCCCTCCCCGATATTGAAGAGCTTTTTCCCCTTTTTCTTTAATCTTGGAGACATTCTTCAATCTTTCCCTCTTCGCCGTGTTTCTTAAACTTCCTAATAGGCGGCCTCGTTGAATGGAGGGGTAATGGCGGCGTTTTAGAAAGGTGTGCCCTTTCCTTTTGGAAGTTCTTTCGAGCCTTTCCCCCGCCCTTTCCCCTTTTCCCTTTTATCTTCCAAAGCTCCTTTTTTTTGAAGGAGGATGTACGTCAAGAGCCTTTCCCTTCTGAAGGTCCCTCCGCCACTCCCTTTATTTTGCCCCAAAAGTCTCGCTTTTTTTTCTTCGTTTTTTTTTTTTCTCCCATAATGATTTCTTAATTTGAGAAGTGACGCCCCTTTTTCACAAGAGTTCTCTCTTCGAGATGTATCTGTCCCCCACTAGATTCCCCCCCTAAGTTCCTTCCCCTCTTCCACTTCCATGCCTCCCTCACCCCTCACCATCTCCCCAACGACACCCTTCCCCTCCCTCTCTCCTTACCTCCCCCCCCCCCCCTTCCCCCCCACTCCTCCAATTCTTCTCCCCCCCCCCTTCCCACCCCCACATCTCCATCTCATCCATCACCCCTCCTCCTCCTTTCCCCCTCCCTCACCCGATCTTCACTCCCCTCTATCCCCCCTCTCCACTCCTCCCCCCCCCCTCCTACCCCCCCCCACCCCCCCTCTTCTTCCTCTCCCCTTTCCCCTTTTCCTCACCTCCCCCCCCCCCCCCCTTACCCCTTTTCCCCAACTTTCCCCCCCTTCCCTTCCCCACTTACCCCCTCCCCCCCCTCTCTCCCTCCCACCTTCCCACCCCTATCTTCTTTGCCCCCCTACCACCCCCTGCCCCCCTCATCACTTACTCCTCCCCTTACCCCTCCATTGCCAATACCCCCTCTGCCCTCTTCCCATCCTCCTCCCCCCACCCCTACCTCTCATCACCCCCTCCCCCCTAATCCGCCACTACCTCCCACCTCACGCCCCTTTATCCCCCCGCCTCTCTCCCACTCCCTCGCTTAGAATCCCCACTCCTCCCCCCCCCCCCCCCCCTCCACCCCACTCCTCGACTCTTCACTTATTTGCCCCCCTTCCCCCAACCCCCCCCCCCCCCCCCCACCCCCCCCCCCCCGACCTAGTGAACCTCCGCATTCCCAAACAGTCCCCAGATTTAATCACCCTTGTTTCCTTTTTCAGAACCCCCCCTCAATTTCGTCTCCCTCTAATGCCTTGTTTATCTTTTTTTTTTTCTGAATGTTTCCCGTTAAGGGACTTTTTCCATCCTCCCCCCTCTGCCGATTTCCTTTTTTTCCCCAAAGTACCTGCCCAAGAATCTTTCCCCCAGCTCTTTTTTTCCGCACCCCTTTCGATTCCCTTTGGCCCCATATGTTTTTATTTGACTCCCACAATTACAGCCCTCCACACCATTCAATCCTCCAGTCGGCACTCCGGTTTTTTTTCTTTTTTTTCAAAAAACTTATGTTCCCCCCCCTTTATGACATTTCTCTTCGTATGCAAGAACCTGGCCCCCCCGTACCAAAATCTGAGTTTCTCGCGAGTGAACGCCGTTCAGCGCTTTCTTTTTCTCCTCTGCGTCAACGACTTCTACCTCGACAATCTTTCCCCCATCTATTTCCCGGACGATTCTTTTTTTTCTACTTTTCTTTTTACTTTCCGTGGCAACGACGGAGAGCCCCTCAAGCACCCTTCTTTGCATATCCGGCCTTTTATCCAACCTTTCCACCCCCAAAACCCAAAGTCTTACTTATTTTTTCCCTTATGATCCCCCGAGCCAGCGTCGTTGTAACCTCTCCCCAGTTTTTCTATAGTCCCTGAAAACTTTTCAAGTGTCCACGATCCTTCCATCACGTAAGCCCCCCCCCTTTCCCCCCACGTACTTTTAAATATCTTTGACTTCAACCCATAGGAATTTATTCCCATGACAACCCCCCCCTATATAAATGTTTTTCGTCCCCTCCATTAATCTCTTCTGGGGTAATTTCCAGACTTCTTGTCGATTTCATTCAGTTTGTCACTTTTTTTCCCCTTCTTCTACCTTCCTCAGCGGTTCGGATTCCTTTCATGACTGCCCCCTTTCTCCCTAGTTTCTGGTGGAATTGATGGTCTTTTTTCCTCCCCTTAAGTTAGTTCTTTCTTTCGGATCTTCCCCTAATACCATGTACCGCGTAGTAGACACGGAACACTTTTTTTTCCTCAAAATCCCCCCTTGCTTTAACCCTCCCCCCCACATATTTTTTTTTTGAATTTCCAAGCCTTGCCAATTAAGGTGGTGCCCATTCCCCGCGTTTTTTTTCCGAGGTTTCACGATGTTTTTTCCCATATCCCGACCTATACCAGTTGGTCACTTCCCCCAAAAGTCACGAACGATGTCTAGTACTACCCCTCTCAAGGGTCCCAAGCCCACCGCTGTGTCTTCAAGAATTGTCCAGCACAGAATTCTTAGCCCCCTACCTCGTCCAGGAGCCTTCTTTAGTCCCCCCCCAAGATCCTCTGCATATCCAGTTTTAAACTCCTGGTCTTCTAGTATTCTTCTGACCCCAATTTTCCCCCCTCCGGTGCAGCCCTCCTTTAAAAGTTTTTTAGTCAGCTGACTCCCAAACTTTTGTTTCTTTTGGAACGCTGCGTAACTCCACTTCGTTTAGTACTTTCTTAACCCTTCGCAGTAGTTCCCCATGCCCCTCCACGCTCTTTCCTTTAACTTTTTAGTAGTTCCCTTCCACCCGCATAAAGTTTTTTTTCCGTAAGCCCTCATTCATATCTTTCCCTCCTCTTCGAGATTTTTTTCCCCCGTCAGTTGGTTAACCGGATTTTTTGTGCTTTTTTTCGTGTCCCTTTCAACGAGCTTTCAAAGGTAGATCCTCGGAAATTTCACAACCCCTTTTAACTCCGCTCAGAAACGCTTGATCCTCTTGACTCTAAACTTTCCAAACCCCACCCATGTTCTCTTTCCAAGCGCCTTCCTTCCCGGACCTTTTTTTCCTGCAGTGCACCTGTGGATCCTTTTTTCCTGGCCTCATGAACGGTGATCGTTCCTTCCCCAAGCTTTTTATGCAATAGTCTTTGACTCCACGTTTTGAATCCCTGAAGACTTTCGCTTAGGGTTTAAGAAACCCACGGGGATGTGTTTTTTCCCCCTTAAAATTTACGAGGAGACCTTAGGAAGCTAAGTTTTTTTTTTTCACAGTCTTTCGCTTTCCGATTGGATTCGCCCCTGATTCTTTCTCCGACCCTTTGGCTCCGCGATTTTTTTTTTTAAAAGCGGCCTTCCCCGAGCGACCCCTTTAATTTTGAGAGGGGTTATCCTTCTTATAAGTATAGATTTTTTTTTCGATTTTTCATGTTTTCTGGGTTGGTTTCCCATTTTCGACCTCTGTCTCCTCTGAACCCTTCTTATAATCCTATGTTCCTTTCCCCGTATCGGCCCGAACTTTCTTTCCCCCGCAGAAATCCCCCCAATGGTCTCCCCAGTTATTGTTTCCTTCTTCTCAGCCCTTCCGGGTTTTCAGGCGCGTGTTGTCCTCCTTGAAAGTTTTTTTGTTTAATGTTTAAAGTTCTTCGAGTCCCTTCACCAGCAAGATAATTTTCATTGAACGCCGTAACCTGATGCCTTACTGATTGGCTTTCCTGAAACTTTTTTTTGACTGTTCCAGAGTCCCCCCCCCGAGCCCTTTTACTTAGTTAAGCAGCCCCCGATGAATTTCCCCCCTGTTTTTCCCTTCCCCCTTTTTTCCTTTTAGGCTGACTCACCGTTGCCCGGGTCAAATTTTTTTAAGAGTCACTTCCTAGGTCCTTCCTGGTTCCCCCGTTTGTTTTGACTTCTTTTGGTTCTGGTTCCTACTACGGCCACCCTTTCACCTTTTGTGATTTTGTTCGGGTTTTTTGGGAAACTTTTTGCCAGTAGTGGCCCAATAGCTTGGCCATAGAGGATTGAGACACCCCTGTTCTTTTTTTTTTCAAGTCTCGCGCCTTTCTTTTAGTCTCCATGTGGAGCTTTTTTTTAAATCCGGATTCGTCGTAATTTTTTGGCCTTCCGATCGAGATTTCAGAGACCTCCTTTTAGGGAGTCCTTTTTTTAACCTCCCCCCCCCCCCCAATAGACCAGACCATGCCTACCTTCCTGTTTTTTTTATTGCTCAGAGGATGGTAGGCTCTTGCGGTTCTCCCTGTGCGCGGCTTCTCGCTGATTCTTTTCTCAACTTTTTGTGATTTTTCCTTCGACTTTTTTGAACTTCCCCTCTCGTTCTTTTCCTTATCTTGTTTTGAAAACACCGCGCTCCGTAAGGTCCCTTCCCCATCGATTTTCCCCCCCTGAACGCTCCGATTAACTTCTTTCGGACAGCCACTTTTTTTGATGTCCTTTGGTTTCCCCTTTTTTTATCCTGATCTTCCCTTATTCCCTCGCATTTCCCTCCCCCCTTTCAATGAGCCTTTCACCCTTTGGGTGTACAGTTTCGTCATTTCGCTCTCTCCTTCCAAACTTTTCCTCCTTTCAGGCCCTCCCTCTCCAACCTTAGAGTTTCCTTTTCCTTTGACCGTGTCCCGGAAGCATTCCACGTCTTTTTTTTTAAGATTCTTTCGCTTTTTCCGTAAACCTACCTTCTTCCTCGGTGTTGCTTAGCAAGGAGATTTTGTTCCCTGAGAGTCACCGGGCTTTTTGGAAAATCCAATTAACCCCCCTCAGAGCCTTTTTTCCCCCCCCCCCGAGTATCTTTTTTTTCTTTCCCCCTTTGAAGAAGTGTTTACCCAAAGCCAGACCTTGACTTCCCTATCTATCTTTTTAGCTTTTTAAATGCCCTCCTCCTTTTTCCTCCCTTCCAGCTCTTTCAACTCTCCCCCTAAAACATTTTTTGGGGTTCCCCTTTTTGGTACCCTTTTTCTAGGTGATGTTCGTTCCCTTCCTTTTCGAGGAGCCCCCCCCTCCTCCCCCATCCGCTCTCCAGAACTTCTAGCCGCTGAAACCCTCTGGTTTTCTCCGCCTTAGGGTTTCTTTTTTTTCCTTCTCGCTCTTCTGCCTCCCCCCCTTCCCCCCAAACGTAGCGTTAAGTCGTTGAACCCCTCCGATAATCGTCCAATAGTTTCTTTTCGCCACGTCTCTTTTCCGTGATCTCCCCGATACACAAAAACCCCACCCTTTCTCAGCCATTAGGGCTCCACGGCGCGATCTCCAACCCCCTTATGCCACAGAATTTCCTTTCATCCCCCCCAAACCGCCCCCCTTTAAGCTCGTTTACTCCTTTTTTCCAATCCCCAAGATTTTTTTTTGACGCTTTCTCCCCGACGTCCTTTTTCCTCCCATTTTCCACTCCCTCTTTGATAGTTTCCCGAACCTTCCTAATCCTGAAAGACTTTTCAATCACTCTCAATTCAAATTCGCGATATCCCCTATCAGACTTTCCCCCCCTGTTTATACCTGCCCAAATTCTCCCACTCACTGCCATCCTGCATGGCATTCCCGATTCCCCTTTTCATTTAAACCCTCCTTTTCGTCAAAGCCTCCACGCTATTTCTGGCTTCTTCCTTAACCACTCCCGGTAAGACCCCCATTTTTTTCAGAGGGATCCCCCCTGATGAGGAGTCTCAAGAATTTTTTTTTTGAACCCGTTCAAAGGAAATTTCTGGTGTCCCTCCTCCTTCCTTCTCTTTACTTAGTCAAGCCTCTTTCTCCTTTTGGGACTCATAACCTTCTTGAGACCCAGGGTCAGGCCCGATGCCGAGAATTCTCACCGTTTTGCACGTTCCTTGTTCTTCTTAGGCTTTTGAGGCCAGACTCACGACTAACCCCCACAAACCAACTTTTCTGTGCTCATGTTCTCGAAACCTAGTTTGCTTTAACAAAATTGTGTGCTTCTTCGTCTCTTTTACTCCCCCCACCTCCCAAGAAGAGATGGTCCCTTTTTGCACCCCTGCCCACGGTTCTTCTCCCCCTTTTTTTTTCCCCCTCTCCTTCCCCTGAAAACCATGTCTTCATTCTCTTTTTCCCCCTGCGAATCCATCTTCGTTTACTCCAAATCCCCCCCCCTTGAGAATCGGTCTCGTCCCAGAATCCCTGGGGAGAGGTCCTGGGACTGACTAGCCCGGATCCCTCAGCTATATGGTGACTGAAGAAAGGGCTTCATCTCACAACGAGCGCTAGGACCAACCCCCAAAAAGTCGTGAGTCTTCCTCCGCCCCAACCCGTCCTACATTTAAATGACCCCTTTCTGAGCATTCGTTCTTCCTCCTTTCCCCCCGATCATGCTGACCAAAAAGTCTCCGCGACCTTAGTTCCGTTAATTTCATCTTGCAGTTCGAACCCTTTCCCGGATGCCCACCCTTGAATACCTACAACCTCTAAAGATCCCCTCGTTCTTTTTTGACACTTTTCCTTTTACAACTATCTTCTTACGTAAGAGTTGCCCCCTGAGCGCGGTGGAGCAGAGAGGAGAAATTACTTTTCACTAATTTTCCCCACGCCCGTCGTAACTTGGGGCACGCCCCTTCCAAGGGCTACTATTTAAAAGGAGTCCCCTCTCCCTCAGCGGGTTAACCCCCCCAATAACAGTAGGGTTGCCCGTCGATACTGTCCCCCAGAAACCTGCTTCGTCAAACCCCTCCAGGACCTTCTTCTTTTCCCAACAATTCTTAACTAGTGTCTAGGCGTTGAAAGCGTGCCCTTAAAGCGAAATTTTTTTTATTTGGGAATCTTCCCCACACCTCAACGGTTTACCTTTGAATTACCA
>Ga0179591_1272655_pt1 | contig 18294 bp, 25 predicted proteins | sample CZOMad2_1_08_16f_FD_182891 | JGI IMG/M metagenome (GOLD analysis project Ga0179591, IMG submission 182891) | Vadose zone soil fungal communities from Angelo Coast Range Reserve, California, USA - CZOMad2_1_08_16fungal (PacBio error correction) | ecosystem: Environmental > Terrestrial > Soil >... | reverse complement strand
TCCCCAATAGTGTGGAAGGGATCTTTCCCACAGGGCGCTGTTTTTTTTCTTACCATGATCGTAGGGTTCCCCTTTCCCAGGAGATCGCGGAATATCCTTCCGCCCTACTCCCTCATCTCTTTCCCTCTGGATATTAGTCCCCTCCTTTTTTTATTGAATAAGTTTTTTCCCCCTACTCCAGCAGCAGAAGTTTCACCAAAACCCCCCCGTTTACGGTTGCAAAGTTTTTTTCTTAACAATCTGGGGATGAGACCTGGGCTTCTCCTTTTTCCATGGCGGCAATGCATGTTCCCTCGGAGACGAGGCGGATTTTTTGACCCTTGTCGCCATTTTTCTCCGTCTTTCAATCTTCCTCCGTTGGAATAACCCTTTCTTCCAGGTTTTTCTCCTATTTAGTACACCAGGGAGGTTCAGTCCTCTTCTACTTACTTTCTCCGCCAACCTGAGCGTACTTTTTTTTTTCCAGCATTCCCCCTCAGATGTGGCCCCCGCCGTGGCTCGGGCTTCCTCACAAATCCGGAGCCAAACCCACTTTTTTTCCAATCTTCGAGAGATCCGGTGTCTTTGCTTGGCGCTACCAGGTAGGCGTTTCTTTCTTTCTGCCCCTTCGATGCGATTTTCGCTTTTTTTTCGACGGTCTGGACTGTACTTCTTCTTTTTTTCCAGCCTTCGTCACAAACCCACTTCTCGTGTAATTTTAGCAGAAGTCTTTTTTTTCAAGAGCCGCCCCCCCCCACAGATCAAAGGACCTGTCTAAAGCCCCAAAACCTCCACGTATTCTTTTCCTCCCGGAGGAGGTTAATTTTCAATAGATCAGCCCCCTCGGTTAGAAAGCCTTTCTTGCGAGTCCTATCCCTTGGCCAGAAAATAGGCTGTTCAGTCTTTCCAGAATTTTTTCTAGTCCTCATCTTCGGGGACTTTTTTTTCATGACGTTTGCCCCTGTATCAGCCTTTGATTTTTGGGACAGTTGGCTCTTACCCTCCGCCGGTTTAACGCCACACACTTGGAATTCTTCGTAATATTGCAAGGCCTGTGGACCCCCCGCCCTTCTTCATTATCGGATACTTTTTTTTATGACCCCCCCTACCTCCTCGTAGCGAGGTACTCTCATTGACAACTGACCACCCTTTTGCGGATTCCCCCTCAAGCGAGCCCTGTTTATCTCTCAGTTAGTCTCCATGTCGATCTCCGGTGACTTGAAGGAGCAAGACCCTTTTTTCTTTTCGAAATCTCTCTCTCCTCTCGACTAGCTACAGTGTGTTCCCTTCGAGCCACGCGAATCCCTCCTTTTCCCCTCGTAGTTTCCCCAGAAGCTACGCAGAAGCTGCTTTTTTTCTTCTCAAAGGTATGAGTCCTGCCCAGGTCCTCAGTTACTATCCCTTCTGCTGAGGGCGTCAGGGTGATTTTTTTCTTTTTCTTCGCTGAGGGTTTTTTCCCCACTGAGGCAGCCAGTGCGCACTCCTCATCCCTGTTACGTACCCCCCCCGTCGGTCCCCTCCCAAAAGTTTTCCCCCAAGGCCGTAGGGCCCCCCTTTTTCTACCCAAGACTTTTTTTCCCCCTTTCCCCCAAAGCAGTCGGGCACCCTTCCCGTAGGGCCCCCGCGCCCCCTTCCCCCTATTCCCTGACCCCCGAACCCTCTTTCTTGACTTCTGGAAGTTTTTTCTTCCCCTTCTTTCTTCCCACCACCAACTTTTTCGTGTGGAAGCGTCATTTTCGGATCGTTTTTGTACGGAACATGCTTTTTTCCCAGTACGTATCTTTTTTTTTTTTTCCTACTCAGGTGTTGTTGGTGAGATTCCTTTCGCGACGATCACTTTTCCCTCATTTTACCCTCATCGGCTGCGAAACGCCCACCCGCTACCCCGGCGCACGAGAGAGAAGGGACGTTTTTCCCTCCTCAGACGAGCTTTCCCCCAGAGTCTGGCCTTGAGGGGAGAGGTTCCTCTGTGTAAGGTTTAAGTAGCAGGAGGTTGTCTTTCATGAAGGGGGGTTTCTTTTCCCTTTTAGTTTTTAGATTTGATGGAGAGGGGGAAAGACCCCTTTTTTTTTTTTGTCGCGGGGGACCCCCTCCTTCAGGAGAGGGACAAGACTTTCTTTCGGGAGACTCCGGTCCTTCCCTTGACCCCTTAGGAGGAGTGATTCTCTTTTTTTTTTCCATGCTCCCCTTCTCTCCCTCTGAAACCCGGCCCCCCCCTCCTGTCAGTCCCTATCCCGCTGTTTTGAAAAATCTCCTGCCAGACTACTACCGGTGCCTTTCCTTCTGTTCAGACTCGTTTTTTTTTGCTTTTGAGCAGGTCTCTTTTTTTCGTCGACGAGTTTGCTGTACTTCCCTTTTTCCCGAGAGTCACTTTGAGCTTCAGGCGCAGGGCGCAGCTCCTTCATTTCTCACACGCATCCTCTCTTCTTTTTCTTCACGGAGCTCAGCGCCCGACATCTCTTGGGGCTAGGCGTCGGACGCTTCCTTCTTTGCGCATCTGGGTTAGTAAGCCGTTTCCTTCTTTGGTCTGCGCCGGAATTTTTTCTCCCGATTACGGCGGGTGGTCTTTCCCCGGGCTGCCTTGGCACCTTGCCGCACTTCCTCCCCCCCATTTGCTTGCGGGTAACCTTTGGGGGGGGGGGGTGTTTTTTTTTTTTCACACTGCGTTTCGCAACTTCATTTGCCCAACTGTAAACCTCTGCGTGACCTTCACACGCATCTCGAGGGGCTAGCTCTCCCACACTTGAAACCGCTCTTTTTCTGGCATTTTTCCTCGTCGATTCGGTTGCGCCGCGGCTGGTAGGACTGATGGTCGAGGGTCATCCCTCTTTCCTTATCGGCTGGTTTTTCTCCTTTTGGTAGTGATCGTTTTGAATAGTTCGCGCCCTCCTTCAGGCTTAACCGCTGGTGGTGTAGACGCCTCTTTTTTTTGCAGATATTTGTCCAGACCGTCGACTGTTTCCCATACGTGCCTCCCCCTTCTCTCCCGACGCCCCCCCGAACTTCATGCTAAACGAGACCCTTCGCAAACTTCTTTTTCTTTATTTTTTTTTTTTCAACGATTGGACGCTTCTTGTTTCTTTTTTCAGCAGCACTTTCGTGATATTCGACCTCAATTTTGCCTGCGTTTTTTCCGCGAGCAAGTCGGCGCTCCTTGAAGGGCTTTGCTTAGACGAGGACTTTCTTTTTTCGGTCCCAGCAACTGTTTTCTCCTTCCCAGTTTCGAACAACTGGATTCTCATACTTCTCCAGGTTTCCTGGGTCCCTTCCCGCCCGGGAAGGCGCCGTTTTTCTCCTCGGTATGTTTATGAGGACTCCCCCGTCCCCTCCGAACAACCCCACTGTTTCCCTCTTTCTCCTCACCACGATAACGTACAGCTTCTTTTTCCTGGTTTCCTTGAGGAAATTCTTTTCCTTTCCCACCTTGTCTGAACGCGTAGTCCCTTCCCTTTCTTTCCAGAGACCAGCTGACCTCTCTCTGATGTCGTGATTTCTGCGGCAGTCGGGTAAGATTCCTATTGCCGCGATCTTCCTTCCGGCGAGGGAAAAGCCTTTGCCCAGGCCACGTCCCTTTCCTGATCCGCCACTTTTCCCCTCCGCGGTAATTCCCTCCTCTCCTAACGGAGTGGAACCGCTAGATTCCCCGCAGAACAGATGTTTTCCTCGCAGACCTCAGTTTTTCTACAACAAGGGGTCCTTTCGTGAACTGCTGGAGTCCCACTCCTTCCCTTACGGACTTTTAAGAAGGACAAACGTTTTTTTTTTTCGTATGCTCCCCCCCCCATCTCCAATGGTCAGCTCCCCGCCGCAGGTCTTTGGCCGCCGCGGCTACCTCCCTCCTTCTTTTTCGCAGTTTACGGTCCTGGGAGACCTGCTTTCCCTTCTATCTGAGGCCTTTTTTCTCCAGGTTGGAGATGAAACGTGTCACTTTTTGTTCATTCTTGGGTGTCTTTCGCCTGAAACTCCCCATTCCCCGGTGTCCTTTTTCCCCGCCTTAAATGGGTTTTTCCTTTCTCGAACTGCGAGGCCTCCTCCTAAGACAACCCAGTGTCCTTCCCTCGGCAGCCCTCTTGCTCTAAATGACCCCTCCCTTTGGTAACGAGCCCTTTTCCGGTAACAGATGAAGATCTTGCCTTCTTTTTTTAGTCAGTCGGTCCTGTTAGTCCCTTTTGAGAAGAGTGTTAAGTGACGCCCTTCCTGACGCTCTCCCTCTTTTTTGTAGGAAGTCATTATAGCAGAGCACCCTCCCTACCTCTTTGGTGACGTGGACTTCTCTCCCTGACCCGAATTTTTTTTTCCAGCTTCTGCGCTTTTCCTTCCGAAAAGTCCCCCGGCTTTTGGTTTAGGATTCCTTTTTTTTTGACCCCGGCAAAGGTCCCCCCCTTTGATGACGATCACATTGCGTGGTTTTTTCTTTCTGCCGACGACTCAGTTTTCCCCCCCCCTTTTTCTGTCCACCTGTTGGATATGGGCGGACGTTCGGTGAAACTTTCTTTTTTCCGCGAAGGTAGGGTTTTCCCCCGCTAGAAGCACCTTTTTTTTTGAAGCACAGGCCTTCGTATCCTCTTTTGAAGACCTGTTTCGCTCACTTTCGGTGTAGCACTCCCCTCTTTCTGCCCCGGACGACAGACGACCCGTCCTGCCGCAGCCGCGATAGCCCTCTGCACCTCCCTTGCAAAGGGTAACAGCGTCGACTCTTGATTATTGTTCCATGCCGAACTTTCCTCTTTCCAATTGAGGACAGTAGTCTGCACGCCCCCCCCCCTCTTTCAAATTTCCCCCCCCTCGGCCAATTCCCTCACCCAGAGTTCTAAGTTGCCTTCTCCTGGTCTTCTCGTCGAGCCCCTTCCGCCTCTGACGGCTACCCGGGTACGTTCTCTTCTCTTTCAGAAATCCCCTCCCTCCGATCCTTTTCGGTTAACTTTGATCATTTCGACGGTGACCGCGAAGATTTTTTTTTTCCGCGCTGGCCGTTCTTCGGTGAAGGTAGGCGATAAGCGCCTTTTTTTTTGCCATGTAAGGTGGTGCTCCATTCCCTCATACGGTCTTCTCTGAAATGCGGACAATACAGTCGTGCTATCTCGCCTCTCCGTTGTTGTGTTTTCTTTCTCAGGACGGGTATGGTAAGAGGCCGCGGTACCTTCTTTCCGATCTTATGGCGCACCCCCCCCCCCCCCCCCCCCCCCCCACCACTTCTTTCTTCCACGGGTGGCGGAGTAGCCGCCTTCTCTCTCTGTTTGCCGGCCAGTGTCTTCCCCGCCCTTTCTTCCTTCGCGTAGAAGACGGAATGCGAGGGAGATCCTTTTCCCCTGATGGGCGAGCCGTCTCTTGCTTCTTGTCACGTGACCTTCCTTATGCCCAGAGGTCGGTCGAAACGTTCCTTTCCTTTCTTTGGACCCTCTCATTCCCTATAACAGCTCGTTAGTGTTCCTCCCTTACGATATTGCAATTTCATCGTTCTTTTTTTCCTGACTTTGGTCCTCTCTGCGAGGGGCCTTCTCCTTTTTTTCGGTTTGCCTTTCAATCCTCATTCTCCTCCTTGACCCTGGAGTATGATCACTTCCTTTTTTTTTTTTTTCACGGCAATGGCGCTCGCTGGCTGCCTTCTCTTTCGCGTGGTTTTTCATTTCTTGGAGGGCTACACCGAAAGTTACCCTTTTTTTTTCCCCGCCAACAGGTTCCTTTCCCACCCACGCGGCAGGAAGGTGAGTACTCCCCTCCGACAACTTCCGTAATCCTTCCGAGACTCCCCTTCTGTGGCACCGAACGTCGCCCTTTTCCCTTCCTTTCCCTGACCAACTTTTTCCTTTCAAGCGTAAAACTGAATTTTCTTCGAGAAGTTTCCAGCGTAACTTTCCCTTTTCGTTTTGCCCCTGGCCCCATCTCTTTTCGAAAAGGCAGGCTGCCCTTCCCTTTTCCCCTTTCCATGGTATTTCCTCCCTGACGACCCGTTTGCAGAACCTCAACACGCGGACACGTCCTTTTGTTCTGCTCTGGGACTCTTTCTTTTTTCCGGCACGACAACAAGAAGGCGGTTTTCGGGACTCGCGTCACTTAACCTCCTTCCCTTTTCCAAGTAAGTCCCGCCTCCGGCAACCTGTTCAACTCATGCACGCCCTTTCTGTCCGTTTTACCTGGGCTCTTTCCCTACTTTTCCTTCAGGTCATGCAGTCCTAAAGGGTTGCTACGCGTGCCATAGCGTCCAAGGTGGGAGCCTTTGAGAGAGAAGAAGAAGTTTTTCTCCCCCCTCCCTGGAAAAGTTCCCCTTCTTTCCACCTGTGAACTGCAGACAAAGGCAGTCCTGCGGAGCGTCCGTCTTTTCCCCCCCTTTCAGCTCCAGTCCCAAAAATGGGCAAAGTAAAGCAGCATTCCCCTTCTATCTAGCCCATCGTATAACAGTCTTTTTCCTGATAGGGAAGGCACCCCGGATTGTTTTTTTTTTTTTTTCGTTTTTCTTTTTCTCCTCTGGTTTTCCCCCAGAGGCTGTCCGGTTCCTTCAACGCGGTTGCGCAGCGCTTTTTTCGGTCCAACAGGACTTTCTTCTTTAGCAGGGGAGTGGGGGGACCCTCCCGGCTGTGAGTTAGTGACCCCCTTTCATCATCTGTAGCTTGGTCGGCGGTGGAGTTTCTCTCCTCCTCGTGCTAGTTTCCCCTTTTCGAATACCGGCGGCTGAGACGACCCATTTCTCCACACGATTCTTCCACTGCGCTCTTTCCCTTTTTGCCTTCAGGTGCCTTTGTAAAGGAAGATAGCGCATCTCTCTCCTGCCGGCCTCTCCCCACCCCCTCTTTCCTCCACGATCAGCGAGGCCTCTTTGCTCTTCGGACCCCTTCCCCTTTCCAGAGTCAGGCAGTTTTTGTCTCATCAACAGTGCGACGGCCTCCCCCATCTGGGGCTGGGACCGGCTTTCCTCTTTTTTTTTTTCTGGCAAGGGGATTCCGCAGGACGCTTTTTAGGACCCTTCTGGACGTTTCCGCTTTTTTTTCTAAGCCCGTCCCTTTCTCCAAATAAAAGCGCTCCTTTCCTTACTTAGTAACACTTCCTTCTCCCCCCCTTTCCCTAGATAATAAATGGACGACCTTCCTTCTACTTGAGCGCTGTACATTCTTTTTTTTTCCCCCCTCAGCACGTTGATAGTGATGATGAAAGCCGCCCCACTTTTTTGTCCAAACCCCTCCCCAGCGATCGAGCGATTTTTTTTATTTTCTTTTGCTCCTTCCCCCTTCGGCGACTTCTTCCCCTCGATCGAATTTGCGCGGTCTTGTCCGACGGTGTATTCTTCCCTCTCTGATCTCGGGACCTCGACTTCTTCTCCCACCATGCGATTTCTGAGCGAGTAGTCTTTCCCCACGTGCCGAACTCCCCTTTGGCTAACGTGCGTCGCCCCCCTCCGGGATTTCTGCCGGAGGTTACCATAAAGTTTTTTCCAACCTCGTCGCGAATCTTCTCCCCCCTTACTCCCCCTTTTAGATCCGCCGACTGACAGAACCTCCTTTTCAGTCCTGGAGGATCCGCCGCAGAGCCTTCCCGTCAGACGAGTCTAGAAAAGCGGTAACTCAGATCTTTTTTTTTCCTTTCTTGATTTGTCGTGGCAAACTCTGTCCCCCAATGTTCAAGTCCCTTCTTCTCTTATTGAGTTTCCCCTTCCCCAGGTTCCCCCTGCGTCGAGGTGAAGCCCTTCCCCCCACGAATCTTAGCCCTTGCGTTCCTGAGAAAACGATTTTCCCACGTTCTCCCTCCCCCCCATGAGGACAAGCACATGTTATCCCTCTCTCGCCATAAAATGCGCCTGACTTCTTCTGATATAATTTTTTTGGATCTTTTTTTTTTTTTTTCTTTTTTTCTTTTCTCTCTGTGGTTTCTTTTTTTTTTTTTTTTTTCTTCTTTTTTTTTTTTTATTTTTTTTTTTTTGCGATCCCCTTTTTATTTTTTCCCCTCCCTGCGATCCTCCTATTTTTATGTAATCGTCGAAATTCGAGCCCCCCTTTTTTCCATAGTCTCCCTCACCGCTTCTCTTTCCTCCAGTCCATCGCTGAAGGAGTGCTCCTTTTCAGGATTCCGCAAGGTCCCTCCTCCCGAAGCGGGCAGAGCCGGGTAAGGGGACGGGGGTCTTAGGTGTCGGGTTTTTCCCCCCCCCAGTGCCGCCCAATCAATACCCTCCCTTTCTTTTCCGTCCGGACCAACCCCCCCTCCCTCCCCGCGCCAGAGAACCTTCCCCCGCCGCCTAAAGATCGGTCCCCCCCCAAGCCGTCTCTTTGCCCCCAAAGCCGTCTTCGCCAGCGCCCCAAGCCGTCGGGCCCCCTCCTTCCTTTGCCCCTCGACCTGAATGTCCCCTGCAAGACTACAAGAATTCGGGAAGGTGCTCCCTCTTTTCTCCACCCCTCCCCCCGGGACGTGGGACGCGTCTTTTTTCTGTGCGTCCGCATCCCTTCCAGTAATCAACCCTCTTCCTTTCCTCATCCTCCGTTTTTTTTCTCTCTGCTCCGACGTCTCCTTTTCTTTTCCCCCGACGAAGGCTTGTCTCCATCTTTGTCCCAAACAACTTCCCTGTTGTTCTTCCGTTGGGTGGTGGGAAGACTCGACTGAATCTTCTGTGGGCTCACCTTTCCGAAGTTCTTCTTTCTGTGGTCGGGGGGTCAGGGGTCCCCTTCTTTCTGAGGGAAAGAATTTTTCTCTTTTTTGCCGAAGTTTGAAAGAAGGGCTTGTTTTTTCCTGGTTGCCCGAAGGAATTGGTTCTTTCTTCTTGGTTAGCGGAGCGGGGGCACGCTTTCTTTTTTGACCTACTTCTTTTGCTTTAAAAAAGGATGGTTTTTTCCTGGCTGAATAGGGGCTAACCTCCCCCCTCACTAAGGAGTCCCCCATGCTGATTCTCTCTTCCTCCTTTACCTCTCCCTTTCTTTGCCATGAACCCCCCCCCTTCTCGCGAGGCTATGAACGCTTTCGTCTTTGCTTCAGCATGCCTCGTAAGAGATGTTCAGCATTTTCCTTTAGTTTGTGGGGATTGATCCTTTTCCTTTGGTTCGGAGACGATTTTTTTCCCTTTTTCGAGGTCGCCTATGTCCACCTTTTTGCTGAAGTGCTCTGCTTCTCTGAGATTTCGAACGAATCTCTGGATTTTTTTTTGTTTCACGGCACTTCTTCCCCCTTCTACGTTCGGCGCAGTTATTTCTTCTCCGTGAGGAGATAACACTTGTTCTGTCCCCTTCAAGCAGTGGAACTTCCTCTGCGCAGGATCGAGTACCTTTTTTTCCCCACGCTTCGGAGTTTTTTTTCCCTGCCATGGAGGCACATCGCGCGCCTCCACTGCAAGCGGCGCATACCCAGGTCCCCCATTGCATTGCCTTTGTGGCCACGCACGGTTGTCTCTCCAACTGTAACCACCCCTCTGCGTTTCTTCCCCCCGGGAATCATCGACACTTCTTCTGCGCCGATCTTTCCCCCCTTCCAAACCTCTGACCCCTCCCCCCCTCGTGATAGGGAAGCTGCCCCTCCTTTTCTCCGAGGAGTCCCCTCTCTTTCGGAGCGATGAAGCAAGCGATTTTTTTTTTCTGTAGCGTTCTTGAATTTTTCCCCCTGTATAGCCTTCGGTTTTGGTTTTCTTTTCTCTTTAGTAGACTTTCTCGATCCTTCCCTTACCACATCTCGAGAAGCGATTTCTTCCTTTCTCCTGGGTATAAATTCCTCCCCGAAGAACCGCAGCCGCAGCCCCCTTCAAGAGTTCGCATCTCCATTGGAGAATACCAGGCCCTTCGCGTCAGCTCCCCCTTGCCCCTCGATCGCTCTCTTCTTTTGAAGCCCCCCCCCCCCACCACCACCCCCCCCCACCCCCCCCCCCCACGGTGGTGGGCTCTTTCTTGCAGCAGCTTTTTTCTTAGCCCTTTGTGCCGCCTGACGCGCGCAGTCGGCTCATGCTGTAAGGCCCTTTCTTTTACTCGGACGGTGGTCGCGTTGAGCTTTTTTTTTCCTCCGGGTAGACTCGTCGACCCTTTCTGGGTCTCCTCTCTCTCTTCCGGGTGAGCAGCGGGCGGTGGACCCGTCCTTCCCGGCGCCGTCGATCTTTTGTCAGCGTTGCCCGGTTCCTTTCCCAATTAGACACTCCCCCAGATGCGTATCACACCGATCCCACCCCTGTGATTTGATTTCTTCCTCATGGCCAAACTTGCTGAATGAACGTTTTTCGTCGGGGAGGGTCTCCTCTTCAGACGATTTTTTTGGAGATAGAAAGCGTTTTTCCGTCCGGTTCTCCTCTCTTTCTTCTCTTACTGTTAATCTTTACCAGCCCGACGATCATGGTAAAGTCCTTGGATTCCCCAAAACGATGGGTTAGTGCGCCCCTGTTTTCCTTCCTCTCCGACCTTTTTTTTTCTTTTCTTTTTTTTTTCTGAGAAAGACTACCCTTATAGTTCTACCGCTCCCCGCGAAAACCGGGGTAAAGATTGTAAATGCTCACCCTGGCGAACCGGGAAGGAAGAACTTTGCAAACGTAGGATTCTTCGTTAGTCCAGCAAGAAAGGGAATCGTTGCTTTCCCTCGGCTAGAGAAGCTTGTGGAATTTCCCTCTCCCATGGTGAAGAGTTCTTAGTCATTCGCGTGCATGCTTTTCTTTTCTTACGCTTAACGTTCTCACTTTTTCCTCTTGAGTGTTCATCTGGGTTTCTTCGCCACCGACTGCCTTTTCTCCAGGTACTATTGGGAGGTGAGACAGGAGCAGGACCCTCTTTCGCTGAGTTTTTTCTCCTCTGCCATGAGTGGTCTGATGCCGCGGCCCTTAGGACGCATGACCCGCCCCCCTTCCTCGGACCATGTTCCCCATCCCCTAGTTGATGAGTTGAAAAGGTTGCCCTTTTCTTTTTTCCAGTTTCTTTTTGACGGCCATGTGCGCAGGGCTGGACGAGTAGAAAAGCTCCCTTTTTCCAGGCTTCTGCCGCCCCCCCAGTGCCCAGAAGGTGTCCCTTTTTTTTTTTTGACGTAGCTTCTGCAGTACTGCTTGAACGCGGGTCTTGCGCGTCGGCGTCGACCTTCTCCTTCGGTGTTTCTTTCCCTGACAGCTTCTTGTTGTACCCCTGTGGTCCACCCTCCTTCTCCTCTCCATTGCAGGGACGCTGGCCCTCCATCAAGTCGTTCAAGTTTCACGCGGTCTTTCCCGTGTCTGACCGCCCGATGTTTTCCTTTGCCCAGGAAAAGTGAGGTTTTTCTTTGGGATTGCCGCCTCGGTCAGCACTCTGCAGGGTTCGTGTTGGCGAACCATCTCCCCATTTCCGGTTTCCTCTGGAGACAGTTTTCGCGACCCCCCTTCGTTTGTTTTTTTTTTTTTTGTGTCCCCCCCCCCAGACACTGGATGGTGCTGGACTTCCAGACGTACACGCCCCCTATGACCTGGACCGCTTTTTTCCGGGCACGAGGTGAGCACTGGTCCGTCTTTCTTCTTTGCCTTGAGATGGCCCTTTTTTCTCGTGTAAAGAACCCCCCCCCCTCCGATCCAATGTCAATATAGCGATCTGAACATTCTTTTTCCGTCATCGTTTCCCTGCCCCCCAGGAAAGTGGCGACTCCCTTTTTCCGGGAAGGAACTGCACTTCGCGCTTCCCTGCGTGGTCTCGCCCATGAGAAGCGGCTTCTTCCTCTCCGCGCAGTTCCCTCCTTGACGGTGACAGCGGACGCTTGGTCCGCGATGGGAAGGAGACGACTACGTTCTCCCCTTTCTGGCTACGAAATTCTCCTTTTCCTGGGTGCGCCAGGAAGATCGGGGCCCTTGGCCTTTTCTTTTTTTAGTGCCTATCTATATCTTTCCCCTTTTCTTTCTCTCTTCCCCGAGGGTATGGTCGCAGGCCCTCGGAATCTCCACGTCTCTGCGCCTTTTTTTTCCGTCGGCACGGGTGGCGGCGTGCCTCTTCCTCTTTTTCATCAAGTTTTTTCTTTTTTTTGTCTAGCGTCGCGGTCACCGTCCGGAGATCTTTTTAACCTGCTTCTTCTCGCGGTTCTTTTCCGGCCGAACTCCGGGTAGCTCTTCCTCTTCCCTTTCTGGTGAACTTCCTCTTTGTTCCCAAACCTTGATCACAGCTCGTTAGTTTTTGAAGATATTGCAATTTTCCCCTTTTTCCGACTCCTCCTCCTTTTTCCTCGGAGTGCGGCATGGACATCATCCCCTTCCAATGGTTCTTCCCCGGCAACGGCCACTGGCCCCCTGAAACGGACGCTGTCTGGTCCTGTTTTTTCGTCGGGTAAGTTTCTTTTCTGGGCTCCACCGACCCTTTTCGTTCGCGAAAACAGGTCTCCTGATCCCAGCACACCGGGCCTCCCTGTACTTTGTCTCCCTGAAGGTGGCTGACTTTTTCCCCGATCCTCCTTACGTCGCCCCGGTCATTGGGTCCCCCTCCAGATCCCCCTCGTGGTGCAGCAGTCCCTCTGGTTAACGACTCGTTCCCTTACGTGGGCCAGGAGTCAACCTCCTTCCGGCATCCCGCGCTGGTTTCCCCCTTTCTACACAGTTTTGGCTGCCGTGAACGTCCTTTTGTTCGTAATTTCCTTTCTCCTTTCGCTGAAAGACCCGGAGGTCAACCTCCTACTTCACCCCCGGTCTCCTATTTTCCCGTTCTGGCCCTGGAGGCTCTTTTTTTTCCGCAGACCTGCTGAACGGCCTCCCTCTGCTTCTTTCAATCTTCCTCTTCCCTTCATTAAAAAAGCTTCTCACCACAAGTCCCCCCCCACAAGTACTCCTACGGAAACTTTTTCCCTTCATGCCTTGGTGACCTTTACTTTTCTTCAACGACGTGGACTAAGGGGTGCAGTCTTTCACGAGCGGTCCATTCATCCCCTCTCTGGTTTTTTTTCCCCCCAAGGTGAGCGAGGACGTACTTCTTCCGTCTCCCCTCCCCCAGGAGTTCTAGATGGACATTTAATGAGAACAGTCAGTTTTTTTTTCCCCACTTCCTTTTCCTTTCCGAAGTGAGCACGTTCACTCCCTCCCCGTAAATTTTTCCTTCCGCAGATATAGCAAGGCTATACCACCACCCCCACCCCACCCCCCCACCCCCCCCCCCCCAACCCCCCCCTCCTTCACCATGGTAGGTACGTCCCCCGCAGGCGGCGCTCTCCTTCAACCCCCCAAGGGGTTACCTCCCTGAGCTGACCATGGCGGCTCCCTTTCTAAGCGCATCTTTTTTCGTTACGGAAAAGGAAAGGGCTCCTCCACGGTCTGGTTTCATAAGTTTGGGCGGTCTTTCCCCCTCTGGAGCGATCCTTTTTTCTTCAGCGATAATATTTTTCGTCTTACCTCTGATAGGGTATCCCCCTTTTGCATGGAGATCTCCCTTTTTTTTCCAAATAGTGGGGGAAGTGGATTCCATGAGACTGTTTTCTTCGGGCACCCTTCTTCTAGTGTGCGCCTTTCTCATTACGCGGAATCTCGATTATTCCTCCCTTAGATGGCGATCTGCCACTTCCCATAGCTTATCTGGTGCTTCTTCCCCACTAATCCTTCGGGTTTTTCCTTTCCCCCAAAAACCGGAAGAGGCGATGGACGTGATTTTTTTTTCTTTTTCTTTGCCTGCTTCGAGTGTTTTCTCCTTTCCTTCGGGATTCAGCAGAAGCGGACGAGGGCCTCAAGGGCGACGTTCCGCTTTCTCCCGTCTGCCGAGATTTTCTGGCTCACCATCAACGCGCTCCAGTTGTTTCTTTTTTCCGCTTACACATTTCCCTTTTCTGTCGACCACAGTCATCGTCTACTACTTTCCCAGTTTAAAGTAGGCGCCGACATTTTTTTTGTTCGACCCCCTTTTATAGAACAGCCGTTGCTTTTTTTCACTCCCAAAGCTTTCTCACACCGCGTACAAGCTTCGAGCGAGCGAGTCTTCTTTTGGATTATTTGAAGTGTTTTTCTTCCGCCCGGAGTCGTCGGCTTGATGCAGACAGTATGTTTTCTCGATTTCTCCTTTCCCCGTAGCGATGATCTCCGGCGACCCTCCCCCCCGCTCACAACAAATGCGATTTTCCTGGCCTGAGAGAGAGCGCTTCGGAGTCGAGCCCCACACCCCCTCTCCCGGGATAAGATGTCCCCCCCAGTCAGCCTTCTTTTCTGTCTTTTCCAGGCCGGCGGAAACCTTTCCCTCCGACAACCGCGTCGCGTCCGCTTTTTCATTGGATTCCTTTAAGATCCCCCCCGGTGTCTTGAATTTGGCGACAGAAGCCCCGCAAAGATTTCTCTTTTTTCCAGTTGTGAGACCCTTTTTTCTCGAAGTGGGTTTTTTTCGCCGCAGTTCTTGCCCACCTTCCCTGTTTCCGGAGACATTGGGATGCCTCATGTGAACAAATCTGTTTTCACTCTTAAGGTGACTCGAATCTTTTCTTTCGAGCCGGCCAGACCTTGTCCAAAGCTGCTTCACGCCTACGAACCTTTATTTTCCCTCATAGCAATAAATGGCCTCCTTTTTCTTCCGTGTCTTTCATCTCTCAGCTCCTCGGCGTGCGATTAGACCTTTTATCAGCAATGAGCCTGCAAGATAGCGTTTTTATGTACGTGACACTTCCCCAGCGATCCAGCAAATAGTCGTCTTCTTGACGCACGGCTCCCTCCCCAGCTCTGCAGCCGCATGTTTCCCTTATTTATTTTCCACGGTATTCGGCTTCTCCCGCAAAGTTTTGCCGACCCTCTCATTTTTTTCCTTCTGTCTTTTTTTCCGGGGGTCAGGGTCAGTAGCTTTGGGAGCAGGGGAGCCCTGCTTTTTTGCCCATTCCCTCCTTTTTTTTTCCCCCAGTACGTCCACCCAAAAGCTTCTTCCTTTCCGCAAAACCTCCTTCTTTCTCCGGCGAACCAAGGACGTTTCCGACAGCGCCCCCGCTCGCGCCGAGCCACCAAGAGACAAGAGGAACCCCCCCCTCGCAGCGTCCCCCCTTCTCCGATCCCTCCGGCGGACTGACCCCACCCCCCCCCCTCAAATACTTTTTTGAAGCACCGCACTCCCGCTTCCCAACCACCCCTTTCTCGTGACCACCGGACGTGGTGGCTCTCCGATGGTACGCCTCTTTTTTTGGGATTTTTGGAGCAAGTACGTATCTCTTCCCTCCGTTGTTTTTTTTTTTCTCTCCCTGCGCGACGAGCAGGTGCAGTAACACCCTATAGCTTCGTCTTCTTCCCCGGCCCCCCCCCGCGTGAGCAAGAGCGAGCTTTCCTGGTGGAAGACTCTCCTCCTTTTTTTGCTTCACCTTCCGAAGTCTTGAGGCTTTTTTTTTTCAGTAGACGAGGGATCTCTTTCCCGCTCGGTTGCTTCTTGAGCTGGAGAGGGGGCTGTTGCGAGTTTTCTTTTTTTTTTCGGCTTGGGGAGATGGAGAGGCTCCAAGACGGCTTGGTTCGCCTTGGCCCCTGGTTCTTTTGACCGAAGGATTTGTTTTTTTTTAGCCTCGTTCGTGAGGGTGATCTGGGAGCCACATGCTCCCCCTTGCGAGGAAATTTCCCTTTTGACCCCTCAGCAGTAAAAGGGCTCTGCTTAAAACCCCCTTTGCTTTTCCCTGGCAGGACTCCTACCGGTAGCACTCCCCCTGACCGGGGCGATTTTCGGGCGAAGGAGACGCCCTTTTTTTTCTGGTCTTCGTTGGTCTTCCTCGTTTCCAGACCCCGGCCCGGCCACGGCGAGCTGCAGTCTCTTTTCCTTCGACGTCGATTTCCGCCGAGGAAGCTTCGGGTTTTCTCAGCGCCCCTCCCTCTTTTCCTCATTTTCTTTAGGCGTAGAAGCTAGATTGCGGAATAAGGTGTTCACTTTCCGTCTCGTTTTGTCTGCGCCGGCTCGCTTTCTCGGCTACTCTTCCCCGTCGGTGTTCCTCTAAGTTGCTGACCCTCTTTCTTTTGGGCCTCCTTCCTGGCGCATCCCAAGGCTTGCCTTTTCATTGTTCCCTTTTGGGGCAACCTCGTTCAACTGTCACCTTCTCTGAGTGAACGCGTGGCTATTTTCCAAGTCCCCCCCTTCTCTCGAAGCTTTTTTTCTTATGGCGCCACATTCCTTTTCCAACCGCTTCGGATCTTCTCTTCCTTCTTTCTTTTTCCCCCGATGAGACGACGAGGTGGTAGTACAAGAGCGTTTTTGTACGGTTAGCTTTCTGATTCCTTCCTTCTTGTGGTGGGGCGCGCCGTGATCGGTTTGTTTCTTTTAGTCCCTTCCTCCGTTTCCCCCAAACAGATCCGAATGGTCTCCTTGGGTAGCCTCTCCAGCGCGACGGGTATCAGACCTCGCGAACAAGCCGACCATTTGATTATTTATTAAGTTCCGACCTTGGCGACTAACGTCCCATCTCTCACGTGAGCACCCCTTTTTTTTCGATCGCTCGATGAGCGGGTTCTCAGCCTTTGGTAGCCAAAGGCCCTCTTTTTCTCTATTCGACCCCTCTTTTCTTTTACACAGCTGTACAGGAGCGGCTCCTTTCACTGATGGAAGGCTGGTCTTCCCTTTCCTTTCGGTGTTTTTCTTGTAATAAGGTAGACATAGTCGTCCCCCCTCTTCCTTCTTTTCCATACGCGAGGAACAGCTCTTCGCATCTTGAGCTTTTTTCCGACCATTCGTCAGATCGACAGACGCCTCCCGTTTTTTTCTCCCTGAAGTGCCTCCCTCTCCTTTTGTCAAGCCCAAGATGTAATCACCCTCTCTTTTTAGTGAGGAACTGCTTGCTCTGCAGGACGCTTAGTTCTTCAGGGGTCGAAGATTCCTCTCCCCTCTTGCCTCGGATAGTGGAGAGCTTTTCTTCAGTCCGGTCGATCTCTTCCTTATGTAGGAAACAGACAGACTCTTTTCGGACCTCCTGTAGATAAGCGTGTGCTGTATCGACTTTTGAGCCCGCCGCCGTGTAAATTAGTGCGACTTTTTTTTCCTTCGGACCCCCTCCACGACAATAGATCACGAAAGAAAGCATATGTTTTCCAGAAAGCGTTGAAACTCCCAAGCTCCCTTTTCCGGCCACGAGACTCTTTGGCAGACGGGCCCTCTGCTGCTTTTCGCCGCAAATGGTCCTCGCCAGGTCCTCGTTTCCTTTCAGCCCGAGGATTAGAGCAGCCTGCCCCCGAGCAGGATTCCCCTTTCCCTGTTGACGGGACCCTTTCGGTAATGAGATTTGCCGTGCTTTTTTCTTCCCCTAAACGTGATCAAGTCGCGGAAGCTGCTCCTCTGGTTTCGCCTTCCTTCCCCGAATGAACTGGTCTTCCTTTTTGCCAGCTCTCACCTTCCTCTTGACGGGGCTGAAGCCCCTTTTTTTTCCGAGATCACCTTTTCTCTCCCGACCCATTTTTTGATGCCGCAGCTAGTGCCCTTTCTCTGACTGACTGCCCCCGTCGGGGAAAGGCCCAGTCCCCCCTCCCTCCTTGCAGATATTGACTGAGTTTTTCGCCTTCCTTCTTGTCTTTCTTGGAATTGTACGGTGATTCCCCAGTTGTTAATTTGACGCGAGTTCCTGACGAGTCAGAACGCGCCGTCACGTAGCATTCTTTCACTGCAGCCCCCTCAAGGACGGTGTACCTCCAGTCTCCTTGGGTGTTCGGTGGCAGGAATTGCTTTCCCCTTCTTTGAGAGTCAGGCTCCAGCCCCCCCATCCGTAGTTTCTTTTTTTTTTTTCTGACGGAATTGGCGACCTAGAACAATTCCATTTTTCCCTCTGATGGAAGATACGCTGGCAACGTCCGCTTTCACCGTGTCCTTTTTTTCATGATGAAACACCTTTTTTCCCTGGTCTTCTGGCGGACGTTCTTCCCCCGGAGAGGTACGAGACTTCCTCTTGTCCCGAATCCCCTCAGCATTCATGGTTTCTTCTTTGTCCCGTACCTCAACCTTATGAACGGTTTTCCTGTTTAGCGAACTACTGGACCTTTCCCTTCAATCCAACCTTTTCCTCGACAAGGAAGAGACATCGCGTACCTTTGCTTTTTTTCCTTTCGCACGAGCGAATTTTTCAAGCGTTAGCAGCACGGCCCCCCAGCGCCCGTGCCCTTGCCCCCCCCTCGCTACGATGCTCTCGTGACGACCCAAATCTCTTTTTCCCGAAACTCCGAATCCCCCTTTGCAATAAATATAGCGATATGGAAACACGGCCTTCATAGGGGCCGGCCCTCCAAAGTTGCGTTCCCCGACATATGCGGCTAACAGGATTTTGTGGTTTACGGGCCTTCTTTCCCCTTCGCGCTTTTTACGACATCAGAGTGCGGATGGTTAAACTTATTGCCGTCACCTTTTTTTTTCTTGCCCGCGGACGCTAGACGTCGGTTTTTCCTTCCGAATTAATTCTCCACTATTTTTTTTTACGCCGCCACCCGGGCCGACTTCGACTCTCTCGGGGAAACCC
>Ga0179591_1259017_pt1 | contig 18294 bp, 25 predicted proteins | sample CZOMad2_1_08_16f_FD_182891 | JGI IMG/M metagenome (GOLD analysis project Ga0179591, IMG submission 182891) | Vadose zone soil fungal communities from Angelo Coast Range Reserve, California, USA - CZOMad2_1_08_16fungal (PacBio error correction) | ecosystem: Environmental > Terrestrial > Soil >... | reverse complement strand
AGTTGCTCGTGCTTCGCTCTTTTGTCTTTATAAAACGCCCCCGCTTACCGTGAAGCCTTTTTAGACTTTGCCCTCTCATATTGACAGACCTTACGCTTTTGTCTTGGCGTACATGCGTGTCCAAGGCCCTCAATTTATTCAAGATCACGCTTCCCTCCAGAGTTTTTAGCTCCTCTGCCGTGAGTTTTTATCCCTGGTTTTTTGCACTAAATTGGAGGTCTTCCCTCGTCTTGGCTCGTATTTTAGCTGATCCCGACCTAGCGTTCTGACCTCAACCTGTAAGGATTGTGGTCCCCCCCCCGCTTTTTTTTTTTTTTGTTCAGAATCTCTTCATTGAACCCCCCCATGCTATTTTTTTCACTCTCCTACAACTGAGTGTTTTTTTTTGTGAACTCTTCAGCCTGCCTACATGCCCCCCCGACTTTTGCGGAACGGGGGAGACAGTTCCTCGCCCTATTAAACCGCATCTTAGTGCCAATGCCATTGGCATACCCCGGTGTCTGGAATCCCCAAGCTGTCTTTCCCCGGGACATACAAGGGTTAAGGATTAAGGCTAGGGGTGGCGTCTTAGTTCTGTTATTTTCTTGGTAATTTTCCGTTTTCAACTTCTCCGAGTAGAAAAATGTCATTCCGTCTGGCGAAACTTTGCCATTCTTTTCCTTTATCTTAGGGGGTCCCCTCTAGTACCCCCCCCCGATCTCAGAAGTTTTTGAAAGGGACTGTCCTTAACCATTGCTTTGAGGTGGCCTGTTTTAGTGGCGCTTTGACCTCCCCCAACTTTCTTAGGTCCGCGATTGTTGTGTTTTTTGCAATGAAGGAACCCCCTCAACCTGCTATTTTGCCGTATTGACAATTCTTTCCCTACAATGCGCCAGGCCCAGTTGTCTCTTTTGGTACTTTTCCCGGCCCACCGACTGATGTGTACATCCTCATAAGGCCGAGTATATATATATTCTATCCCCTGTTTCTTTCGTTTGTTTTGATAAGATCTCACCTCCAAATGGAATTCTGTAGTTAACTACCACCCACAAGCCCACGACTCTTGTACAGTTTTTCCCACTTTCCCCCCCGTTTTCTCGCGTGGGCTATGCTGACGACGTATTTGTTCTTTTTCAAAATCCGCTGACATGTGTTATCCTTCCGGACACACCTCATCTTTGGCGACCTCTCTTTTCAAGACTCCATACCCTCTCCCTCTCCCAGACGGGTTTCGGGCTAAAGGCTAACGTCCTCCCTAGCCCTTTTCCCTTCTTTTTGCCCTAGAGATATGCTTTTTGCCCCCTCCCTCACTTCTTCCTGAAAGATAGAAGACGGTGTCCTGGGGTTTCATGCCTTTGTGAGCACCCCCCCCCTTTGATTTCCCTCCCTATCCCCCCCTCACGTCGACAGGCCGCTCTCCTAGAAAGGAAAGAGTTCCCTTTTTCCCTTTTCTCCAGTCCTTGGATGGAAAACTATTCCCCGAGTGTCCCCAGTATCCCGTCGAGGGAATAGGCTTCCCGCTTTGTGGCTCCCCATGGAATGAGGCCCTCTCTAGCCGTCTTTTGTTTCTTATTCAGTAGGCGCGTCGACCTTTTGGCTAAATGCTCTAATTCGGGCACATACGAGTGTGCACCTGACGTGGCTGTTTTAAAAGCCGGAGTTACTCTCGCAAGAAGAACCAGTTGCATGGCTTTTTTCCATTCATGCCCCCACCACAAAAAAGAACTCTACCCCGCCCCCTTGAGCACGCCGGAGGGAACCAACCCCTCCCAACCTGTAGCGCGTTTCTGATTTAGACCAGAACTGTCCTTGACCACTCTTTGGCGAACCGCCCCCGATTTTTAATAGGTGGTTTTCCGCGCTTTGTAGGTCTCCCCATAGCTACTTTCCGAGATGGTTTCGTATTTGGATGGACTGAGCTTCTCTCCTTCCGAAACCATTGTGGAAGTAGTCGAATCCTCCAGCGTTGGCTCCCTGTCTTGGCCCATGGATTTCTCTTCATAGTGTTCCTTAAACTTTTCACCATATATCCGCTTGGTTAGCGTTAACACTGCGTTTTCGGAACTCAACTAGCTCCGTTACGCACAGCCGCACACGCGAAATCCCTCTTGAACACCACTTTGAAAGCCTCTTGCCAATTTGACGCACCGCGAAAGTTTGGATTCTTTCTTCCCTATTGATTTTCAGTTTGGCTGTTTCGTGGCTCTATTTTCGATTTTCCGGGCTCGAAGGAGGTCCTGCCCGTGATGTGTGATACCAGAAGCACACTTTTTCCCCCTTTTCGTTAATCCGCTGCGGTCCCTCGTCTACCCCCAAAGTCATTCACTTTTTTTTTCCCTCTTCCTTACTTAGTAACTACCCGCTCCCTCCACTACCGAGACTCAGAAGAGGTTCCCTATTTTTCTCGGTTACGTCTTGATCGCTTCCTATGTCCGAAAGAAACTCTTCTCCCCTGCGAGACCCCCTTTCCTTCCAACTTGGACCCCCTGCCTTTTGCCCCCCGGTTTTTTCTCGTAGTCCCTTCACTTCTTTGAGTAGCAAATCGGCCGCTCAGGTCCGTAGGTGTGAGTTTTTGGGATGAGGTCAGCCCCCTCCCCCTCTTCTCCATATTTCCAGCAAATATCGGCTCGCTACCAGGTTCGACCTCTTTTTTATACAGAAAGTCGCTCGAGCCAGAACAGTTTCGAGGCTGCCATATGTTTCACCCCTCATACATACCCCAAGGCAATTTAGACGGTCGTCAAGTCACATGACCCATCTTGTAGGGGCGTCCCCCAGTCTCCAAAAATCTTGTTTAGCCAACTCCTTGTGCCGTATCTGAGCTCTGTTTTCCCTGTAGCGCCACCCCCTACTCTGCCTGCTTTGCTTCCAGGCCTTTGGTGAACCAGGACCCCAAAACCATATTCGATGGGTCCCCCCCTTGCTGCATGCTTCTTTTTTGATTGAAGTAGTCTCACCCCCCCCCTTGCAACTTAGCTACAGTCTTCAACCCTTCATTAATGGCAACCAACATCGGTTGTCTTTCAAAACGCAAAGTTCCCCGTACCCGCCCTTAAACCGTTTTTACGGAGCCGTCGTCTTCAAGTCTGCGGTTGAATGTTCACCACGACGCTCTTCGGTAAATAGCATGGATCATTTCCCTTAGCTCCTCGTGCAAGTTTAGTAAAAAACCATCCCCTCTTCTCTGATTCCGGTTTCCGGACGTGAAGCATGGGGTTTGACCGTTCAACGTTTTTCTGTGGGCGAGCGTGCGCACATTTGCAGTTTTCGCGTCGTCGGAGGCCCCCATTGGTTCCCTCCTAGCCAATGACTGCCATCCATGGCATAAGCCAGAGTATAGCCCTGCAATGCTCCATCCCGGCTGGTAAGAATTTTAGCTTGAATCAGTCGAATTAGGCCAATTCACTATCAATTTTCATTTCAAAGGTTATTCGCCTACCGTCCTTTTCTGTGGCGATCATGGCCGCATCGATTTCCCCCCATCTTGTTCTCGTTTTTTCCAAAGTTTTTTCCTTATTTATATCTACCTTTTCCTTAATCCTTTTTGGAGAGATAGAGTGTTTTCGCTTACGATCAACTACCTGCCCCCTGCTTTCAGACAGGATCCCCCTCCTACGTTCCTGTGCAAGGAAGACTTTGACTGTATTTCGTTGCCTTGCCTTTCAGATCTCACTTCCCATTTCCCTCGGACCCCCCTGATCTCTTAAAAATAGGGGATTTCTTTCCTTCCTCGTCTCTTACTTTTCTCCTTTTCAAAGGATGCAGTTGATTTATTTATGCCACACAGGGACGGAGGACCCTTGCCTTGCCCTGCCGAACAGATAACGGTCGTTGGTCTCCTCTTGCCCCCGACGTTTGCTCCTTTCCCGCTTCTTCGAGGCGAGTTCTTCATTATATTCCCCATAATCGGACTATGGTCTTTGTGGAAGAGGTTTCGCCAACTGGAGGATTCTCGCCTTTTCAACCTCTCTTCCGACCTTCCCCGTGTTTTTTCCCTCCCCACATTTTCTCCCCTCACCTTGAAGCTACCTTATCGGATGGCCTTTGCTTTTTTCCCATGGGTTTGAGTCAAACAGAGGTTTTGAATCTTAACCTTCATACTTACGCTCTTTTCCTTTGTGCTCCCCTCCCCCCCCTCCCCATCAAAGACAAAATTCCCTAAATTTCCAAACCCCCCCCCTTTGAAGGAGAACTACCAACTCTCTGTTTCCAGTTTCTCACAAGACGGCACCGTCCTTCTCTTTAGGCACTAACCGTTTCTTAAACACTCTTTGCTCTTTCACGGAGATTTTTTTTCCCCCAGTCAGCATTTCCTGCGGTAAAAAGGAGATGCGTTGTGCACTTGTTTTTCCCCCTGTTTCCTTCTCAAAGTACCTGCTCCGAACACCTGGCTTGCACGATGCTCCTTCTTCATTTCTCACGTAGACTTGGTGACTAGCTTTCGGATAGGGGTGGAGGTCTTCGTAAATCTGCTCCGTCGCCCCAAAAACCCACACCTACGACCTGTATCGGTCTTTCGTGATTATTCTTTTTACCGTCCTTTTATGCAATAACAGAGTGCCCCTTTCCCGTAGCATTTGGCCTCTTTCTTGTCGTAAAAAGACGAGTTTTTCGACACTGGCAGATAGCATCACAAGCCAGACCGTCCCGCCTATTATGGGCTTTCGGCCCATTTGCGTGCCCCGTACCGTACGCTGGAACAAGCGTTGCCCATACTGTTTCGATGCTTTTACGCTACTGCTTCTGTTCTCTCTCAACAAATCCCCATCCCCTTTACCCGATTAATATGCCTAGAATCCTAGCCCACGCCACGCCCGCCTAACCATTTTTACCTCAAAGAGTTTCCATCCTCCTCCCGATGGTGTCTTTCGAGTTGTTCAACATAGCTTTTCATTTTGTTATCTGCAATAGCTTGCGTTGCGAGCCTTGTTTTTCATTTTTTTTGGCATACGGGTTTACCCCCGAAGCCATGCGGTTCTCCGCGGTTATTCTCCGACTATACCTAAGTCATCCCGGATGTGGCCGCCTCTCTGGGGATTAGCCCTCCTTCCAAGTGTATCCTCTTTTTCTCTTTCTCCCCGCGCCCCCAGATGGTCCCGTCCTCCATGGTTTGAGATCGTCCCTGGAATTCGACCGCTATATCTCCGTTTTGGTCCCCCAAGGTGCCTTCACGTTGTGCCCCCCCCATTTATGAACACCAAACGGCTTGCAGCCTCCTCTTCCCTTCTTTTATGCCGTGGTTTCCACTAAATTTGCCCGGGAGTCATGGTCGGATTTCGAGGATTCCCTGATTTTCTTTTCAGAACTTTTTTGGAACCCAAAGCTTTTGGACGTAGATTCTTCCACCCTTTTTTCCCTCCGTCCCAAGACTCCACCGCCGGACTGCTCGTTGCAATGCCTGCGGAACGCGTCATTGTCCGTTTACAGCCTTCTCGAAAGTTCTCTTCACCTAATCGGTGTGTTCCCTCCTGGCTGTCCCCCGACTCTTTGGAACCCCGTCTTACATTTCATCTATTAGGCTGCGTTAGGGGAAGTTGGGTCTTGGGCCTTTCCGGTTGCCCAGTGATATTCCACCGTCTTCCCCTTCCTGGGCTACGTTGTCCTTGGACCTATCGTTTATTGGCACGGCTCGTGATCTTTTGCCCCGATTCCCCTTCACTCAGGATGGCAGTTTCCCGCTTCTTTTGGGGCCCTGTTGAGTGCGCTTGCCCAGCGCTGTTCCAGGTCCCTTATGGGCTGTTTTTTTCCCCCTAATCTGTCTCTTTTTTTTGCCCCTGGCCTTCCGTCCAAGCATTCCCCCCCCTCAGCCTTTTTTTAATGAAGGCCACCACCTTGCTGTTGACTACCGTCCTACCCAGTGGAGACGGCTCTATTTCCCTTCCCCCGTTGTTTTTGTTTCTCTCTCTCATCGCCCATGTCTTGTCTTCAATACACACCCCCATCGATTGGGTTCCATGCCCGTTTTTCTCGTTGTCATGGGCTTATTGGACGTCCCCCGTTTCCCCCCCCCAATGAAGCTTGTGTGTTTACCGTCGCCCATTCGGTTGACCGAAGCAAGAGGTTCGGGCAAGAAGAATACGCCAAGCTGGTGGTGGGTCCCTGGATTCTTTCCCTCATTGCCGCTTTGTTGTGTTGGGTTTTGACTCGATAGACTTGCCCTTAATGATACACCCTGCACCCCAGTCCCCTCCTGCGTGTCACTCGTGGAGCCCACATTTTCTGTGCCTTAGCTTCCCCCTACTTCCCCTCAAGTCCCACTGACCCGCCGAAGTTCCGCCTTTCCCTCCATCCGTTTCTCCCTCCCCTTTTCTTGCCTCTCTCCCATTTCCAGTGCAGAGAACGTTCGATTGAAAGCCTTTTTTCCCCGTGAACTCCAATAGGAATCTTTCCCCTATTTCCCTCCTAGACGTTGCTCTTTCTCTTGCAGTGTCTTCCACATGGTGTATCGAGTCTTTGGAACCCCAAACCCCGTTGCCAGACTGAACAGTGATCTCCCCCCGTCCGTGCCACCTTTTTCGAATTAGCTCCCCCCCCTTCCTGTACGCCAATTTTTTGCACACCCAACGGTTTGAAAACGTCTCGGACCAAAAAAATTGTCGTTCCTTTGCTATCTACACAAACTTCTTTCCACTTTTGCCTAAGACCCGCCTCTTCTCAGGTTGCCTGCGCTGTGGTCTCGCTCTTCCGGACCTTTCTTTGGTTTTGCGTCGCACAAGCTTGACTATTTTTAAAATTTTTCGTCTTCACGCCTTCTTCTTCCCCTCCGTTTTTACTTCTCGTCGTCAGTTTAAATCGCTTATCTCGCGGCTTTCGTTGGCGTCCCACCTGCCAATATCTCGCGCCCCCTCCCTACTCATACGACCCACAGAAAGCTCTTTTCCAATAGTGCCCCTGCGCGCAATCGGGTGAGGCGTCGTCACTTCGTAAGCTTTTTGGAGTGGCTGCATTTCTTCGACTCAAGGTATGTCTCCATTTGATTTTTCCTCTTCCTAGACGGATTTTGAAGCACGCTTGCATCGAGCACAACCCCCGCGAGCCCGCAAAGAGTGGCCGGTAAGAGGCCCTTCCCGCCTGATCACTCCCCCTTCGCCTGATCGGTAAGAAGAGGCGGACCTTTTTCGATTGACTTGTTCAAGAAATCCCTTCCTTCTGCCTCCGGCCTTAATGCACCGCCTGGATTGCAGGGTCTGTTTCTTGTAGCCTGCCTCTCAGAAGAACCAAGTCATGTCCTTAGTTTCCTTTTGGATGATGGATCCGCGCACACCTCGCTTCTAATCCGCTAGCCAAGACCTCGGCGCCCCCGTTTCTCCGTTTCTCATAAGGTTCTTCCATTTTTTCTCTTCAGTTGACTCTTCTGCAGTGACGCGTCAATGAACCCCCCGACCTTTTTGACCCCCGGAATAGTAAAGCTCGGTTGGCTTCCCCCTTTCTCCCCATAGTTTTATTTCATCTGGTCCTTTCCGACGGACGAGGAGCTGCCTGTTGCCATCGTATTTCAGCCCTTGAACCCTCTCTTTCATTTGAGGTTGCCGTCCAAGCTGGGTGAGCTTACCCTCTTTCGCTTACTGGGTTTCGTCCTCTTCTGTCATTTGTTTGAGGAATGGAAAACCCATTCCCAGATTCGCTTAATTGCAAGGTTCCCCCCACCGAGGTCTACCCTCCCCGGACCGCCATTCCCACCGTCAAGTCTCCCTTCTCGTAAAGAATGAGTGGAGATTTTTCGACCACTTTTTTCACTTCCGCCCTTTTGCTAATCGAGAAAGGCGGGTCCGATTGTTGCATTTTTTCTCCCCCAACCCATTCCCTATTATTAGTCGATAGGACGTTCTTTTCCTCTCGTGACAGATGGGACGCTTGCGTCTGCGGCCTTTGCTTGAGAAGCAAAGAGTTAGTCCTTTCCTTCTTTAGCGGCTCCCCCGCCCTGTTTCCCCCATCCCTTCGTCCCCCATGGGTGCATTCCTTCTTCCCATAAGGAGGTCTTATAGAACAGCAAGTTTAAGAAGATGCTTGGTAGAATTTCTAGTGAGGCCTTCTTTTTCAGAATATTAGAGTCCCCCTCTCATTCAACTTTGTTTTCCTACGTACTGTTCTGATTTTCCCTCTCTCTAGATCAGGGCAATTTATTGATTATCGTGAAGAACCCATGATCCAACTTAAGGGATCTATTCCTTCTCTGTTGTTGTTGATCGATATCCAGATAAGTTTTAGCACTGATTCAGCACCTCCCCCCTCGTATTCTTCTATTCAGCCCACCAGTCTTCCCTTCCTTTTCGCCTGACTTGAAATGCCAAGTGGCTATTGCTTGATTCGAAGGTATAGCTGGCTTCCTTCGCTATTAAACCATTATGGCTTTCTTAAAGATGGTGTATTTGCCTCGTGTCATTCTCTTTTCTGATAGGAACCCCCTTTCCCCCTTTCTCCGACGACAGGGTCCACAAACGACCCTCGTGCTGGTGCATCCCAGAACTTGTTTGTTGCCTCGGGGGACAAGATTCCTATTTCCCTCCTCCTCTATTACTCGTTTTTTTTTTTGTTTTTTTTTTTTTTTTTGAGAAGACATCCAGTGCCCCCCCCCCCCCCCCCCCCCCCCCCCCCCCCCCCCCCCCCCCCCCCCCCCCCCCCCCCCCCCCCCCCCCCCCCACCCCCCCCCCCCCACACACACCCCCCCCCCCTTCGCACCAACCTTTCCCTCTTTATCAGGCATTTTTTTCTCAACGTCGATTCCGGAAACCTTGTCGACACCTCCACCGCTTGACGCGAATTGAATTTCGTTTTTGGCCCAGGTTAATTGAGTCCGGGTATCTCACCCCCCCCTCGGTTCCGGGTGTACTCTTTTTTAAGTGATAAATTTTTTTCCCCTGGTTATTTCAACCAGCATCCGTTTCATGCCCAGCTTAAGATTTTTTTTAAATGACACCATTTTCCCCCTTCCTAACAGCCCCTCATGGCCAATATTTCTTGTTTTCATCTTCTGCCCCCATTTGCAACAGGTCTTCTCGTACGGCCATTTCCATTTTGTCTTTAAACCCTTTTCCATTTGTTCTGCCATCCTCGCCGTTTTTGTAAGATTCGTGAGTGACGCTTCTATTGCCGTTTCGTGTGACCTTTCTTCTCTTCTTTCAAGGCCTGGCATAGAAACTGCGTCTTGCTCGCTCCTATACTCCTTTATCAGTTCCTTTCTGTATAAGTCTCCCGTCGGATGGGTGTTCGGTGTAACTCCGCGTGCTCCTTACAATAACCCCCCCCGCTCCCCCAAGACCTGTAGATATTTGCTTTTCTGGACCGGATGGCCTCACATGTATACCGAAGAGCATAATTCTCCAGTTCAGTGGTTTAATAGTCGTTCCTCTCAATACAGAGTTTCGGACCATCTTTTCTCGCTAGCAGTCGTCTTACTAGGTCGACTTATCTTGCTTCTTTTTTCTGTTTGCTGTCCTTTTCTTTTGACCGTAAGAGGGACCCAAGCGTTGGCCCTCCTTTGCCGCGTATCTTCTCCCAATGGTTGTAGTTTTACGTCCCCCACCCCACCCTTCATTGAAACTTTCTCCCTGTCCTCCCTGAATAATCGCACGCAAGCCACCTACTAAACGGAAATTTCCTCCTGTGGAAGACCCAATTTGCCTTCGTATTCCTGATTTTCCCCTAGCTTCCCATGTTTTTTCCGATTTATTCGATTGCGTTCCTCTTGGATTCTTTTCCCTTTGACTTTTTTCCGACCGTCTTCGACTCGTAGCTGCTTCCCCTTAACACCGATACAGAACTTACCTCCCGGATGTGGAACTTGTTGTTTTTGCTTTTGTAGTTTCACCCCCCAAAATTCCTGTACCGTCTTTGTGCTTAACGTGGGCCGGATTGATACTCTCCCCCCCTCTCAGGCGACCTATATAGAGTTTCTTTTTCCCCCTGCTTGGCCCCCTTCCCTTGTGCTGAAGATCCCCCCCTTCGATTTTTGTGAGAATCCGCTTCCGTGAGTTTATGCACGTTGGTTTTTAAGATTCCCCTTCATGTGGAAGTATTTTTTTTTCTTGGATTCTATTCGCAGTGCACGTTGTCACCGCTTTTTTTTCCACTCTCCCTCTTCTTTCCCCCCCTGCAGACCGGCATGACTCACCGCAGCTTCCTCAGCCCAATAACCCAATTTTTTCCTTTTCTATTGTATCCAAAGCCGCGTCCTTTCCTGCAATTCCTTTCTCGTGCGCATCACTTCCCTTTCGCTCTGGAACCAGGCATTTTCCTTGCTAGCGCCGTCTGGAATTTTCCCAAGTTAGTCCTTCCCCGTAATGTCCGAGTCCCCCCTCCGCCTGTTCTTTGGCCGGTTGCGTTTTTTTCTTCTGCACGGCTGCTCGGAGTCACCCACTCTCATCAGCGTGCCAAATCCTTTCAAATGCAAAAAGTCTTTGCCTGGGCTGAGTTCTTTCCTTCCCCCCTCTTCTTAGGCGTCATTAATTAGTTGGGCCTGGAAAAACCCCCTACATCTCTCCTTTGCACCTTTGGGAAACACTCTCCCCCTGATCGTTGTTCTGCGGAAACCCCCCCTTCCTCTTGGCTATGAGGTACTAAAGAATGCTGGCGCGCCCTCTCATCTTCTTTTTGTGGATGAGATTTTAATGGTTCTGTAGTAATAAAAAACATAGATTTTTTTCTTTTCCATTCCCACGGCTCTGATTTTCTGTGATTTCCTCATTTCAGTACGCCTTTCTTGAGGTGTTCCCCTTCTTTGCACACTTTTTTTACCTAAGCAAGAGACGTGTTCCCTCTCCCTTCCCCCCTAAACTCCCTTTTGCCATGGCACGTGCACTAATTATGCACGCTTTTGAGAGTGTTTTCGACGGCCCCACCTCTTTTTTTCCAATGAACCGTCTGCCTTTCAGGTTTCACTGGTTGCCATTTTTCCCCCTTCCCCTGACTTCCACTCCCCTAACAGTTCCCTTTTCAGTCCCAATAGAAACGAATCCTTTCGGCATTGGTTCATTACAGGCTTTTCTTCCCTTATCACCTGCATTGTGCTCCCTAACGTCTCTTCAACGGGAACTTTGCCAGTCATCTTTCATCATTGCTCGTTTTGATTTTCTCCGTCTGAGGTCTTTTTCTTGATCTTTATTTGAAGTCGCCTTTTCACAAAATTTTTTTTTTTTCCCCCTACCCATTGGCCAAGTGAGCCCGACCCGCGACGTAGCACTCGTCGAATGAGGTCCTAAGCCATTCTTGAAACACCAGTTTCCCTCACTGGCCCAAGTTCTCTCACCCAAACCCCTTTTTTTTGCTCGTGACTTTCGTCAGAAAGAACCTGTTCAACGGCGACTCTTGAACACCCGAGATAATAATCCCTTTTCGCCTGCGCTGTTGTCCCAAGATGTAATTTTGTCTTTGGTTTCTTCCCTGAGCAAAGATGATCCGTCGGCAACTTTGAGTCGCGAATCCAGCTGCCCCCGCGGCTTGGACTCAGTTCGTTCTTATAGATGTCCTTCCCCGCGAATCCCTTCCCGGTCTGCTTTTTTCCCCTTCCCCGTTGTTCGGCCAACTGCAAAGATTCGAGCCATCTCTGTCCCACCTTCAAGCTTCTTAGACAATCGTCTGCACGTCGTCCCATTCTTCTGCTTTATTTTCCTGGTGGGTTGATTGATTGATTAGAGGCAGGCGCCCCGGTAGGAGTGGTTTTTACCCCGTTTTCGTGTAGTTTTACTTTCACCGACCAAAGGATATCCCCCCCAGCTTGGCCTCTCTAAGCCCTCAAGGGCTAGCTTATATGTTGCGCCCTTTTATTTCCTTTCCCAACGCCCCGAACATGCTCCGACCCCAGGCTCAATCACGTATTTCCCCTATTAATCTGTCTTTTCTCTCCTCTGGTAAGCCATTTCTTCGGTCGCCTTCACGCACCTAATGCCAAACTTCCTGTCCAATGCAAGTCCAGTGCCTTTGTCAATCAATGAGTTTTCCGCCTCCCCTCTCCCCCATTTCTTCCTCCTGATTAGTGGAGCGGGGTGATGAGTCAGATCCCCCCCCTGATAGACCAGCCCTCTTCCCCTCCTCGTTGCCTAAAAATCTTCGCGTACTTCCCATCAACGGTAAGAACGACCTTGAGCCCGCCCAGGTTCTCCATTGTCATTGAGCGGATTCCGCAGCCCCCCCCCTTCCCCAATTTTCAGGCGGACGCAAGACATCTTTCCGAGCCCCTTTTGGGCCCCCCATAGAAAAAAGAGTGTAGTCAACTCGTAAGGGTCCTGGTACAGCTCCGGTTCAAATATGGACTTGTTTCAGCTTCCCCCCCCTCCTCCTTCTTTGGTTATGTTGTTTTGTCCTTTGTGCGAAGACCCAAAACCTCTGGATGAGCTTGATTTGGGCTAGAACCCCCCTTCCCACTTCGCTCAGTCTGTACCATCATTACCTCGGGAAACCCCCTGCCCCCCGGTTCTAACCCCTTCAAGTGACATCCAGGCCCACCAGTATCCTTTCTGCTAATAAATGAGCGGATGGTCGACCCCCCTACAGGATTTAGGCACGTTTCGCTTTTCCTGATAGCTCGGCCAGTTTTCTTTCAAGCTTCTTTTTTCACCAACCAATTAAATTAACGTCCAGAGGACGGTGCTCCCTGCGTCCGTGACGATGTGAAGCGATTGCTTTGGTTTTTTCCGCCGCCTTTCAGCTTGGGTTTTTCTCCCTGATTTCCCCCCAAGGTCCCCTACCTGAAATGTTCATGCCTTTCATTAAGTCTGTCTTAGATCCCGAAGCCCTAAGAAACAGCCCATCAGGGGTTCCCCCCCTGTGCCTTCTTTTTTCCGCTACCACCTTAGCTCTTTTTCCTTCCCCTTCCCCCTGCCCTTGACAGTTCAAAGGTCTTCGGGACTCATGTCTGCTTGGCGATCTAGCATCTGATTGGGTGATTCTCTTGAAAGCGAAGAGGTCTCTTCCTTTAATCATCCCCTCTTTTTGTGTGGATATCTTCCGGTCCCCCTTTTTTTCGGCTAACTCTTCCTTCCAAGACCTGCCCTCTGTCTAGCCAGGTACTCAACATATACGGAATTGCGGAAGAAGACCTTTGACAATTGGTTCGTCCTAGCCTAATCGCCTGAATTCACTATTCTGATTCTTACAACTCTGGGTGTATTTACTGTTCTTCCAGTGCCATGCTGCCCCCCCCTTCTTGAGGGAGGACCATGGCCTGGCGCATCAACTTCGGCAAACGACCCCTGGTTTGGCGCAATAAACCCTGCCGACCTTTTTGCGCGTCACGTCACCTCCTCCCCGTCCTCTCCCCGTGAATTCTTTTGGGATAAAGGGGCAATCTATGACCTGGCCGATTCTCGGCCTTTTCTCCAGATGCCCCGAAATTTCCTTCTCAAATACCTTAACCTTTCCATCTACTGCTACTGCTGTTGGTAATGCGTCGAGGCGGGGGTCACACCCCGGTTTTTTTGCAGTTTCCTCTTGTGACTTGATGAGCCCCTTGTCCTTGGGTTCTTCTCACCAGTTCAAGCTACGATTTTTGTCTTCTACCCAGCTTTCCCTTGATTCCTGCCCGTGCAATATTTCTGTTTTTTTTACAAAATAAAGAGGACCCGGCAGCTTCGTCCGGTCCGCCCAGCGGAAAGAGCGCTTGGAAGTCCTCTTTCGTGCCCCGTCTTCCTATTGCTGGTGCTTTTTGGCAAGGCTTCTTCGAATGTTCCCTCTTATTGCCTCTGAAAACTGGGCGGGCTCTTCATCGCGACTTCTCTTATTCTGAATGACTTGACCCCCCTTTGTATCACGCGCGGGTGATCTTTTATGGAACTTTTTACGAGAAGTTTTTCTCTTTCCCCCCCCACCCGATCCCAACCTTCCCATGCGATTGCTCTTCTACTTTCCCTGGGCACCGCATTGATATTAAAAACCCTGCCCGCGGCCCTTCCAGGGTTTTTTTTCTCTCTGTGCTTTTTTTCAGCCCGTTTTTCCCCATGGTCTCCCCCTCTCTTTGACGCTTAACAGAAGCTTTCCGCATATTTTGCCGGTCTCTTGCTGCTCCCTTGCGGTGAAACGTACTCTTCTTCCACCGTTCTCTGTTTCTTGGTGCTCTTTTTTTTTCTCATTCGTGACATAGACTGCTTATCCTATCCCTGGTCCTTTCGAGCTTAAGCCCACCAAACCGTCCCCAAGCCTTCTGCAATTTAATCTCCTCTTGTACGCCATCACGATTTCCTCCGTGGCAGATTCCCCCCCCTGATTTTGTCTTCTGAATTAGATCGTCTAATTTGATTTTCCGTGGACCAACGACGGGTTACACTCCGCCCTTTGATATTAGTTCCTGAACGACGAATACATCCTTTCACCGGATCCGAAGCCGTCTTAGGGGCCCGACTCCCCAGTTCCTCCGCTCGCTGGCTCTTTCACCAAAACGCACCGCCTGAGCAGTTATTGCCGGTCCCGGCGACCTCTCTCGTGTTGGCGTGTAGCCCATAGTTTTCACGTCATTTTCTTCTTAGGTTCCACCTTCTCCAAGGTGATCCCCTGCTTTTTTATCTACTTGGGAAGAAGGGGCGTTTCCCGGAGTCATTTTTGCTGTTATCGAGCGTTTGTGTTTTCCCTTTTCTGCGACTCCTGGCAGGTGGCAGATTTGCCGACTCGCGTCTTTCCCCCCCCCATTCCCGACTGGCGCCAGCTGCTCAGCTTCCACCCCTTCATTAGCTCTATGTGACCTTTTTCCGTTCCGCTATTCCATAGTGACAGTTCTCCTCCCACTGCATGTCTCGGGCCTGGCCGCCAAGGCCGGTTTACCAACCGTCCGAACCTTTTTTTTTTCTTCGGGCCGGCTGCTTTTCTTGGTTTTTTCCTTTTTTTTAACGTACCTACCGAGTCGCACCCTGCATTTTTGCTGTTCGATTTCTTTTCTTTAGTGTTGCATTTTGACCCCCCCAAAACGTCTCCAGCGTCCTGAGGGCCCGTCCATTCGGCTTCCTCTTTGGAATTAGGAGTTGCCCTCCCAATCGCCGTCCTTTTCGGTCCGAATAGTTGCATGACGTTGTCACCAACCCAGATTATTTGGCCAATCTTCCCTGACTTCCCCTCCCATAACGAGAAGTGGGCATGCACCCACCCCCCCGCTATTGTCGGTGATCATACAGAAGTCAACCAATTTTCCCTATAGTATTGAACCTCTGTTGGGTTGTATAGTCGATAAGCTGCACTTCTTTTCCCCCACCCTTCCCCCTTTATGGTGGTCATGGATGATGAGTTTCCCATGTGAGTAAGTAATTCCCGGGCAAATGGCCTATTTTTGGTTTCCCCCGCTTTGCCCACCCCTTCCGGTGGACAGAGATGGTTCGGATTTAATCCCAGAAGCACCCTGAATGTGTCCGTCAGTTCCTCATTATTGTCACTCCTGAGTTCTTGGTGCATAGGATTGCCGTTCATAACCCCAGAGATTCCACGGCCTGCTTGCCCCTTCCTTTAAGTGTGCTGTTTCCCAATGGACCCTCATTTCACTACCTTCCCTACAGTCGCGACGCCCCTATATTTTGACTTGTCAAGAGTTAGCATTTTCCACCTTCCCCTGCCTTTTTAGGCCATCGTGATGGGTGAAATAACGTTGCTCGGTTTTCGCCCACGAACCGTTTCCCCCCATGACTCCTTGACTACTTGGGCTTCTGTAGCTCGCTGCGGCTGCGTTCTCGTCGGTCATGCCGGCCACATCTCAGACTTTGTGCACCCCAGTTTTCCGAATGACCTTCTTAGCCCTCTCCCCGTCCAGAAATATGACCCAAATGACTCCGGTCAATCCCCTAATTCTTGCACCATGATAACTCTTTTCAGCTTCTTCCTCAAAAAAACTGACGTCGGTTTGAATGATCTTCAGAACTCCCCTATCTTTGGACTTGGCCCCCCAGACGACACCTCTATCCGACTCCTTTTTTGTCTTGTCTCCTCTGATCCAGGCACAGTTTTTGCTTTTTCTTAAAGACTGCCCCCCTTGTAAGGAGGGCCCAATTTGTTCCGTCGCCCTAGCGGGAGCAAGAGTTGCCAATGTTTCCGTAGTTATGTCCCTCCGACGGATCATCCGCGGTTTCACAACGGCGTTGTGCGGCCACTGCCCCATCACTTAACGACCATCGAAGACATAGCCCCTAATCCCTTGCCAATGTGCAGCCGCGCCCTCGGGTGATTAGTCGTCAACCTCAGTGTCCGTTTTCGGCTGGGGAGTGGAGTCTTCTTGGCTTCCTCGGCAGGCAGTTGACGGTTCCTGCCCGGTTGTCTGTGTAGGACACGCAGCCCTTCTAGGCAGCACGCTTTCTTTCCCTCCCTCGACGCCCCGATATGAAAGCCCCCTGGTTGACTTTGTGTCCCCCCCAAATGTTTTTTTTTTTCCCCCTCCTCCGATCCTTCCAGATGTGGACCTCTTTTCTTTACCTGAGGAGCGCATCACCCTATGGTCAAGCACCTGCGTCTGCGACGCCAATTCACTAATACCCCGTCTTTCCCACTGCCCCCTTTGGCGGGCCCAGTGTATTCCTTTCATTCATCCCCCCTTCCTCAGAAACAAAACGCCAAGCTCCCGGTCGTTAGTGTTTTTTGTCTTTCTTCCTCCCTCGCAATCCTGCTCGTAATCCTCTCCAGCCCCGACCCCCCCCTCCTCGAATGCGGACCCCAAGGTGAGGTATCATCACTTGAAGACCTTCGCGATCGCTTCCCCAGTTGTTCGTCTGAGCTGAATATTGTCTCCCTTCGACTGTCCGCCTGGAACACTTCAACCTCACTCTGCCGGTCACCACATATCTACTCCAGTTTGGCTATAGGGGAAGCAACACTTCGCCACAATCGTTTTTTCTGTGCAACGTCGAGGTTTCCCTAGAGTGTTGTGCCCTCTTTCTGCGCGAAGATTGAACCCCGTTAATTTTTGGGCTGTCGACTTTGTGGCATTCCCCCCACCCCCCCCAACGAGGACTTGTGTTACGTGGTCTGGGCTGAGTCAAGGGACCAATTCCCCCCCTTCTTCACCCCTCCTAACGCACGAAAAACCGCCTTTCTCCCCCCTCTTCTAACTGAAGAACTTGAAGGCTAATCTCTTCAGTAATGCGGTGGGAGTCGAACCCGTCATTCTTTTTTGCGACATGCCGTAGATCGTTCAATTGTTCGACGAGATTCTTCCCACACCCCCCTACGTCCCCTTTCTGTATAGACTTTCATGGATTCCGCGACGTGTTTTGACATCCTGAGCAAAGGTTGGGGTCTCGTATTGTGCTCAGCACGCCTTCGCTGAAGCTTTGGCCCAAGTGCCCTTGTTTTCCCTTTCTCCCCTTTTGCATCATCATTCCCAGTTGAAATGTGAGTATTCGCCCTTCCCTCTTTAAGTTTTTTAACCCCAGAATCCCGGTTATGGTCAGAAATCTATTTGCTCCGCTACTTCCCTTAGTCTTTTCGGCATCCCAATTTCGTCACAATTTCCTGGACCATGTATTCTTTTTTCTATCCGTCCTCGCCTCCTATGGTTCCCTTTCAGTGAGTACCCCTGAAAAACGCTCCTTTCTTTCCCTTCTCGTTCTCTCCGTTGGAGATCTTAAGTTTCGCTTTTCATCTTCCTCCAAGAATGCCTCGGATGGATATCCCTTCCCCGCCCAGCCAAAGGCTGAGTCCCCTCAGACCCTTTGCCTTTTCCCCCTTGTCTAGTTCCCTTCCCCCGATTTCGACGGTACGCTCAAGCTTCGATTTACCCCAAAGATCCTTTACTTTTCCTTTACAAGTTGCTTTCATATCCCCCTTCACTGTCTTTTCATGCCCCCTTTTCCTCGTCTTTGAATGTCTTCTTTTTTTTTTTGACTTTGGGTTTGGGGTTGGGTTGGGGAAGGACCCTCTCTTCTTTGGCTTCTCACTCCCGGCCTTTTCCCGGTCCTCGTACATAGAGGAAGAGTTAAAACTTCCGATCATCCAGTTGTATTGGGACCAACGGGCCAACTCGCTCCCACCACTTTCACGTCCCCGTTTCCACTCCCTCCCAACATTGCGTGAAAATTTTTTCACAATCTTTTTCCCCCCGCGTTCCGCGACGGCTCCTTGTGGGCCTTCGTTTACTTGAGGCCCTTTGGTTCCCCACAACTCTTTTTTTACCGTGCTGTTTCCTTCTGGTTTCCTCATGTTCGACGGGGCCTTGTTCTCCTTTCCAAATCTCCTGTCAATCCCCCTTTCCTCGAGTCAATGCCCCCCCTTGCGGGTCCCTCAAGAGGGCATATCCTTTTCAGCCTCACAATAGGCCTTTTCGTCCTCCCTTCCCGCCTTTCTAATACTTTGCGACTGTCTTCCCAGCTCGGTAGTTTCCGTCAGCTTACTTTCTATGCGGGGGATCTGACATGA
>Ga0179591_1268963_pt1 | contig 18297 bp, 34 predicted proteins | sample CZOMad2_1_08_16f_FD_182891 | JGI IMG/M metagenome (GOLD analysis project Ga0179591, IMG submission 182891) | Vadose zone soil fungal communities from Angelo Coast Range Reserve, California, USA - CZOMad2_1_08_16fungal (PacBio error correction) | ecosystem: Environmental > Terrestrial > Soil >... | reverse complement strand
TTTTTTTTGAGAGAACCCATGGTCATTTCCCCCCTCATTATCCGACACTTCTCCACTATGCCCCTTTTGCGGCACAAGTGCGAACCTTTCTTTGTGGGTTGTGCCCGCCTTGTTTTGAGCTAAGTCAATGTACCGCTGTTCCCCCTTGTTTTCCCTTTTTTACCCATGCCATGATTTTTTTTTTTTTAAGCTTTGAATCCCCTCATGTCTTTTTTCCCCACCCTTTCCTAATCCTTGTGTCGCCCGTGCGGCCCTTTTTTTTTTTTAACACTTCCGACGGTTCTTGAAAAAAGCGCCCGTCCCCCCCCCCCCAGGACGATATAGTTTGCCCCCCCCCCTATCCCCCATCTGGAGCCCCTTTGCACCATTGCCCCCCCCAAAACCTCTTAGGTCTCCCAGACATTTCCCCAGCTGCCACCAAGTTTTCGTGTGCCTTGCATAGGGGATTTGCTTTCTTCCGGCACCTTGGATTTCCCTCCTTCGGTTGTGTGGTGGTCCCCCCGGGCGCCCACCCCTCCGCCTGTGGCATTCCAGGGGACCTTTTTTAGTCTTCCGCTGCCAGACATTTTCGGCTCGCCTCTGTTTGTGTTTGTCTTGGGCGTTTTTTTCCTACCCCATCCCCAGAACAGAATTTCGTCCTTGGCACTTCTCCTTTTGGGTTTGTTTGGAAATCCCCCCCCCCCCTTTTTTGTTGGGCTCGCTGTTGGCGCCTGCGAAACACACCGATTCCTCCCCCCTCTGGCCCCCTTATTTTTCCCGCGTTTTTCTTTTTTTTTGAAGGATCTAGGCTGTTTTTTGTTCTTAGTGTTCCTTTTGAAATTTATTCCTTCTGTTTTCTTTTCGTGTTTTTTCCTTGTCCCCAGACCTGATGGTCGGTCCCCGTGAACCCAATTTTTTTCCCCTCTTCTCCATCCAGGCCATAGTCCACTCCCTGCCTGCGGTTCCACGACTTGATGTTTCTCTTTCTTCTGCCCTTCTGCCTTAAACCCGGTCCCCCATCCCCCCAGCGAAAGGGACTTCCTCCCTTTTTTTTTGCTCGCGACTTTGTGAATATTCTTGTCCCAAAATTCCCACAGGTCCCTTTTCACTCCCATTTTTCGATTGCCTTTGTTTTCCCCCTCGGAGGTCTGGCCTTTGTGACCATTGCGCACTGATGCTTTGCGTATTTTCCTCATTCGCGGTTTTTTTTCTCGTCTTTGGTTCAAACCCCCCCTTTTTTTGGTCGTCATAGAAACCACGGATCTTTTGCCAGGAATGGTTTGTTTCCTTTTTCCTTTAGCAAATTTCCGGACCGGTCCAGTTTTCGGTCCCTTGCTGCAGGGATACAAGCGGACCTGGGTTTTTTGCCGCATGGTTGCCCCCCAATGCTTAACCTGAAGTTAGTTGGTCTGGGTCCGCGGTTCTCCCGATACTCGTACCAGTTCCCTTTAATTTCGTCCTTTTCCCCCCCGGCCATTTTTAGGTTCTCCCCAGAGCCCCAAGTACACTGCTCAGCGTTGCTGCATTTTTACCTCTCTTTTTGTTTGCTGGCCGAAGTCCGAGTTTTTTTTTTGCCGTCCCCCCCCCTGCCCCAGTCACAAACTTTTTTCTTGTTGTTGTTGTCGCTTTAGTAACGGTCAGAATTCTGTTTTTCTTCCCCATTGTATATTTCTAGCCCCAACCCCTGACCCTGTTTATGTTTTTTTTTTTGTTTTCGGGGAGTTCCCAAAAACGGCATCCCTGAAGTTCTTGGCGGTCTTTTCCTCTGCCGGTTTTTTTCTGCGCCCCTACCGGCAAATCTTTTTTTTTTCAGAGGTACTTTAACCTCTTTCCCTGACGTTTCCCCCCATCGCTTTCTGTTTGTCTTTTGCAGCTCGGTGGTTTCGCGCTTCCTTCCCCGCACTTCCTGGAATCCGACCCGGTGTCTCATTTTTTGTTTGTCCCCCTCTGGTTTTCGTTTCGTTCCCGTTTTATCCCACCCCAATGGATTCTTGATCTACTGGCCTCGTTTACTGCTCCCCGTCCTTTGCAGGCCTTTTAGTCGGTGATCCATTTTTTGATCGCCGGTTGTCGGCCTTCTCCCACATCAAGTTCACCAAAAACAGGAACCCCCCCGTGGCCTATGATACTAGAAAGGCCCCCGGCTCTCCTCCATAGGTATTTTTCATCCCCCCTTATTTTTTCATGTCTTCCTACAGTTACGTTTTTTTTTTTTTTTTCGGATCCCCCACCGTACATTCGGTTTTCCCCCCTAGTTTTTGCCCATGGGACGGATTCCCGAGATGCCCCCGCGGGGCGCCCCCCACCCTTTCCTCTTTGTACTTCTCCCGATTATTGTGCTTGCCTCCCGAGAACCGGCGAACATTTTCCCGGACTTTTACAGTACTCGGATCGTTCTAATCCTCCCCGGTTAGGAGTGTTCATGTTGTCCCCCAGCTATTTCTATTTGGCATCCAGACTTTAGAATTTATTTGTTTTTTTCGCCCCCTTCCTTTTCCGTTCGTGTTTTTCTCCTTTCCTAATTTCAGAGGTTAAATGCCTTTTTTTGTTTCGTGTTTTGTGATCTGCGAATGGCGCTTTCCCCCCCTTTCCCCCCCCCCGATTCTTAACCCTTCAAAATGCCCCGTCCTCCTTCCCCCTGCCAGAACATACCCCCGGATGGCTTTTCTTTTCTTTTGTCCGTTCGTATGGGAAAATTTGTGCCGACACTTCTTCCCTTTCCCTGAGATCATCACACTGGCTTCTTTGTTTTTTTCTTTTTTTTTTGTTCCGGACCAGTTTGTTTGTGTTCCAATTGCGTCCCCCTTCCTTTTGTTTTTTTTTGCGCATTCTCTTCGCCTTTTCGCAACCCCCTTCACGGAGTGCCAATCTTTCCTTCTTGCGCCATTGACCGCAAAATTCAAGTGTCTCCCGCTCGTTCCCCCTCTTTTCGGCACCCCCCCCAAAACCTTTTGTGTTCCCCTTTTGACCTTTGCTCTACCCTCTCCTTTTTGGTTTGTCGGCCCACCCGGTTTCTTCCTGATTCGCCAACCCAGAGTCCCCCCAAATACTTTCTCTGACTTTCATCTCCTTCCAGTTCTTTTTGCGGACCCTCACTTTTGCGTTCGCTCTACCCCCTTTTCTTCTTTTCGGCTCTGGCTTGTTTTACCACAGCTCGACTTCATCCCCCCCCCCCCTAGGCTTTCCTTTTTTGAGCCTCTGTGATTTTCCCGCTTTTTCGGGGCCACTTCCCTCTTTTACGGTCGGGGGTCCCAGGCTCAGTTTTTGGTGCTTCTTTTTGCGGTAGCTGTTTTATGTCTCCCACTTCTTGGTGCGTCCATCTTTAAATTTCGGGGTCTTTGAGACCCAGTTCCTCCTTTTTTGCATCCTCTCCTTGTCGTTCCGCGTTCCACGTTCCAACTTAATTTGTTTTTCCTTCCCGCCGATATGTTTTTCTTTTTGTACTTGCGAAATTTCAGGCCGTTTGCGTCTGTTTTTTCTCTATATATTTCTCCTACATTTGTTTTTTTTTTGATGATATAGACTTTCAAGCCATCGGTTCCTTTCAATTTTTCGCTCCTTCCCGTTTTGCCCCAGGCATTTTCTTTCGGGAATGCAACCCCCGGAAATTTACGTTCTTTTTTTTTTTTTTTTTTCTTTTGTTTCCTTTATTGCAATGCCTTTCTACCAGAGATGTTTTACGGCTCACTTCTTTTTTTTTCTTCCACACATAGCTCCCCCACAGCGCCACCCCGTTTTGTCCCCCTTTCCACCCTCTTATCTGACCCCCCACCCCTAACGGCACGCAACCCATGCTGAACACCTTCCCCCCTCAAGCTTGGCGTACCTACGCTTTCTCCTTTCCCAGGCCCCTCTTTTGGTCTGATGTGCAGCGGGGGACTTTTTCCCTTCGTTCTCCTTTCCTTGCCCATGAACTGATGCGATGATAAGACCAATTTTAACTTGGTTGTGTCCCCCCACCTCTGCGCGGGGTCCGACCCCTTGGTGTTTGGGCAAGGGTTTTTCAGGGCGTCTTACGAGCTTCTTCACTCGGGAATCCCTTTTTGCCGTAAAGATTTCTCTTTTTTTTTTTGCTTTCTCTTTGTTTTTTTTCCTCGTCTGCCCCCCAGGGCGCCCGAGACTGACCCCTCTCCCGCCTTATAATGGGCGCGATGAATCTTCCATCCTATTTGCACCTGAGCCCCCGCGGCTCCCCCAGCTTTCCGCGGAACTGGTGATCTGTTCTCCTCTTCATCCCTCTTCTCCCATTTTTGGCACAAACAACTGTACAGCGAACCACACTTTTCTGGCTTGAGTGCCTTTGTAGGCCTCTTTTTCCCATTCTTTCTTGGGCCCTCTTTGTCACCAGGTCGGACGCCCTTCGAACAGAATCCCTTGATGGAACCCCTTTCCTTTTTGTTCCAATGATTTCGGGCTAAGTACCGTGTCCTGGAATTCCCAATTCCCGAAGTCCTACTCCTTTGAAACAAATCGCCCTTTTTTTTCTTAAACATTCACTGCCTGCCCCCCCCCCTGTTATCTCTGTTATCGAATTTTTAGAGGGACTGCAAGTTCTGGGCAACGCCGATCTCAATCATCGTTTGACTCTCCTGTTTTTCATAGTTTTGAAACTTGTGAGAAGAGTTGCTTTACTTCCCAGTACCCAGACGAGCCCTCATCTACTAACTCGTTCCCCTTTGGAGACTACGAATATTTCTTTGATGTTTTCCTCCTCGGCTGACCTGCTGTTCCTTCTTATCGGCCCCCTCTGGCTTCTCTCTTTTTGATTGTCATCCTTTAAACCTGCCTGCTTTTTTTTTGGACTCGACTTGGTCTGGGATCCGGACAAATCTGACCAGTCTTCCCCCCCCAAATATCATCGTTGCACTCCGGGCTTCTCCCTTCTCCCCCCTCAGAAGTTTTTTAAAACCATTCCCTTTTCCACTTCCGTGCCACTTATTCTTTTTTCTTGCTTTTTTTCGATTTCCTTGGACCATTTTTCCAATGCGGAGTGGATTGCTCTTCCCCCCCCTCGCTTCCAAAAAACGCCTCCTGCTCTTTTTTTCCTTTAAGTGGAAAAGTCCCGTTTGATGGTGCGGCTATAGCCCTCTCCGTTTTTCTCTTCCGGTCCATGATTGTTTTTCTGAGTACTTTTTTATTTTTTTCTGGTCAGAATCACATGGTGGAGGCACCTCATGTCCCCTTTTTACCCATACGAGCCAACCGCCTTGGTTTTTCCTTCTTTTCTAGGTACCCAAAGGTCTTCGCCGCCCCCACACCCTCTCCTTAGCTGGTTTCCTGTCAGTCCCGATTTTCCACCTCTTTTTTTCTCATTTGATCAAAAACTTAACATTCTTGGGGATCACGTTTGCCGTCATTCTTCTCCATCTAGACCTAGTCCCCACCGCGCCTTTCTTTTCCTTTCTACTTTTCCCCCCAACCTCCTGCCCTGCATTTCCTAGAACAGCTTGACGACTCGCCTTTGTAGGGCCCTGCCTGTGCAACCCCTGTTTTCATGGCAATTTTCTTTCCTACCTTTTACACCATCTTTCGGGGCGGAGCCGGGTTGCTCCATACTTTCCTTTTTTTTCAACAAAAAAGCCGTAGAAAACCGGGCTTTTGGGTTCTTTTTTTTGCAACCCCCCTGACTCCCGTGCGGACTTTTTTCAAAGGGGCTGCATAACCCCTTTTTTCAATTTAGACAATCGTGGAGTTTTCTTTTTGCGTCTTTGGCTGCTTGGCTTCCCCAATGCCCCCAAGTTCCTTGACCCGTCTTTGTTACATTCACTTTTCTTTTTTCAGCTTTTTTACATACTGGGGGTGTACTGGCCCATCTGCAGAATTCACCCCGACTTAGCCGGCTTTTTTTTTTGCGCCTGCGGCCCTGCTGCGTTACGACTTCGCTCATTTTCTCCACCTTTTTCTCAGGCTCCCTCCATTGTCAGGAACAACCCCGTCTTTCCCAGCCTTGAACTGCCCCCTAGTTTCCCCCTCACAGCCCACAATTTCCGCCAGAGCCCCCTGTCCACCCCCTAGTTTTCGTATACAATAATAGACCTTTTTTCCTGTCCTTGTATTCCTCACGGCGTTCGCAACCCCTCCCTTTTTTCAATTGTTTCACGTTTTTACTTCAGATGTCCTGACCTTTTTTATTCTTTCCCTCCATGCAGCACCAGTCTCCATAGCCCGGACAGCCCCCGCATCTTTTTTGAAATCCACATGGCCCTGCACAGACAGTTTGGCGTTTTTTTTTTCATTTTTGCGCCACCACCCCCCCGAAGGGCTGGACTTCCATCCCTTTTTGCAGGTTGAGGAAAATTCCCTTTCCCCCTACGACTTTGGTGCAAAGGTGTTTGGTACTCTGTCCTGGGTGCCCGAACCTTTTAGGCCAATATGGCCGGAGGCGTTTGCCCTTTTTCTTCTTTTTTGCACTCTTTGTTTCATGTGGTCCAGGCGCTTCTGGTGGGGCACCTCGGCCGTTTTTTTCAAATCCCACCCGGACCGACTTTGTTTTGCCCTGGTGTTGACCAGGAAGTGCTTTTGTTATTCCCTCTCTTCCTCCCCTCTGTACCTTTTTTTTCGTTTGAAGTACACCATTTTGGAACGCGTTGAACCGATTAATCCTGCCCTTCTTTTTTTTTGAACAACCATAGTCCGAGTCAAATTTACCAGCACCACAAGCGGTCTTTCAGCCTTTTGACCACCCTTAGAGTGTAGTCTTTTTTTCTTTAGCTTTTCCCGGTTCGCTCGGTGTCCTTGATTTTTTTATATGACAGCAACTTCTTCATTGTTTCGAGCCTGACCACTCCGAGTCCCAATGAAGATTTTTTTTTTCTGATCGCTTCTCTTTCTTTTCTTGCTCAGTGTCCTATTTTGGCACCTTTCCCCCTTTTTCCCTTTCTGACATGCCGATCTCAAGATGCCTTGCGCCGTTGATCCCAGTGTTCTTTCTTTCTGTACTCCGTCATACGACCATGGGGCCACTTTTCCCCCCGAAATTTCAATTATTCCCCCTCGCAGTTCGACTTCTTTTTTTGATGTTCCCCCACAACAGCAAGTAAGATGGCTCAGAAGTGAGCTTTCTGATGGCCCTCTTTCCATAACCGTTTGTGTTTTTGCTCGAATACCACCTTTTGGATCACAACCCAGCGGCAATTTGGTTCCCCCTTGACGGGCGCCCCCAGCGTTGCTTGAGGGCGTTGGACAATCTCCGTTTCATCTCCCGGAACGTCTTTCTCCCCTTGGTTTTTTTTGTATTGTTGATTGAAAAACATGTGGGCCCCATTCTTTTATTGGCGGGTCGGCCCCAACCCGCCCACGGTTTTTTGCTTATCCCCCCCGATTCTTTAGAGGCGGGGCCAGGGGGTTAGAAGACCTTCCCGTGTCATCTTTCCTTACCGACTTTGCCAGGGACCCCCCCAGACTTAAGCTATTCGACCCCCTCGTCTTTTGAAAGCTTCTAGTAAATAAAGCTAGGTCTCTTATTAAAGGTGCCAGATGCCACCCCACTTCGTTTTTTCCTGCCCAAGGCGTCTGCTCCAGCGCTCTCACTTTACAATTCGCAATGACCTTTTAACACGTTCCCTTCCACCCCCCCTTGTAGGGGTGTTCCCGCCTCTTTAGTATTCTTCACCCTTTCTTCCTGTTTCAGACCCGTCCCCCCTCCAGGCCATGTCTGTCCCCTTTAAAGCGGATCCTGAGATAGTCCACCCTTTTTTTTCGTCCCTGTTTCCGTCGTCTGGCCAGTTCCTATGGGTGTGGTTTTCAATTCCCGCCTTTTTTGTCCACCACCAGCCAGCTCGACTGGATAGATAACAACACCAGGCGTTCCTGTGCCATCCCCTCAAGCCTTTTCCAACTTTGAGCCGCCCCTACTTTCTGCCCCCCCCCCCTGTTGATACCCTGTTTTCCCGGAGGTTCCCCAAGTTTCGTATTTCGTTTTTGGCCCCCTTTTTTTAGGCCTCTTCCGGGTCCCCGATTGATCTCCAAGGCCGTTCGGTTTGTTGGCTTCGCAAACTTGGCATTGTCCCACTTTTCGTTTTTTTACAAGGGGCGGTTTTTTATACTTCTCCCCCCTGGACGTTTCCCTTGTCTTGATAGAGGCCAGCGGTTTGTTCTTTGCCTTTTGTTCAATTATGGCCTTCCCCTAACCTCCAGGTTTAATTTTCCCTTTAAGCCTTCCTACTTTCTTAAATAACTCCCTCCGTTGCTCTCGTTTTCTTCTTTTTCGGCGTATTCAATTCGAGATACTAATCGTATTGTACAACTTTTTTTTTGGAAGCAGGATTGTTTTTGCTTTCTTTTCTTCTTCCCCCTTTGAAAACAATATTTTGAGTTTCCCCCCCTGTTTTCCTTAGGTTTTTTGCCCTGACTTTATATGATTGAGATGGATGTGATCCCAGTCAAGACATGGAGCGTACGCTTCGTTTCGGCCCCTGTCCCCTCCGGGCTGTGCACTCCCTGGCGATCAGAAGGGAACTTGAGCTTTTTTTTCTCCCTATTACTTAAACCGCCTTTCGATTTTGTTGCCACCTTCCTTTCCCCCCGTAGGGAGGAAGTTTCAAACCACAACCCTTCTTGTACATCAGTTATAACACTGAGAGAGCCATGGTCGGCAATGTACCCCATCCCACAGCCCCTAAGACCAGCAATCCGATGAGGATCTCCACACTTGCGTTGGTCAGTTTTTTTTTCTTTTTACCCCCCTTCCTTGCGGTGGGTGGGTTGAGGTTTTTTTTTCCCAGGTCAGTCGGTTTTATATGTCCTTGGGACCAGTTTGTGGCTAATCCCGTAAAGTTTTTTTTTCCCTCTTCCCTTTTTTTTTTGGCCCTGTGGTTCTTCCTTTCGACCCCGCAACTTGCCGGATTTCGCCTATGTCCTTTGCGCCAGTCCTGACTTTTTCGGGGTCAGAGGTCGAGTTAACCTTTCCGCCTTTTTTTTTCACCCGTCTTGCCATTCCTTGTCCCCCTTCTTTCCCTCTTTGTTCTCCTTCCAGCAGTCGACCGGCAGCGTTCTTTTCCCTCGAATGCTCCCCCAAGGGTATTCTTTCTACAAAGGCGCCAGACAAGCTTTTCCAGAGCTGTCTTAACCAGTTGCCTTTTTTCCCTTTCGGTTTGGACGCTGCGTCACTTATTCCCCCAAACGCGTTCCAAAGTGCTGTTTCGGAGCGGAGAACCAATGGTACGTTACCTTGGTCTCTGAATTTGTCCCCCCCTGCAGGTGTTTGGGGGTCCCGGACCCCTCCAATTTTTTTATTCTTTTTCACCAACTCGATCTCGGTCCACCCCTTTTTCTTTTGGCCGACTTTTCCCTAAGGGCGTTTTTTCCTACTTCCCCCTTTTCATCCCCCCCCAAGCGACTTCCCCCCCACATTCGATCCATTTTACCCCCTCTGGTTTGCTATTGTTTAGGATCTTTCTCTAGAAGTCCCCCATTTTTTACCCCCATAGCCTTTTTCTAGACCCCTTCTTTTTCATGGCTCTGAAGAACCTCTGGGCACCCTGTTTCCATGTATAACCAAAACTCCGGCCTCGAAATTTTCGTCCCCTGCAATCGGAGTTTTTTGATGCCGTTTTGCAATGTTTGGGGCATCTTTCAGTTTCTGCTCCCCTTTTGGTGACAGAGAGGTTTTTTTCCCCAAGTACAAAGCCACCGCCAGCGAACCTTTTTTGAAAAACCAAATAGGTCTTTCGAATAATCCCAGACTTTTTTACTTTTTTTCGGGCCTTCATCACTCAATTGAACTGTAGTATTTCTCTAAACGTTTTTTTTACACTTTCTCGGAACCTTTTCTAGATCCTTGGTTCCCTCCCTTGAATTGGGCGATGACTATCCCACGCTTCGAGTCCCCCCCCGTTCAATGTCCCCTATTTGAGGTCCGGCATTTTTTTCCCTCTGATGCATCGCGACTTTATTTTGCCCCCCTTTTCCCCTTCGTCTCTTTTTTCTCTCTTGCCCCCCATAAATAGATCATGTCCTTTGTTTTTTTTTCGTCAGCTAATCGTAGGTATCCTTTATCCCTCTTTCTTCTCCTCTCGTCCACCCCCTGACCCCCCATTGTGCACCTTTCTTTTTTTTCCTCGATTCTCTTTTTCCCGGACACCAATGAATCTTTCCCATCGTTTATTTCGTTCTTATTGTAACACGACCCTGTTGCACCAATTTAATTTACCTTTAAACAAGCCCCCCATGAACCTCGTCAGTTTCTTCATCCTGCCAGCCACGGCTTTCACTGCTTCTCCCAGTTTTCCTGCTTCTGGAACCAATGTTGGCCCTTTTTCCCCCTACTCTTTTCGTGCGGATTTTTTAACCGGGTTACGGGAATTTTATAGTTTTTTGCCTTCAGTTTTCCGCTTTAGGCTGGAGGCTTTAACTCTTTTTGTTTGTTTCGGTCTTCCCGAGGTTTGTCCCCCACCCCCCAATTACGCCCCGCTGTTCACCCTTCTTTTCTTTGCGTTTTTTTCTAGAAACGCCAAGTGCCCCCGGCCGTCCCTTTCGACATCTCTTCTTTCCCCGTGGCCCCCAATTGATTTCACGATGAACATCCTGGTCTTACGCGCCCTTTGTTTCGCCCCCCCTTCGGCGCTCTCCCATCGCGTGCCTTCCAACCATTTCTTCGTCCATTTTCATTCCCTTAAGTTCATTTTTTTCGACTCTTGCCCCCCCCTGTCCTTTCCTTCGTCGTTCGATGACCTCTCCAGGCAGGTTTTCCCAGAGGAGTTCTCCCCCCACCGCCAAGCTGGTTGGGCCTTTGATCTTTCAGCTGGTGCGTGTGAGTTTTTTTGGGTATTTTGTTATTTTGTTTCCATTTTTTTGGCCGGGTTGCGGTTGGGGACGATTTTGCGGGTCCCCTCCAGACTTGCAGCAATTCACTTTTTTCTTTGGTAAGGATGATTTGTCCTTTTCCTCAGGGTGTGCCGTATTGTAAGAGAGTTCCCCCTTTTTTTTTTCCCCTGTTTCCCCCCTCCGATTTCTGCCGACGGTTTCCTGTACGGCTCCTAGGCCTTCTCTTGGTGCCCCATTTATCCTCATTCTTTTCCTCATTTGTGTTGAGTCTCCTCCTTTTTTCAGCGCCTCGGCCCCCTTGCCCTTTAGCGCCCTTCCTTTGGACTTTGCGCCCTTTTTTTTAATTCAAACCAGGACTTTTTTTCCTTTTTCCTTCTGCTTTCGGATGCACGATTCTTCAAAGCCGGACCTTTTTTTCCCGTCTGGCCCCCATAGCGCCCCCCCCTTTTTTGAGGAAAATCCCCCCTATCCCCCAAACCCCACCCCAATGTAACCACCCTTTTTTGCACGTTCACCCCCACCCTCTTCTTTTTCTTCTTGGCGTGGCCTTCCTCCAGATGGTGCCCCAAGACCTGTCCTCGATGGCATTCCGTTTTTTCGGCCTTTATACGCCGGGCGGCTCCCCCTGAAACTTTTTTATGAATGACAAGAACTGTTTTTCCACCCCAGTTCTTGCGCTTTTGGATGCCCTTTCCATACTTCCCATGCAACAACCGGCTAGTCCCCCGGCTCATACGTTTTTGAATTTGCCCCAGACTTATTTGTCTCTTGGCAGTCATGGTATTCGTATTGGCTCCAACTTCATTTGGATTGCATTGGGTCCTCTGCCATCCTGAACCCAACGCCGATATCCCTTTATGCCCACCTCCGTCGAACCCTCCCCTACTCCGCTTGTTTCGATCTTTTCCACCGCGGTTTCCCTGATTTTTTTAAACTTTTCATTCTATTACAACTAAGCGTCAACCTCCATTTTTTCTCCTTGCTGCTCTCTGTAATGCGCTGAAGATGTTCCCTGTTTTTTATTTTCTTAATTTTCGGGTTTCACCAGGGTCTTTTTGTTTTTTTCGTTCGACCCATCAATCACGATGAACTCCCCACTTGCAGGGTGCCGCGATTCTCCCTTTCAGCCTGGGTCGATACACAAGCTTCCGCGCGGATTCACTTCCGAAGATTTTCCTGCGTAATCACCCCTTTCCCCCCCGCTTCGGCTTCGCTTTATTTGATAGTAAGATCAGCTTTTTCTTCCTTGGCGCACATTAGCCTCTAACCCCCTTGTTCCCACCTTTTCCTCCACGTGATCTCTAGGGGTTCCGGTTATAATTTTCGGCATTTATATCCTTCTTCTTTTTCGCCCCTCATCCTTACCGACATATTGCGTGCACTTTCACTTTCTTCCCTTTTCCCGTCCCCCTGACATATCCCCTTTGGGATGATCATGACCTGTATTGCGGCGTGGTGGTACGTCCTTATTTATCCTGCTCGTTTCTTCTTTGGAGGGGTGCTGTGTTGCCATTCCCGAAAGTCGTCGTTTTGAAGAGGTATCCCTTCCCCGAACTCTTCTTGACCCCCCCCTCCCTTTGGTAATTACGATTGCTTCCTGACTCCCAATTCGAATAGATTGGTCCTTCCAATTCCCCCTGAGGCTTAGAAAGTCCATCTCTACACCCCTCCCATTTTGCGTTCTATTTTTATTCTGCTCTTCCCGAGGCGTTTCCTCCTCCGGGAACCATCGCTGGCCCAAAATGCCCGACTGTTTCTCCCCCCCTCCATTCTGATAAGACGTGGGCCCCGTGATCGTTTAGGACGTATCGCCCGACCTTCGTCCATTCATGCAGGAACTGAAGTTTGTTCCTGCGCATTCTTTGTTGACTGGGAATGGTTCGGCGCCACACACATCCATGGTCTTTCCCCTCTTATCGTTACCTCCCTCGAGAAGTTTCCACGCCCCCATTTTTGGCTGGCGCTTTTTCCCCAAACGTCAGGCGTTTTTCGGTCCCAACCCTATCTTCTTGCAAGGCTTGCTTTTTTCCAGCGTGTCTGGCGTCAGAGACCCCCCCTTACTGGACTTCAAGTTTTCTCGTTCCTTAGTTTGACGAACGTCCTTCAGCGGCCCCGTCCCCCCCGAGCCCGGCCGACGTTCAAGCGGTCCACCCCTGCTTTCCCCGTGGCCTGTCTTAGCACCAGCGATTCACTTATTAAACTTGCGTTTTCTGATTCCCCGTTGATCCCGACATACCGGTGCCTCCATGAAAGTTTGCTTTTTTTATCCAGCCAGTTTACCCTGTAATTCCCAATACCGAACTGACCCCCTTCTAATTCACTGGGCCCAACCCCGCTCCCCCCCCATTCCCTCCAGTGTTCGTCATTTTTTTTCAAGGGGCGGCCCCCACGCTTGGTCTTCATCTCCTCTTTTTAGGATTTATCTGGAGATGATTCCCACAATGCACTCGCTGTCCTCCTGCGCTGCAGATGTTTTTCCGAAAGGGTCTTTTTCCAAGTCCTTTTAGGACCTGGCTAAGTACTCCGTTAGGAGATTTTCTTGCTTTTCCTTCCACAAGCTGGACCCCTTTCTTCTTCCCCCCTATTCTTTTTCCAACGATTTTTCGCTTCCGCTTTCCGATCTCCAGGCCACCCATTGGACTTGGTCCCCCCTGGTGGTTTGGTTATCACCACAGCAAGGAAAACACGCCTTCCAAGGACACTGGCACAAAACCAGGCCCCCCGCCCGGCCGTCGTTCTTCACCTCTACCGACCTTTCCCCCCATCTTACGATTCTGGCCTATTGATCCTTTGCTCAGGCCAGCAGTCGGCAACTCCTTCTTTTTTTGATCCCCTTGTAAGGACTTCCTAGGCCCAGGAAATTTCTTTTTTCTGTATTTTCCCAAGACTCCCCCATGCCTCTAGCCGACAAAACCCGTATGGTTCTTTCCCATTCATAGAGACCGTCAACAAAGGCTGGCACTTTCTTCCCGCACGGTTTTTTCCTTTTTCCGGTGGGCCCACCCCCAAACCGAACGTTTGGCTGGATCTTTCCTGGAGGGCATCCCCCTATCAATCCCCCTTTGACTTTTTTCCCCCGCTGTGTTTTTTTTTTTTTTTTTTTGTTTTGACTAGTTCCTTGTAGGCCCCCCACGCTTCATTGAGAAGTTCATTTGCCTCCCCCCTTATTTTTTGTTATTGACCACATTTGAATGGCGCTTTTTTTTACGCGCCGGGTGTGAACAATGTTTTCCCTACCTCCCCCCCCTACTGTTGAACCGCTCTTTTTTAGCGTGATATACCTGATGCTTCCCCCTCTCCCCTGTCCTTTTACCCTTCGGTCTGGACACCCGGCCACGAATACTTTTTTTTTTGTTTTTTCTTTTTTTAATACACCCTACGGTTGGAGTCATCTTCCAATCCAGCGGTAGGCCATTGTCTTACCCCCCCGAGCGTGGAGTGTGGTCGTGCGCCATTGGGCGGGTGGCGCGCGTCCGCTTCTTGTCACCCTTGAAGCCGCGGGAGTTCTGCTCACCCTTCGTCACGCAACCTATTTGGTCTTTTTTGGCTTCCCTACGATCGTTTCTCTTGCGTTTGATTGATTCCTGGTAACCTTGGACCTTTTTTATGGCGTCTGGCCCCCGGCTGCCTGGGCGCTTTGCTTTAATGTTTCCGGCGTCCGCCCCCCATAATGTTGGACCCGTTCCTATTACAGTTCGGGTCTTTTCCATTTTACGGAGTTGTCTGTTCAAAACCCCGACGACCTTCCTGTTTCCTGTTTTTCCCAGTTTGCTGGTTTCTCTCATATTATCATCCTTCCCTTTGTGAGACATATTACCCGTGGCAGCCAAGATCAATGCGGCTCCCCAGTTTTTTTTTGTTTTTTTTTCTTTTTGCCCTTTTTGTTTTGGTTTGTGCCCAAATTCCCCCTTCCCAAAGATCAACGCCAAGCTCCGTTGTTGTTCGAGAAACGGTGGACCCCCGCGTTTATTTTCCTCGCCCCCTGCCCGCCACGGCGTCCACGTGGGTTTTTCTTTTTAGATTTGCGGTCAATTGGGCCGGCCGACCCGCAACTTTAACCCCGGCCCCTTATAACCCGTAAGTCAATTCCAAGACGAGTCCCCTCTCTCCCAACTTCACTTTCACGCGCGTTTTTTTCCCTGATCCCCCCTCCACTCTGTTTTTTTTCGTGTTCCGGTGAAAGGCTGCGGCCCATCTTTTCGCCCAAAGTTCGGGCCCCCCCCCCCAAGCTCACGCTCGGTTTTCCTTACACTTCCACGTACCACTGGGGTCTTTTTGGCCCCCCCCTTTCGAATAGAAGTATTTTATGGTTTGTTTTCCACCCATCGCTCAGTAGTTTTATAGGTACCCCGCACACTTCACCAAATTTAAGGAAAGAATCCTTTCCCATGCCTTTGATGCACCAGAGGAAATTCTATTTTTCCATCTTTCTACAGAATTTCAGGGGTATGGGTTTGTAGTTTTTTTTTGGGCCGCATTTTTTGTGTGCCCACAGCGGCGCCTATACCCACTCCGCTCCTGCCATCCCCCAGAAGTCATTTTTTTAAAGTAGCCCCGTATATTGTCCGCCCCTTCCCTTCTTCCTTTTTGAGTCAAAAGAATTGTGCCCTTCCGTTCCTCCTAGGGATTCCCCTAGTCCTTTACGCTGCCTTGTCGTTTACCCCTTGTGGTGGTGGCCCTTCGGCCTGTGTCAGGGACTGACCCTTTATGAAAGTGGACGTTTCTCCCCCCTCTGCGTTCTCCTTTTCGGGGCTAGAGCTTATCTTTTTTTTTCCCCTTGGCGTTTTGACCAATAAGATTACCCCCACAGAACCCCCCTATTTTTCCTCCCGTCCTTGGTTTCGGCCGTGAAAGCAACTATGGAGGTGTTTTTTTGTTCTTCCTTCCCCCGCCCTCCTTTCCCCCTTTTTTGGATTTTTCATTCGGCCCTAAGAGTATTTAGACTTTGTTAACCCCCCCCTTCGCTCGTTTTTTGAAGGCTTTTGCGGGCTTCTTTGGGTTATTGGGAAGGTGTTCACCCCCTTTTTTTGACGTGAATGGTGGCGTTTTAGTAATTTTGGTGTTGTCTTCCTGATAGGTGAGGTTCCGGCTTTTTTCCCAGATTGAAAGGATAGTTCAAGTTTTTTTTTTTACCACCCTTTTCGTCTGTGCACCGTCAGGGTTGCTCTCCGACGGCGACCACGACCCCCCTCCAGAATCCCTAGTCTTCCCTTCTTTTTTTATGCTTTCCAGGATCCCCAATTACTTTCTGGTCCCCCCCCCCATCTGCGTTAATCTTTTTCCGTGGAACTCCCACCCAAACGCGCTTCCTTGCCTGCCTGACCCCTTCCAAAGGCGCAAACGCCTCTCCGTTTGCCAATAGGTCCGATTCCCTAGTCGAACCCCAAGGCTTCTAGGCCTGAACCAGTGTGACCATTCCACTTTTTTCTTTAGGCGGTTTTGGTTCCCCCGAGTAGTTGCCAGTCTTTCCCGCACCCTTTTTCTGAAGTTCAGTCGTTTTTGTTTCTCCAATTCCTCGATGCCCGGAGGATTTTTCAAGGGTGCACCTTTGTCATTTTGCCTGCACGGTTTACTTTCTCGTTCCCGTCCTTTTTTTCTTTGGCTAAGCGGAAGATTTTTCCTTTGTTTTCTGATTCCTGAGCCCATTGTTTGAACCCAGGACCGTCTTTTTTTTTCTTGTGTGTTCAGAGGTTCCTTCTAGGACGGAGTCCGTGAGGCGGAGCAACTTGCCCCCCACCTTTTTCCTGGGTCCCTCAGCGGAAAAGCACGCTTTGCAACTGATGAACTCCCCCAATCTTGATCGGTTGTTGGGGGGTGGTTTCCCCTTCCTGTACAACCTCCAAAGAAACCTCGACAAATTGCCTCATCTTTGAGGTTTTTTTTTTGGTAGGAGGATTCCGCGGCATTTATACGACCCTCCCCCCCTTTTGGCTATGTTGCGTCCCCGCCCAGTTGGATTCTTCCGATCCTTTCGGAACAAAACAAACGGCTTCTTATTGATTTGTAAAAGGCGCCGTCTGCGCTCCGCCCCCCACGATTCCCCCCCCCCATGCGACCTTAAAATTCGATTCCCCCTGGCCCCCCTCCATGATAAGTTGAAAATTTCAGCGATTTGTAGCAGATTTTTCAGTTTTTCATTGTACATAATTCCGTTTGTTGGTTTTTTTTCCCCCTGAGACATTGATATGTTCCCCCTTATTTGTGCGACTGCGTTTTATCAAAGGTTTTTGATACCACGGTTTTCCCCCTCCCTTGCCCTCAAATAGATCTTTTTATGCTGCTTCTTTGCCCCTTAGGGGCTTTTTGTTAAGGGATTTTCCGCTTTTTTTCTGCTCGCGGCAGGGCGGTCCGGCAGGACCCCCCACCCTTCCGTCAACAAGAAGGCAACCGCACCCCCCAAAGCGCAGGGCGTTTGCTCCTCCTTCTTTCACCTGGCGTTTTTAAGAATTCTAATTTCATCATCTTTTGTCCCCTTCTTTTCCCCCCCTCTTTTCGTGTTTCCTACCGTTTCTTCCGTTACGCGGACATCCATTTCTTATTTCCTTATGAGCTTTGACGATATTCAGTGTCCCCCCCTTGGCCTCGGTCCAAGGTTCCCCCCAACTATTTCAGATCCGTCCGATTTGTCCGTCCCCATTTTTCGTTTTTTTTTCTCGTTGAGAATTGACGCACGGACTGCATGAACTTTTTTTTTCGATTTCTTTCGTTCCCACTCCGTTTGATACTGGATTGACGGTTTGGATTTTATCCCTCATCATTTGTGTTATATTGTCATGAGTGACTTTTGTTAATTGATCTGCCCCCTGTGGCCCCCCCCACAAATTGGCCGGCCTTCTTTTCTCAGAGTATACGTTGTCTTTTTTCGTGTCGCTTTTCTGAGATGGGACCTTTTTTTTTCACAGAACCCGGTGACCGCTTACCTCCCCCCACCGAACACCTCCGTCAGGAATTCTTGCTAATCCCTCCCCGATGTTTTCTTCTTTTTCATGGCTGAGTCCTTTTTTTCACTCTCTGGTAAAAATGGTTCCTCCCCCCTTTTTTTGCGTGGATCTCCAAGTTATTAGTCCTTCTTTTTTTTGTGGGTCCGCAGCGGCGCATTGCGGCATATTTTTTGTTGTGGGTGTTTGGATCTCTAGTAGATCCCACAACCTTCACGGCGGTGACATTGCATGTACTTCCTTACTTTTGACTACCCCGCCCCCAAGTGGCCGCCGACATATCCCGACGACAGATTTTTAGCAACAAACGTTTTTTCCACCTGAAGACGGTGCTCTAAGGATTTGGTGCGCACGGTTAGGGAGCTTTTTTCTCCCCCATATGGTTTCCCCACCAATTCTGCGACATCGTGCCCTTTAATTCGCTTTTTCCCCCTTCAAGGCGAACGTTTTTTTCAACCTTTTCCGCTCTTCCCTTGACAATCGGGTCTTGACAAAAGTGCGAGGACACCAAGAACCACCTTGTGCTGATCTCTCCAGGAGATGTTCCTGAGTTTTAGGGGGTGGTTTATTTGTTTCATTCCCAGAGGCGTGTCAAGGGAGTGCTTCCGGGCCCCCC
>Ga0179591_1322634_pt1 | contig 18299 bp, 21 predicted proteins | sample CZOMad2_1_08_16f_FD_182891 | JGI IMG/M metagenome (GOLD analysis project Ga0179591, IMG submission 182891) | Vadose zone soil fungal communities from Angelo Coast Range Reserve, California, USA - CZOMad2_1_08_16fungal (PacBio error correction) | ecosystem: Environmental > Terrestrial > Soil >... | reverse complement strand
GCCTCCTCTCCGAAGAAACCACTTTTCTTTGTGGAGGCCCATATCAGGCTTTCCTCCGGGCTAAAGGTGAACTGCGGGAAGGTTTCTTCCTACCCAACTGACTTTCCCTTTTCGGCCGGATAGCGACCAGAGGATTTCTTCTTTCTTTATTGAAAGAGTAGCTCCCCTCTTCTCTTGAGAGGTTAAGTGGATACATCGTCTTTGGATCTGTCCCCCCTTCAGACCTCCTTCCGTTTTCCCCCTCTGTAATGTGGAAATGGCTGTGGGGATTCCGCCTCTCTGTACTTCCTTCAAGCCCCCCACCCCCCGGCCTTAGGAGGTCCCTCCTTTCCAACGTCTTTCTATTTTGGTTCCACCGATCACGCTCTTTCCCCATGTCCACAGCCCCCCGTCCGAATTACCCCCTTTTCCCTTTCCCCTCAAAGCGTATCTCCGTAGAGTTTCTCTGCTTAGCTGTAGGAAAGCCAATAAGCCAGGTGAATTTCTGACTTCAAGAATTATACCTCCCTTGAATTCAATCCCTCCGATTGACCTATTATCCTTTGAAATTTTGTGACATCAATATTCTTCCAACAGGTCGATTCCGCTTCACCCACTCCTTTTCCTGAATCATCTCCCCCATTCCGACATGTATCGAGTCTTTTCTCCGTCTGGTGTCGCAATTTCCCTTCCTCCCTGCATACCTCAAATTCCTATTTTCTGAAGCTAGGACCTTCAGAAGAAGTTTTTGTTTTCCTCCCCTCCTCTGTCCCAGTTGGCGGAACCTTTTTCCCGTCCCACCGAGTTCCCTCCCCCCCCCCTGCTGATAAGTCCACCCAGCCTGAAAAGCGGTATCGCATTCTCTCCTGGCTCTTTTTTGCATCTTTCTTCCCCCCCCGCACGCGTGCTCATGAACCAAGGTCTTTTTACAGGTCCCCATACCCCTTTTTCCTGTCGGACCGTTCCTCGGGTTCGCGACTTTGTAATCCCGCATCTTTCCCCCCCCCCCGAATGAGACCGTCACTTCCTCCTTTTTTTCCCTGAGACTTCCTCGGATACATGTTTTCATGGGTATTTTTTTCTCGTTTCGACTCCTTGCCTTGACCCTTCATTGATTGAGTGAAGTCGCCCCTTCCGGTGTCTTGGTCCTAGTTAGGAATCAACTTCGCGCCTTTCCTCTCGCTCTGATTCTCGTATTGATAGTGACCGTTCCTTTCCCCCCCGTACGATTGAGGCCCTCAGACCCTCTCCCCCCTTTTTATGTCACGGCTTCCTCGTCCCTTCCAGATTGCTAATCCGGATAGTAAAGGAACCGTTTCCTGCCTGTGACTTCATCCAAACTTCTTCTTTGTGCTCTTCTCCCTTCTCCAGAAACAGAGTCCCCCGTTTTTTTTCCAACGGCCCGTTTTTTTCATTGACACCCAGTACTTTCGTATCGGGACCCCTCTCATCTTAATTTTCACTTGTTTTTGTCCTGAAGGTCAAGGTCGCATTGAGGCTGGATTCCGGAGGCTTCGACGCAGAGCCTTACACCCCTTGTTCGGTCTCTTTCTTCCCCTCTATCGCGGCCCTAGAAAGCTGACCCCTACCCCTTTCGGAGCTGCCCTCCTCTTTCAACATGCGCGCATTTGCTTTTTTTTTCTCCGGGAGACTTGTCCTTGAGTGAGTGGCACATCTCGTTCCTCCCCTGGATTTTACATCGGACGGTGTTCTGCAAGCTCTTATTCTGGATTTGTCGAGCCTTTTTAGTGGGGAGGACACGGTTTCAACCCCGATGCTCCGGCTTCTTAGTTTGTCTAAAAGCCCGAAATGCCCCCTCTTATAAGAGGAGTCTGAAAGGTTTTTCCCCGGATTTTCACAAAGATAGCCCCCCCTCTTTGTCATGAACCTATTAGATTTTCGCCCCCCTCACTCGACTTACGATCTTGGATTTTTCCTTTGCCGAAACGTCCCTTCCGTCCGATGAGAGGAAGATTTTCTGTTTCCTTCCCTCCGAGGAATGTGTTTGTCCTAAGGAGAATTGCCCAGGAGGAGATGCAGCTATGTGAGCAGCGCCCTCCCTTTCCTTCGATTGCTGGCTTTCTTTCTTCTTTAACAGATGTTACAGAGAGTTAATGTACGGAACTCAACGAAGACCTCCTTACCGGTGGCCCTCATTTTCCCTCCGGAGTACTTTCCCTCCCTTCCCCTAAGAGATCTCTTGCATCCTTTCTCGTTCGCAGGATGATTTCCCGTCCCTCGCTCCGTTGTATCCCACCCTCAAAGACATCGGTTCCCCTGATCGGAGGTCCTCCTCTCCATTCCTACTTAGCCAAGTTCCTACATCTTCTTCTCTAAAGCATATGTTTTTACATGTCCCCCCCTCTTCCTTGGGTTACATGTCCGTATGATCCCCCACGTAACACTTCTTCGATTAAGATTAAACCCTCCCCTTGTTGAGATCCTCTGACGCATATTCCCCACCACCCAAGTAACTGGGTTGGACGCACCCTTCCCTCGTTTTCCCCCTTTGTCCCGTCATTGTCCAAAACCTGACATGCCTTATTTTTCTTCCTCCCCTTTTTTTTGTTCTTCTGATTTTACTGATCCAGGTGGGACAATGCCCCCTTTTGAAGACCCCTTTCTCCACCAGTACCCTAAAGATCCATCTCTTCCGGACTCCAATTATTTTCAGTAACCCTCTTTTTTCAGGATGTTTAAACGGAATCTTCCCCCCCCGCGACACCTTGAAGGATGAACTCTTCTGTCCTTTCCTCAAGATGAGGAAGGAAGCCTCTGGCTTAGACAGTTCCCCTGACATAATCCTCCCCTTTAGGTTTAAACTTCTACTGCTTCTCCTTCCCGATGAAAGTTTGTTCCTTCTCTCTACTAGTAGTGCTCTCCCCAGGACCGTCTCGAACAACATTCCGTCCACGATTCCCCCTTCCCAACAGGCGTCCTCTGTTTTTGTATACCATCCCCTCTTTTTGAGTAGAGGTTTCTCTCAAATCCTCCCCTAAACGACTTGGAGGTGGCTTTTCAAGATTTCGACCCGCGCTGTCTCCCCTCTAGTGATTCCCCCAATAATGAGTCTCTCCTTTTTTAACGAAAACGCCCTTGAGTTAGATTCTCACCTTTCTTTAGGAAGGTTCGGCCACTCTCTCCTCTTGATTGGTAGGAACCCTTATTTCCGATGGAGTTTTCACATTTTTTTTTTTTCCCAGGTCTTTCGAGGAACCATTGTGTCCTGATATGTGTTCTCCAGAATGGGATCTCCCTCGCATTGTTCCATCGTTAACCCCCCCCATATCTTCTCCTGGAAGAGCAGACTATTTTACCTCCTATCACCGCTGTGGATTTTTTCCCCCTATTCTTACTGTCCCAACCATTCTCCAGCCCCAACAAGAAGGCATTCCTTCCCACGTATAGTATATGCCTCCCAGATTGCGTCCGGAAACGATCACATTTTCTCCGGGAAAAAGTACTTAAAACGCCTCCCAACTCCCCTTCAAGAGAGTTGCCCTAGAGTTCCTTAAGATAAGATCCGAGGATCACTCTCAATTTATAGGATAGGATGACCTCCCCTTACCCGCAATTTCCGACGGACGCCGCACCCCTGGGCGCACTAGACCTTCGATAGAATGAATCCCGAGGCATCCCTTCTCCATTAACTCTTTTTTCCTCTTCACTTGGCCGTCATTCTCTTCTAATTAAACCGTCGGATCTTCCCCTGCTTCCTCCTTTCGCCCTGGTTTCCTTTCCAGCCTTCTGTCTAAATGCCCCTCCTTAAAAAGATAGTTATGATTCGTTGACCCTTTGTTATCGCCGTATCGACTCCCCCGGGGAGGTCTTCTTTCCCCCCCCCCCTTAGACCATGCAAGGACTTCGCCCACCCTCCTTCCCGACCCCTCCTCCCCAGAGGGCTGCCCCCCTTCTTTTTTAGCTACCCAGTTGGCCTATTTTTCCCCCTTTACGATGCGATGCGCAACTCGATTGCGAGAAGCCCATCCCAGGCAGTAAGTCACGCTCCCATCCTCCTCCCCCCCCATGCTTCTTTCTTTTGCGCGTATCAATTTGAACAGAATCCCCCCTTTCCTTTTTTTCTCAAGGCTGGCGGTAAACGTTAGGGACCCCTCCCCTCCCCCCCCCCTCTATATCGATGGAACCGTTTCTTTTTCCCTTAAAATGCGCATGCTCTTGGTGCCCTTTTTTTTCTCTCAAGTTCTCCTAAGACGCGTTCCGGGATATGGAGTTCCCCCTGTTTTTCTGTCAGCGTGTTCGGTTTCCTCTGTTCCAAATTGTTCCCCCCTTCCCTCCCCCCCCCTAAAAAACAGCCCGATCTTCTTCCTTCCTTTTCCTAGCACCTTTTTGGTACACGGTCGCCGGGTGGTTCTTCCCCCCCCCCATCAAGAAACTTGCGCCTTAGATTTATGTTGAGATCCTCACCTTTTTTCTTTTCTTTTCAATGTTAAGAATAGTTATGTTATCTGGCCTTTTCATTAATCTTAACCGAGGACCTCGTCACATCTTTCTTGCAATTTTTCTATAACTTTCCTCAGTTCCTTATGGATGGCCCAACCCAGGACACCAGCCATAGCTATCTTCAGTAGACCCCTGTTTTAATATGCCTTCCCTTGGCATGTTTTACTTTCTGCCTCCCCTCAAAAAGAAGTAGTTGTTTAATGGATTCGTACATAAGCTTTTTCTCGGTTAGTTCTTGACGAGATCTCCTTCGCTTCCCCTCCCCCTCCTAAAGGCCCCTCGGTGCAGATCGGCTTCCCTTACCCTCGAAAGAAGATGCATCTTCTTTCTCTTTTCCGACTTAGACCGAACTCCTCCCCCTCCCCCTTACCCCCTGGTCGCGATCCGGCCGACACGTTTCACGATGGGTCCGAAACCCCCCTCCTTCCAGTCTTCCCCTGGCCGATGATGTATATCCTCGAAAGAGGGTCTCAAACCCGGACCTTTTTTTTCGTCCGAGGTCTTCGGTTGGAAAGCCCACCCTTCTTCCCCCCCCCCCTTTCTCTACGACCGTGGTCGGAGGGCGCTTTTTACGCAAAACCCTTCTTCTCTTTTGACGGAAATCGTCTGCGATCCGTCGATGCTTCCGCCTCCCAGGTCGAGACAAGTCCCCCCCCCTCTCCCTCGCCGAGGGAGTAATTGTTATGTTGAACTCTCCTCTTCTTTTTCCCTCAGTCATATTGCTTGACAGCCCTTAAGGAGGAATCTTCTCTCATTCATTTCAACCTTTTCCCTTTTTCCTCCTCGCAGTTTGTTTTTGATCGGAGCTTGTCCCTTCCCCTTTCCCCGGCGGATACGGCTATCTTTATCGATCTGAATTGGTCTTTCGATGGATTTGAATTTCCGATCAAACAAGCTTTTTTTTTCTCCCCCACCCAGTCAGCTCCCCTAGCATACGTCGATTTTCCCATGGCTCTTTTTTTCGCTTTCCATTTGGATTTTCCCAGTCAGCCTCTATACCTCAAACACCTCTCTCTTCCCCCCTTTCTAAAAATGTGTCCTTCCTCAACAATAGACAATAGTCCTTCTACTCCCAGTTGCTCAGGTTGATTTCCGGTTCGACTCCTTCCCCTTTCAGACCCATTAATGGTTGGAAACTTTCAGCTAGTTAAGGTAGCCCCCTCCCTTTATGTTCCAGGTGTAGGCCGACAATCCTTCTTCTTCCATTGGGACTTGCCGCTCAAGTCTACGTTGGAGGCTCTCCTCTGGTCTGAAGCGTCGGTGGAAGCCTTTTGCGCCTGACGTGGCTTCTTCCTTCGGGGAGCTTTGGGAGGTCCGCGTCTTTTTAGAGAATGGCCCGTCCTTCCTAGAGGTCTTTTTGGTGACCTCCTCCTTCTCGATGCGGCCTCCCACGCCCCCACTCCCGCCAGGAGGTCGAGTCATACCCTCAAGTCCTGCGGCTTCTTTTGTCCGTGGACTCCATTTCGTAAAAATTGCCGGCAAAGTCCCTTCTTTTCCTGTTGCTCCAGAAATTCCCCTCCTGATCTCTTCCCACGGGCGGGGCAGATTTCCCATCCGGCTCCCCCCTTCTCTTTTGCGGTAGACGACTTAGTAAATACCTGATTGTTCCCCCGATCGACCCTCATGATGCCTTTCCCCTTCTTCTCAGCCCGCGTCGGTCCCCAGGTCCTGTCCTTTCGAGAGAAGGTGAGAGTTCTCCTCCCCGAGAAGGTTATAGAGGCTCTCGTGTTTTTTTCCTTTTTTGATCGAAATTCAGTTCGACCGCATCCCCGAAGCTTCCCCGCCATGCGACTGCCTGAAGAAGTTCGTTCTGGTTTAAGAGACTCTTGTAGATTTCCCCGTTTTCTTCCTCCTTTACGAACCACGCTTATCGGTCCCCCAGACCCCACAACTTCCCTTCCCCCGTATGCGAGGTCCAATGGTCGTCCGTCGAGAACCACAACGCGGCTCCTTTCCCTTCTTCTCACATCCCCTTCCCCTTTTTGCGATCAGTAGGCCTCTTTTAGGCTCCTTTCCTCCCCCCCCCCAGCAGCTTGAAAGAAAGAATGACCTTTTCCCATTAAACTTGTTTTTTCTTCCCCCTTTCCCTGGATCTTTTCCTTGTTCCTTGAGTCCTTCGTGGAGATTTTTTCATTACTTTCCGAGGACCTCATTCCGAAGACCACTTCGTTCGTCTCCATTTCCCCTCTCGTCCAATTTTAATAGGATACTTTTTGCCGTTGATGAGCTGTTGGGAGCCTTCCCCCCCTTCCCCGCAGACCTTGCTCTTTGCTTCCAAGGAAATCCTCTTTCCCGCGGGAGATTGCGCCCCTTTTCTGAACAATTACTTCATCCCCTTCCCTTTCTGGGCCGCCGATTCCAGCCATAACAGATGTCCCCCCTTTTCTGGAACTCGCCCCGCTTATCTTCCTTCCCATGGAGTTATTTTTCCCCTTAATTCTGCCTTTTCTTCCCCCCCCGGACGGAAGTTCCCCAAGGTGCGCCCTTGTATTTATCTCCTTCGCTGGGACTTTGACCTGTCCCTTCGGCTTTGCGAAGAACTTCCCTCTGTGCTTACGCTCTCCTCTGAGCTGGAGTTTCCCAAGAAACTCCCTCTCCCCCCCTGAGCGGGACAGGTTTTTCTTTTTTGGTTAGGGCCTTCCGGCCCTTTTTCTCGCACCGAGGCTTACGGTCGCCGGCCTAGGTTTATTTTAAATCTTTTTTTGGAACGGCCGTTAGAGGTTACTGTCCTTGTATCTCCTTGTTTCCAGGAGGAACGGATTTTACCCCAGGACAGGACGATCCGCGTCCCTTCCCGCACCCGCTCGTCCCGTCTTGGAACAGTGAACGTGTTCCTTATGGACTCGAATTTTTTCCAATGCTTTCGACCCCCCAGCGAAGACTTTTCCCCCCCCTCTGTTAATGCAGCCTCAAGTTCCTCCTCATAGTTGATGAATCATTCCATTTTTAGACCAGAGAGTAATTTTTTAGTGTACAAACGAATGTCCTGATTCCCGGAAGAGGAGCGCTCCTTTTCTCCCCTTATAGCGGCCATGATTTTTGTTGAAGCATCTTTTTGTCTCAGCGGCGTTCGCACCAGGTACTTCCCTCCCCTCCTCAATAAAAGACGACGCAGGGGCGGTTTTTTCGATTTTCCCCACCGCTTTGACTGGACCAGATGTTTTTGTGCATTTCCGAAATCAACGTCATTTTCTTGACAGTCCTCTCGTATGCCTTTTTCGAGGCACTTGGACCCATAGATGCTCCTCAGGCGAAAACCCTTTTAGAGGGAGAATTGATCCGGTTAGATTTTCACACACAACTTTATAATTTCGGATCGAGGACGTCTCTCCTCCCCCTCGGGTTCTTTCCTCCTTCTAATAAGTCTTTTTCAATGAACTTTTTTGCTTTTTTAGATTAGTTGCCCAGGAAGGCCGTCCGAGTAGTCCCGTCCAATCCTGTGAGGCTCCTGGCCATTCCGGTCTATACTTTCTGTTCTTTCAAAGAACGCGGCCCTCTTTCATCAAAAAAATGTTTCACCACTTTTTTTCCAATCTTCTCTTTCCTCCCTCTTTTTGTTTAGACGCCCTGCTTGTTCCCTACGGCAGCCGCAGTGCTGTCCGCCCTTCCCAGATACCGTTTTTCCCCCCCCTCTCGCGACCCGCACCTTCTTTTAAGACTTCGGACGTGGGAGTATAATCCTCGCCCAAAAACTAGAAAAGTGGTGCCCCCCCCCAACCAAAGAGTTTTTCTTCCCGCTTTGTACAAGAAGTTCACCGTCAACCGTGATCCCCCTCCTTTCCTTTCTCCGATGTTTTGTTTAAATTTTCTATCACTTATTCAGAAAGACCTACCGGTTGCGGCCTCCCCCTTCCGGCTAGGTCCGCCCTTTTAACTTGCACAGAACAATTCCCCCGAGTAGGCACATGTATTTAGACTGATTTACATCCCAAGATCTGTTTCAAGTTCCCAACTCCAGCACCCCCCTCCCCCAGCAAGTTCCGGTCGCTGCTCTTTTCCCTTTCATGAGCAAGATCTCAGCCCAATCTACCCTAGGCGGTTCCCCCCCCCCCCAGCCGCATCGGTTTCTTTTTCAGCGAAGAGAGTCGACAGGGCTTTCCCCCCTGAATCCGGCTTTCGTTTACCCCCTCCATGGCTTTGTTCAGCATCGAAACCTTCTCCTCTGAAGGAAGTCACAGTTTTTGCTTTTTGACCTCCTTCCAAGCTTAGTCAAGTGGCGTCCCTTCGTCTCCTCGTTTTCCGGGTCTCTCTCTTCCTAGAGGGCTTGAGGTAATCCCTGTCAGACACCCTTCGAACCTGCCATCCCTATAAGAGGAAGGATGGTCCCCCCCCTGTCTGCTCCCCCTCTCTTTTTTTTTTCTGACCCAAGTTTCTGAACAAGTCCCGCTCCTAAAGCTGAAGCCTCTTTTCCTAGGGTTATTCAGACTCCATCCTCGATATCCTCCCCTCTTTGTTGACTTTCGATCGCCAATCGCTTTCCCCTCAAAACGTGTTTTTCACTATGGTCTGTCATGAAACCTCCCTGCAGCGACGGCTTTTCACCTTGCACCTGGCCTGTGAACTTCTCTATTCTCCTCCCCCCCCTCCGTGCCCTATTTCACTTTGAAGCGGGGCTTTCCCCCCCGACGGGTTGAACGAGTCTTTGCCGATTCCTTTTCCCACGAAAGGAGTCATTTCTTAAGTAATTGCCACCCGTCGCTTGAGCTCCCTATTACATTGGCGAGGCCTTTTCGTTTCCGATCCTTCTTCTCAAGTCTTTTGTCCCCCTCGTCGACGTCTCATCCTCTGTTGGACTTCCCCGGCTCTCCTTCGCTCTCTTTCCCTTGACTCCCTCCACCTTCTCCCTCCTTGCCAAGAAAGCCATGACGATCCCTTAAGAACCATCCACCCCCCCGGCAACCTTTTTTTTCGGCCGCCTGTATTCACCCGTTTCCGAAGGTGAAGAGTCTCATTCTGGTTTTGCTGACCGAGCAGGTCGAACTCCTTCCCTTTATCTAGACGTGTTTTTTATGTCATGTTACATGACTTTTTGAGCTCCCCTTTCTTGGTGTTTCTTTCTTTTTTCTCATTTCGAAATGAGATACTTGGCCTGGGCTATTGGCTGTTAGGTGGTACTTTCTCAGACAGATGCCCCTCCCCACTTTCCCTATGGCATAGAGCCCACTTAACGATCTTATTTTTTAATTTTTCCTTAGACTTACAACCTAGGTCTGGTCTGATGAGAAGATGTTCCTATCCCCCCTCCAACTCCCTGAGTCTTTATAATGGCGTCCTTCTTCTACCTTCACATCCAGCTGCCTCTTTTTCGTACTGTATCAGAAATTAGTATCCTTTCCCCACTGTCCCTATTAGAGTCTCTTTTACCCCCTTCCCTTGTCCTCATTCGTACTACAATACTCAGGCTAATGAATCTGCTGTCTCCTTTTCCCCAGAAAGTTTCTTTTTGAACGATCCTAGACTCTCTTCTAGTAAAGGGAATCTTTCGGATTTGGACGTTTTACCGCTCTTTACTTCCCGGAAAACAGTTTTCTCTGAGTTTTACGAAGGCAGGAGATTGCTTTCAAGAGCAGAGCCTTCTCTTTTCCCTTCCCACAAAGACTATTCCGTCCCAGCTTTCAGTTCTTGAGCTCCCTATTCCGAACTTGAAGTAGGCCTCTACCTGAAGATTTCCCCTCCCTTCCTTCCAAAGTAATCCAGCCTTTTATCTTTCTACTGACCAAGTTTGTCCCGTTCCCTTTTTCTTCCGAACCACACGAACTCCGTGTGTACCTTTCCCCCCCTCTTCCCTCTCGCAGTGAAATACGCTGACACCCCCATCAACGAGGCGGACTTCCCCCTCCCTTCCAAGGGAGAACAAAACTGTTGATCCTCGGCCGTATATTTTTACCGGCCGCAACACTTTCCCGGTATAGTGTCTTCATTTTTTTTTCCGACCCTGGTAGTGATGCTCCCCCCTAAGTCTCCCTTTTTAAATACGCTTTTTCTCTGCTTCAGGGTGCCGCTGCCCCCCCCCCCCGACATCCTTGGATTCTCTCTCCCGTCCGACCTCGAGGACCGCACCCCGCATGCCTCCTCTCTCCACCGTATCCGCCATGCTCCGTCTCATTTTTCTCCCTTTTCGCGAGACTCCTTTGTGAGATGGAGGCTATTTCCCCTTTCTTCTTCTGCTAGCGCATGAAGGGCCTCGCGAGGCTTCTTGTTCACGCCCCCCCTTCTTCCAATTCCCTGCGCCCCAACTGACGCCTTCCGAGGGCGAAGCCCTTTCTTGCCACCCTACCCTTTTTTTTTCTCCAGAATCGACCAGGTTTTACCCTCCCAAAGAAGGAGCCTCGAACCCTGTTGGATCGTTGCCTTAGAGACCCCTACCCGGGTACCTTTGCTCCCTATTGTTTTCCCCGGTTCCAGAAGAGACTCGGTCAGCCCTAAGTTTGAGCTTCCTTTTCTAGGGTTAAAGGTAGAAAAATGCGGAGCCTTGTCTAAGAAAAATACCGGAGGATTCCCCCTTTCGGGAAGAAGCTTCCTTTTTCTTTTTTTTTCGTGACCTAGGGACGAAGCGTCGTTCTTTGACCTCAAGCGTCAATTTCGCTCGATGACTCCTTTGTGCTCCTTTCATCTTCGGACGGCATCTGCAAGGAAAGAAGTTGGAAAGTGGATGGTTCCTTCCTCCTTCTTCATGTCGGACCTTAAAGTTTCCCTACTTATTCGGTACTGACATACCCTCCTATTATTTGGTGCCCGAGACTCTTTCCCGATAGTACCCCCCACCAAGCCATTCCATTGGATATCCCTCAGATATAACCGAGCGAGTTCCGCATTGGAGCGAAGTTTCTTTCCCTCCCCCCAAGTGAACGATCTTGTAGACGCCTGCAATCCCTGCTTCTCCACTTCGCCGCGAAGATGAGCGTTCCCCCCAGATAGATCTGGAGGCCATTTTCCCCTCCCGTTTCGAGTCGACGGTTTCCTCTTGATGTGAAGGTTTTTCGCCGGTTGTGGATAGCCCCTCGTCCGGTTGACCGCCTAAATCCTCCTCTGTGTACTTTTTCTTATGACGCTGAAGAATATCGTGTTTTTCAACTTTCCCGTTGTCGACCCAGTTGTACTTTATCAGTAAATATGATCCGACCCCTCTCCCCCTCGACATTTTTTTTCCGCCACCTTCTGTTCCCCTTTTTCTCCTCTGCGCAAAGCGATCTACCCTTTTTAAAGGACAATACACCAGGTCACGGCTATAGTAGGCTCGGTTTTCGCAATACCTTCCCCTTGATACCTCATTCCTGTCTTTGGAAGTACCAAATCGGTATACCCCTGGTGAATACCGGAGCTTTCGTGAGCTTTCCCCCCCCCCTGAGAGGATGGTAATCCCCTTTTAATGTTCCCGTTACCCCGATTGAGTGCCTACCTCCGTTTCCCGGCTATGAGTTCCCTTCATAGCATTTGACACTTATCATCTCAATGATCAATTTCTTGGCCTATTCTTTCCCAGATGTGGCGCATTTCTGGTTCATTTGAGAATCCCTCCGGCACCTTCCAGGAAAGATTTTATTTCCCCTGCCTAAGGAATTCGAGACCTGAGACCTTACATCATTCCATTTCATAAAATTCTTACGTTGTGCAGTCCCCCCCTCCCTCGCTGTCCCCCTTGGTCGTTGACCATTCGCCCGCTAATTAAAATAAGGCTCGAGTTAGCGTTTAGCCCTAAAGAAGCGGCCAAGTCCGGCCGGAATCCCCCCGGTGCTCTCGCCCTGCTTCTTTTGCGCCTTGAGAGAGAGAAAAATTGTTGCGGCCCTACTGATGTCGCATCCCTCCAAAGAAATTCCCCCCTATGCCTTTCTATCTCCTTTCTGATGGCGCGGAAGAAAAGCTCCCTCCGAGTACTCTTTTCTTCCTGGGCCCGGTTGTTCCCCCTGGTCCCTGGTCCCCGCCCTTCTTTGCGAAGTTATCCCTACTGCCTGCACGGGCTGCGGAGGCATGTAGAGAAACTTTTTGTCCAGGAAAAACCTTATTCCTTTCCCCCCCCCCCCCTAGGCCTCTCTAATGTCCTGCCTCCAGCCCTTCTCTGAATATGTTCCGCCTTGGCTAGCGTCCCGGATTCGCAAACACCAGGCAGAAGTCTCCCCCCCCCGCTTACGACTGTTCTCTTCTCCCTAGTCGCAAGCCGCTTAATTTTAGCCAAGAGCCGTTGCGTCCCCCCCCCTTTCTGTTCTCTCGGCGAGCGGGAGAGTATTTGCTGTCGTTTATCGCGACATGGGTGCTTAAACATCTATTTTTAAATGGCCTCTCAAGCTTCCGTGCTTTTTCTTCCCCACTCTCGACCGTTTGATTAGGTGGGACCAAAAGATGGACCTCCCTTTCATGGCCGAAATCAACCTTATTTCAGTTGTCATGTCCCCTTTTTCCTGGTCGAGGAATGGCTTATATAATCACGTCCACCCTTTCCCGCGCGGTCGATACCCTTATAAAGTGCGAGCTCCCCAGTCCACCCCCTTTGAACGAGTATTATCTTACTTTCCGAGACCCTTTTCTTTTTTACTTACTCCCAGTTAGAGATCAGTATTTTTACACCTTCCTGAGAGGTTTAGATGGCCCCGACCCCGCCCTTCCCCAACCCCTTTCAGTCCTTACGTCGGACAATCTTGTCTTCGCCTCTTTCGTGACATAGACGCGCCCCCCACAGGTGACCCGTCCCAACCTTTCTTAACATCTCCTTGTCATTGTTAGTCTCTCTTTTTCTTTAAAGGTTCTGGGGACCTGATGCCCGCTCTGCTTCATCCCCTAGTCCAGCTGCCGACCTCTTTCCCTAGCCCCTTCTGTTCGAGTTAAGTCTTCTACGCTCTGTTCCTTGGTTTGTTTCTCCCCCAAAATCACCACAAAAACGTGGTTTCCCCCCCAGGTCCCTTTCTTTAGCTGAAGGCTGGCCGACTCCCTAGTGAGAATTACCGTTACCTTTCCTTACCGCTGTCGTGTTGATCACCTGGATCCCTTTTTTAATACCCTTTGATCCCATCGAGCTTTGGCTTTTATCTCTTGAGCGCGAGGGCAACCTGTCACCTGAACGTTCCTCACCTTTAGGATCCTTCGTCTTTCTTCCTACGATCGGTAAAGATTTTCAATCAAGAAACGTGTTCTTTTTCTTCTTTTTTTACCAGCTGCGCACGCATTTAATATCTGAATTACCCCTTCCTCAACCCGATAGGGCCACCCAACTAAGCTCCGGCACGCCTCTTCAGCTGGTCGGCCCTAGATCCCATTTGCCCCTTAATGCCTTTTTTTTTAGATTCTCACCGAACCTTAGGGAGGTCCCAGCTTTTTTTTTTCTTTTCGCTTTTTTCGGTACAGCCTTGGTAACCCGCGGATGGCGCGAAAATTTCGGGAGCAGACGCGCCTCTTTCTTACGCGTGGCTGGAGTTGACCCAGCCTTTGACAACCCAATAACCTCCTCAAGGCTGCACCTTCGATGTCCTCCCTGCTGGCCCCACCGAATAGCCGGCGATACTCCCCTTTTTGCAACCCCCACCTTTAGCATTACCGAAGTCCCAGTCTTCCTAGGTTCGTCTCCTCCGAGACTTCAGCGATATCTCCTAGGCGGGCTCGTGGCTTTGATCCTTGCGTCGCGACTGGACCCGAAACCAAGTTGCTTCTCTGGCGACATAGTCCCTGTCCGCGGACTGGTATGTCTACCTTTTACGACAATCTGAAGGAGTCCCATAATGAGAACGTAATCGCTCGCCCTTTCATGATCTGACGCGGGCGCCGTTTCCCTCACAGAGTGCTTGGCTAATGTTTCCTCCAAACGATAGATGAATTTTCCTGGAACCTTTCCCCCCCGGCTCTCCTTCATCACTCCCCCGGCGAGTGACTTTCTCCTTAACTGCTCAGTCCGTGACTCAATATCCGTTCCCCACCAGCGAAAGAGCCCATACAAGGATCTCTAGAGATGTTGCCCTTTTAGATGTCCCGATTTTCTCCCGCCCTCCTCTTACCGCAAGCCATGCCCCCCTGCAAGTCAATCCCCCCAATATCCAACTCAGGAAACTCCTCCGGAAATTTAGACGTCATTCCTGCTAACGTTACCGAATTCCTTTTTTCATTCTGGGATGCTCCCCTATGGTTTGAGAACACCATCCTACGATTCACTGGGGGGTATGAATAACCGACCGGTCCATTAGCTCAGGTAGGTGATATCCCTCTCAGTCATTGCCTCGATACGTTCCCCCTTTTTAGGGCTGGATTTGGTCCAGATGGCTCCAATGATGATCAACACAACTGGTAGCCCCCCTTGGGAAATCTCGTCGAAAAGACCCAATATACCTCGTTTAATAGCTCTCCTTCTTTCTTTATGCAGGTCCGGAACGTCTTGTCTCTCCAAACTTCTTAAAGCCCCTTTTGAGACTTCTACCTTGGCCCCCATTTTCTAACCTCTAGCCGGTTTTAACCCGCGGCGGGCTCCTGTTATCAGAAATTTATTGGCCTCTTGAATTCCTCCAAGTATCGGCGATCGTGCCCTAGGGATGCTACTTATTCTACACCTAGAAGGTCCTTAATGCCTATGGCTGGCCTACCTTACACGACCCGTCCCGGGGCAGATTTCTTTCTTCCCCCCCTTTATCTGGCGCGACTTGTTATGGGGAACCCGCTCGGACCGGCACCACTTTCCGCCCCCGTGATTACCCTCCGTTCCTAGGGATGGTCTCGAATTCAAAGCCCCCTTCCAGATCGAACAACCCCCCTTATTACCTTGCACCCGACTGTTCCGATGAGCTTAGGAAGGACTATCGCTCCCCCGCCTCTAGCAAAGTTCAGCTTTTTTCCCCCTCCCAACCTTCGCGTAACTCATCCAGCCCTTTTCCCGTTCGCGGACAAGGTGAAGCCCGCCGGTTGGTCTTTATGAAACCCTCCATCTCCGACAGGTTCTCCCTGGCTGTATCTTTTCGCTTTCCCCGGGACAACCCCTGGAAAGTTTTACAGGCGCGGGGGCCTACAGCAACCGGCTCACAACTGGGGGATTCATAGAGCTGTGAGGTCGCGCGGCAACTCCAAAATGGTACTGACGGTCCGGCATCCCTGTTTGTAGATGACCTTTTCCCCCCGCGCACCATTTCGCAACTACAGACAACCACCCCACTTTTATGACTCCGTATTTCTTTTGCATTTTTTTCCATCATCGCCCCATACTCTGGGTTGCTATCTGTCAGACTTAAGAAGTAGGGCCCTCGAAAGATAGATAACGTAGCCCTCAGCCCACGTCTCTCAAAGGTTTGTTTTTTTTTAATCTCTGCCATCTCTCCGGGTGTGAATGGCGGCTTAATTTTATGTCCTTCCGAGCGCTGCGGGCGGTCGCTGGATACGTGCTCCCTTGTCGCGATTTCTTATTTCCCGCAACCTCCTGAATAAGGAGATTCGTTATTCTTGGGTGATGTCTGAAACCTTGGCAGCAGCGGACCCCCTTTATAAACGTCTATGCCTTCCCGACATTCTTTTTTCTTCGTACAGAAGACCTCCTTAAATGTATCCAAAGTTTGTTCTTTGATGTCCCGGTTTTAAGATTAGTGTTTCCCCGTCATGGTTGGCAGCGCTCGGATCTTCCATAGGGGTACTGTGAAAATGGCGTTGCTTCAGACCAATACTTTGGCTCACCTTGGTCGGCCCTTTAGCAGAGGAACTTCTTGTTGCTTTTAGACCCGTTCCTAAGCGTCGGGTTAAAAGCGGCAATGATAGTTCCGTGGATACCAAAGGAGTGGGAAACGAGCGCTTAGGAGATCGGTTTCAGGGTACCCCTAGCTGTCATCTGCAATTTTAAGTGGTTTTCTAGGAGTGTGGTAGACGCCCTCTAGGTGGACATGAACCTTTCTAAAGGAATCGAGGTAAGAGTTTCCGAAGACGGCCCCTTGGTTGTCAGACTCTCTCGTACCCCTCCACCTGCCCCTAATATACCTTGGCTTCTCCATCCCCTACGAGCGATTTTTCCTGTCTCAGATGTAGCCCAAAGGCTCCGCTGCGTTATGGAGAAGTAGTAGATCCCTATTTCATTCCACTTTGATTTCGCGCCGAAGTTCTAACGTGACCAGATGAAGCCTGAACCTTCGGTCCTTCTCCTCCGATTTAAGCGAGACTTTGTGAATATGAGAGATAAAGCCAGTAGAATCCCTAGATTTTCCGGGTCTACTTGTGGGCTCCTTCTTTAGAGTCTGCAGTTCAATAATCTTTCCCCCATTCTTTTTCATAATATCGTGATGGTTGCATCCGATATATTGTAGACCTTGCCGGTGATAATGCTTAACCCACGTATAAGGTCCCCACAGACAACATAGTTTCCCCCCGATCTATTCGTTAAAGGTTATTTGCGAGTGCGATCCTATTTCACCTCACATGAACCCCCTGTCGTCTGGTGACATTTTACACCCCAGGTTCAGAGATATTCCCTTTTTCACCCAGCGGTTTCTAAGTTTTGACCGAAGCAAAAGACTCTAACGTCACATTCGTCCAAGTTTTGAAGACGTAGCGAACACTTTCCGAGCTTCGGTGGTGTCTTCAGACATTAATGCAGAGGTATTGATGCTTCGTTTGAAACCCTCTTCGGAGTGTAAGCCCATACTTTTCTTGTCCCCATCTCTCCATTGTAATACGCAGAAGGCGTCGCTGATCCTCGGAGACGGCTTTCTGAAAGAAGCCCTCCCGAGCATCTTGTTCTCGACAGGACGTACCTCCTGGTGATGGCCTCCTTACTGAGAGAAGTCCTTCCGTTGAACAATGACTTCATAAAATTATTCGTTTGGTTTCTCTTTTTTACTAGCCAAAAAGGGGAAATCCCTGGAACCTCATCCCTCGTCAGCGTCATGAACTACCTCTCGGGTTAGAGGGCCCTCATGATTCCGTCCCTTGGTAGGACCCGTCCTTTCAGGTTTACTAAGGGAGATGAGGTTAACCTCCCCCTGCGCGCGACACATTTCAGACCCTCGGGCTTTCGAGATGCCTCTCCCGAGCACGATGCCTTCTGCCTGGCTCGGACTTTTTCCCCTTAACACGCTTTGTTCTTTTCTTCGGGAATTTGTAGTTTTTTGTCGACTGTTTTCGGAAGTTCCCATATTAGGTGCCTCGATTTCCCCCCCCGACGGTGCAGCCCTGCGTTATGATAGCGGATTCATTCGGCCTTGTTGTCCAGAGGATCTGTCATCCCCCACGCAGGCTACTCTCTTCCCTCATTTCATGCTCCGGACCGAGTCCGCAGCGCGATCGTTCCCGTCTGTCTGCAACCCACAGCGGAGACCTGAATCCACCCGCTGTTTTCCTACAGTGCTCTCAAGTCCAGCCTAATTAGCTCTTCCCAGGTTTTGCCTGACCTGCTTAAGATCGGAGGAGGTCAGAGTAGTTGATTTTTCCCGATAGAGTCGCCATTGGTTGTTGACTGAATTTTCCTGTCGCCCCCGCAGGCCCTCTTTGGTGGTCCCGTCCTTCCCCCCAAAATCGAGTTATGGATGTTTTGGGCGGCTTGCACTATGTCCCCAGATAGTTCATGTTCCTGAATACCCTTCTTCTCCTAGAATCCGCCTCCTTTAGGAATGGGCTGTTTCCTTTTCCTTCTCTTTTTATCGCGATCTCTTTCTCCCCGGTCAGGGACGTTTTTACGGACCTTTCTCCCCCTTGAGCGTCCCTTTGGATAAGTAGTTTGATCGGAACGGTCTCGCATTCTGAGTAGTTCCAGCAGCTTCTTTCTTGTTTTTTTAAACCTGCAACGTTTGGTCGATAGGCCGTGTCCCTCCGCAACGTAAAAGTCGTCTCAAGTTCTTTCCCCCTCCCTGTGCGTCGCCGAGTAGGGATAGAGTCCATCCCCCCCTTTCTTTTCAAAGTATTAAAAAGGACCC
>Ga0179591_1270252_pt1 | contig 18302 bp, 15 predicted proteins | sample CZOMad2_1_08_16f_FD_182891 | JGI IMG/M metagenome (GOLD analysis project Ga0179591, IMG submission 182891) | Vadose zone soil fungal communities from Angelo Coast Range Reserve, California, USA - CZOMad2_1_08_16fungal (PacBio error correction) | ecosystem: Environmental > Terrestrial > Soil >... | reverse complement strand
TCTTTCTAGTCTGCGTCGCGGCGCTCAGGATGTGAGCGGCTATCCCCCACAGAAGAATCTTAAACTGCGTTTTTCTGTTTCTGCACCCTTTTTCGAAAATTCGACGGTCATGTCTTTTCTCCCCCCGTGTCCCAACCAGCTCCCACTACCCAGGTCATCCCATTATTCTAGTCCGACCCTGCCCCCCATTGCCGTCATTAGATCGCCTTCGTTTTCCTGCCTTTCATGCCTCTTCAGACCCGTTTAAAGTACCTTCCCTCCCGCCCGTTTATTCTCATATTTCCCCCATTCCCCCATTCGGTGGGTGCTTTATTTCCCTTCCTGAACCCCCGCATAGGTATGGTTCTTCCAAGAGGAACCGACTATGCCTTTTCACCCCTATCCGTTCTACTAACCTTGTTGCTTGAACCCCAGGTTCGTGTGATGGGCGTTACCCTCCAGCGTTTCGTTACTGCACCCCCCTTCGAACTCTGGAAAAATTTCTAAACACTAACCTGCGCCTACGTTGACAGTGCGGTATTACTTTCCATGTTGCCTACCTGTTTACCAGGCCCAAAATTAGTAGTTGCAGTTGTTCTGTTTCCCCCCGTCTGTCCCGCCGGGGGGTGGTTTGTTTTTGCAAGGGCGCCCTAGTTGCAATAGCGCGTTCCCCCCCAAGTCAACGGTCCACGTTGGCAATGTGCAATTTACTCCGTTGGCCCCTCAGCGTGAAGGCCAAAGAGTTCGTGACCAATTCTCTCTTTCCCCCGCGGTTGTCTTTGGTACTTGCCACCTGGGCGTTTTTTTCCTGTCTTCTTGAAAAATTTGGTTCGGCTCCCTTCTGCTGAGTTGTCACCTATGGACTGTCCCAAGATCACCATGGTCTGCATAGTACTTTCTTTAATGCTTTGCTACCCCCACCACAACTAGAAGCCCAGTTTTCGCCCCTGGAAGGTCCTAATAGCCTATTTTTCCGTTTTCCTAGTCTCGAGCCGTTTTCCGGAGCAGTTTTATTCCTTTCACTGACTTTCGGTTTTTTTTCAGCTCCGGTCTTTGCCCACGCCTCATGTCGTTAAATTTCGGCATATTGTGTCACTATCCCCACCCTTTGCTGACTGTCGCAACCTTTTTGAGATTGTATCACGCCTCGCCGATCCCCCCGATGTTTTCCTATTTTTTATTGCAGGCAGTTGGATGTGTTGTTGTTACCTCCCCTTCTTCTGAAAACGCATACATGAGTATTTCCACACGCTGCCAATTCTTTCCCCATCTTTTTCTCAGTAGTGGGGTCAAAATTTCCTGCCCCCCTCCCTGTTATTTTTCCCCAGTCGGCTCTTGTTTTCCCTGCCACAGTCGGGCTGCTCCTCTGGATGCCTCAGTGGCCTGCCTATACCGACAATTTATTCACCAGTTTTTGCCCCATCCTGTTCAGGCAAGCTTTTTCCCCCTATGTTTGTCTACAACCGCTTTACGCAACCCGCGTTTCCGTTGTTTAGTTGGAACTTCCTTTGCGCCACCAGCGGACCTGCTCATTTAGCGGCTCCTCAAGGCCTTTTTTGATTTTTTGTTCCCCGACACCTTCAGGACCTTCCGAGTTCCAGCTTTTTATTAGATCGCTAAATTTGTCCAGAGCCCCGTGGAGGTTCTTGCCCACTTCCCTGATTCTCCCGTGAAAATACGTAACATCAGTGTTTTTTTTCTTTTTCCTTGGGTTTTTTCCCCCCCACCACGGCCTGAGTTTGGTTTTCCTTTGGATTCTATTTTCGCTGCTCCCCTACCAGTGTCCAAGTGTTCTGTATTGACTCTTTCCCCCCCTGCCCCCCAACCCTTGTCTGTCCCCACGCTACCTTGGTACCCTGTGACACCCCCCCTGTGACATGTGTCCCCCCAGTGCACTCTCTCTTGAAGTCCGCCCCGTCGAGGTTGACCGGTTCAACTTTTCATTCATTTATGCCTGTCAGAACGTTTACGTTTACTCGACGCGACCACACCCCCTGAGACACGTCAACCTTTTGGAAATATCGTCCCTTCCCAAGTTTCCAACGGTCAATCTGGACCACGGCTTTTTTTAGCTTACGCCTCTTGACACGAAGAATGTCCGTGATCTTCGTGGTCTCCTCTGGCGTGGGTTTGTTCCCCTGAGTGTCTTCCCCTCGTTCGACCCCACGTATAATTCTCGATTTTTGTATTCAACCCTTGTACGTTTGAGATAATTGGTGATGCGTGTCCTTGTTCGTCTCCAAGGACGTACCCGATCTTTCTTATTATAGCTTCGCAGACCCACCTGAAAACGTACCCGCCTTGTTCGACTTTTTTGTGGAAGCCTACATTGCCTCCCGGGACCTTTCCTTGTCGTGTTCGATATTCCAGCTTTGTGTTCCGTACATTTAGACGTCCTTACGTCATGAGCTACGTCAGTGCCTGACCCAACACCCCTACTTGACTCTGATTTTTTTCCCAAGGCTGGTTGTCTTGTATCTGAGGACGTTACGAAATGCGTCCCCCCCTAGCCATCTTACGCAACCTACCTCGAGTGACCCCCCCTTCTGGTCTCCGGGCACCCCGAGAACAACCAACTCCTCGTAGCTTGCCCCCCTGGGTTCTTTATTTCCCATCCCTGCGCTTATTTATTTACGGGGCTGTTTATTCGGGAACAAAGGGCTCCGGCTTTTACCGAATTTTCGCCCCCTGCAAAATATGGCCAAGGAGTTTCTCCACGTCTTGGTCACCACTTCCCGTCTGAATCGATTTCCCGTGTTTGCAGAACGTGTACCCCTTCTAGTTTCCTCCCACAATCTTCTCAACCCTGATGTGTCCCCCCTCTATTTTGAGCTTCTAAGTATTAACCCCTTTGATTCGTGTGACCTGGGCACACACCTCCTAACCCTTTTACCCTTGCCTGATCGTTACTTTGAGGTTTTCGCCCTTCGCACGTGTTCCAAAACCTGAGTTGTTTACCCCCGTTATGTTGCGACATGCTTCGTCTAATTTCCCTTTTTCTCTCCCCCCCGATGAGTGGTTCTACTTAAAGATTGCGAACATTAATTTTTTTGTGGTGTTACCCGTTAGGTCATAAGTTTTTTCCTTTCCTTGAACGATCCCCAAAGGCTTTTGGAGATTTTTTGTAGTTAGCGTCGCATTCCCCAAAAGGGCCCCCCACAGGCCTACTTATCCTTCCCCCCCTTCCCATACCCGGGCACGGCCATCCCCCCCCTTCCTGGCCACTTCGCTTTGACAGGCGGCCCGGTCCACCCCCAAAACATACGTCAGTTTCCCCTTGGCCGTACTGTTTCAACCCAAGCACATGAAACAAATTAACTGTACCCCCTTAGTACCGCCTTTTCTTGTTATATAAGAGAGCGTTAGTTTCTAACTGGGACCAGAAGTGGAGAAACAGATGTTCCTTTGTCTCTTGAGTCGCTCCCAACATCTTATTGCCCCTTACACACTGCCCCGGCGACACACCCCCCAGTATCGTTTTCCCTGGGGTGTGGTGGATTCCCCATCTGGCTCCTTCCTGGCCTTCGCCACTGACCCCCGTGTTACTTTGACTGCCCCCTCACTTACACCCTTCATTGAGGACACCCCCCGTCATTGGTTTCAGACTTTAAAACTTCAGGGTTTCCGGCAGGCTGTAGACCTAGGACCGATCACCGCCCTCGTTCCCGTCACATATCGAAACCTCATTTTGAAATTCGAAGAACCCACTCTAATATCTTCCCGCACGTCTTGGCTGCGCAGGTTTTTGTTGATTCATACACACTCGGACCCTTCTTTTATCCCGCCTTTTAGCTTGTTTCTGTCAAGCCTATGATTTTATTCTTGAGTCCACCAATCCCAAACCCCCCTTCGGCTTCTTGACCACCCCCCCCAAAACCTTTCGGTTTTTAAAAGACCCCCCGTTAAAAGATTGCGGTGTGTCTCTGCGGTCCATCTCTCTTCTTTTTCCTCTGTGTGTAGAGGACCTTCAGCCAACCCCCCTTAAACGTCTTGTCCTTTTTTCCCAGTCCTGTCTTTGTCACCTCGCCCGTTTACCACACCCTTTCTTTTTTATTTTCCTCGCGTTTTTATCTCCTCCTGTCTTTCCGGCCCAGTCCACGCGCGTCTTTTTTTTCCCAAACCTTTTCTTGAAAAGTAGAGCTTGAACAGGTTTTCATCCCACCTTTAGCCATCTGTCTTTATATTCCTATCTTGTCCGGCTTTGCAGAGAGTTTGGCCGCACCCCCTTCGTTTCTTTTTGAAAGTGGAAAAGTGTGTTTTGCGTCTGTTACCCCCGAAAGTAAGACCCGGCGTGAACGCTTTAATGGACGTTTGGGTGGAGCCACACCGGTGGTAGGGAGGCCTGTGTTTGTGTCCTCAGTAGAACCCGAACGGCCTCCTTGCACTTGCAACTTTCCCCCTTCCCACTAATTATTTTCCATTCGCTAGTGTCACTTGTGCCCACTAGCGTTCTTCGTTTCCCCAACCTGGGCAGAACATCGTTCTTCTCCTCTTCCCCCCGAAGCCCAGTTACGAGGGCCTCTCGTTGATTCCCATCTTCTTGGTGACAACGAGTTAAATTATTGCATGTGCTATTTTGAACTTTACTCATAATGCTCACGTAGGGCACTAGGGTCATTTCCCCCCCCATTGCGGCAATCATTTGTTGGAATTTCTCGGTTGGTCTCCTCGGAATAGTCCGGATTTTTTTTTTCAGGTGCTTGTTACCCCACATCTCTCTCCCGTGTTCCTTCGCTGAAAAGGGAACCACCAGGCCACGGCCACCTTCGCTGTCTGTTCTATGCGACCCCCCGAATTTGCGTGACAACCTATTTGTGCCCACCTTCGACTCCTAATATGCACCTGTGGACCACCTAGTTGACCCTCCCCCCCCAGTTCTTTTCGGCAACGGTCTCTCAAGGGCCCATATATGGAGGTTGTGTGTGCAACCATGTACCCCCCCTTGGCCCACAATAACTGGTGTCGTTTCTTTTTTCCTCAGAGTCTTTTGGGACCGGTCATAGCGGATATATGATTGATATTCCCCCGGAGCCCCGCTAGGAACTTTACTTCGTTCAGGTTCGATTTTTGTTCGTGCGAGTCTAAAACCTTGTGTATGGAAACAAGATTGTGGGACTGCCTCCCCTATAATGTGTATTGGTTCTTAATCTCCAAGATCACCCCACCCCCCCCCCACCCCCCCCCCCCCACCCCCCCCACCACCCCCCCCCCCCCCCCCCCCCCCCCCCCCCCGTCCACCCCCCCCCCCCCCCCCCCCTCCCCCCCACCCCCCCCCCCCCCCCAAACCCACCCCCCCCCCCCCCCCGCCCCACCCCGACCCCACCCCACCCCCCCCCCCCCCCCCCCCCCCCCCTCCCCCCTTCCCCCCCACCCACCACCAAGGCCACCGTTTTTCATCAGCTCGGTCATTTTGCGGCTGGTCTTCCATACAGGTCAAGTGCTATTAGCCCGGAGACGTATCCTTGTGATGCCAAACTCGTCGTTTGATGTGTTCCGGGGCCTAGTCACGCCTGATTAGAGTTGTTTTCTTATGCCAACCCTGCCAACTTTTCAAAGAGTTAGTACTCGTTATCGTTGCCCGCGACTTTGGCTTCGGACAGTGACGACTCTCTTTGTTGACACTGATTTCCCAACCACGGTTTGACTCATTCCTTCGTAGTGAAACCCCCCAAGGGCAGGCTGAGCACGAGAGTTGCCACTTCACCTCCAATTTTCCCCCCTTCTGGACTCTTGGCCACTCCACCCTCCGCAGCCCAACAAGCAGCGAACGTGATCCCACGAAACCACGCTCTAGCTTTTTAACTTTGCTGAAGACCTGGTATGACTAGATCTTACCACCATCTTTCCTGCGTTTAATGTCTCCCCCTCTTGTTGAACGGCGCTTCCCACTATCGCTATAGGACTTATTTCAATAGCGGAAAATGAGGCTGAGATGGTGCAACTCTCCTTCCACAATATTGCCCACGAAATCCCAAACCTCACAACCAACCAAAAACCAAAAAAAACAAACTTACCTCGCCATACACCGTTAAACCCCCCACACCCCACACCAAAACAAGAAACAACACATTCCTCCATACCAAACAAAAACAAAACATAACAACCTGAAAGAAACTGACACTCCCAATAAAGCCCCCAAAAACCAAAATTGAACCTACAAAAACAAAAAAACAAAAAAAACATCAACAAAAAACCTCCACAAAAAACCCAGACAAACCAAATTAGCAAACACCCCCTTCCACATCCATGACCGGCCCCCCCTGCAGATTCCGCGGGTAACAGTTCCTTTCAAGGCATTGATTGTCCACCACCGGGTGGTTTTTGAGTTGTCATATTCATCCCTTCTCTAGTCTTTACCCTTCCTCATGACATCGCTATCCCCACCGCACTCTTTCCGATTGACTTCCCCCCCGTTGTTCTGGTGTCTTTTCAGCTTCTCTTCCTTCGTTTCCTACCTAGGCAAACTCCCTCTTCTTCTTACCCCCCGACGTCCATTCGTGCATTCGAACGTTTCACAATTCCCCTTTAGTTGGGACTCCACAGATCTCACTCTTTACGCTTCCCCCCCACATTCCACCCTCCCCCCTTCGTGACGGTCACCCGTGTATTTCAACCCCCTGTGAAACCACGGACCATGCTGAGGCGCGTGGTTTTTTTGTTTTTTTTTACATGAATTATTCTTCCCGAAATCCTCCCTAAGTGTCCCCCCCAGGAGTAAAAGATTTTTGGGACTCGTGCCAACGCACCTCACACGCTGCCTCTCTCTTCTGTATCTCTACCTATGGTCAATTCTCTACCACCCTTTGGGACCTTCAAACGTGGATTTCACTTTCCCCTCTGTTTGCTTTTCACCCGTAGTCGTTTACAAACACACCCCCACCGGAATATCATGGAGCTTTGATCCTTAAGCGGGATGGTCTACATCTTCCGCTCCCCCTTTTTCCTCGAGAGGGCGACGCCTGCTGGTCAGTAATCACATTTATATACTTTCGGGCCTACGTTCTTTTTTGCTTGTCAAAACCTCCTCATAAACCCGCGGCGCGCCTTCCCTTCATGACTTTCTTCACGGACCTTTTACGACGCCGTGTACCTTCTCAACCCACTACTGGCTCGTGATTGGAGTAGTTACCGTCTGCGGCCGTCTCACCCCATGAACCCGCCCCCCCTCCACGTGCCATTTACTTTTCACCGGAACTTGACCAAGTTCATGCATTTATCCCCAGTGACAACCCGCGTCCTGCACATTCGAGGGTGTCCGTTTTTTGCACCCACCTCTTGATTTAGAAAACCGTTTCGAAACAGCCTTTGTCGTTTTCACTTTTCCTGGCCTTCCCCATGTTTAGTGCATCCCAACTTCGTCCTTTTTTTTTTCCCCCTCCTCGCCGGCCTGTTTCTGTTCTTTGTACCCCAGACCCCTTCGGTTACCTCCCCTTCCTCCCCCCCAAGCACCCCCCAAATTATTTTTGTAGGTCGGGATTTTCGACAAGTTGTACACCCCCCCCTGTTTCTTTCGATAGTTCAACGTTGGAGGGTCACATCTCATCATTTCCCCCCCCAGCTTGACGGCTTATACCTCCCTGAAGAAACGTCTTTCCGTCCTACTCTATATTTTTTATTTCTTATCCTTGATCTTTGCCAATTCGTCTCCCACACCGTCGTTACATGCCACCTATTTTTCTCTACGTCACCTGCGCACCGGGTCTTATTGCCATGTTTTCTTTCTCGCCCATCTTTTCCAACTTACACGGCGTTTTTCAGTTGAATGACCCGCCACTTCGTCGACTTGCGCTACCTGCGCGGTTTCAAGTTATTTAGCAAAAACCCTGTGGGGGTCCCTCGAGTCGTTTTGTTTGTCTTTTACCCCTGGATATTTCTTCCATCCGACACTTTTTTCATCCCGCCGGTCCACGTGTTTGAGAATTTCCATTGAGCCAGGGGTCGTTCAACATCATGTCCCTGACCCTCTCCTCTTTTGTTTCTCCATTCTTTTTCTCTAGAGTGTTAGTTTAGGGAGTTTTGTGATCTCGATTTTTGAGCGGGTTGCATCCGATTTTTTTACTTCTGCGTTAAGTCCAACCCCTCTTACACCTTTAGTCTTTTTGCGCAGGCAGGGACCGTTAACCTTCTTCCCCCGACCAACCAAAAGGAGGCAAATTTCCTCCTAATTACCCCCCCCTCACCCCACTCCATTATCCCATACCCAATTTCGGCAAACCACTGCCTCAACTGCGCTCCACGAAACACTCCGAGGTCATTCAGGTCCCCTCGGGCCGACTGTTGCTTCAGTCCGTACTAAACCTCGGCAAAGAATGGGTTTTTTACGGTTCCCTGGTGATTTATAATGTTTCCCTTTTGAGTAACTGCCTCCGGTTCCAGGACTTATGTTCCAGGCTACAGATAATATGGCCCCGTTTTCAAGTCATCCCCACGGCAACTACCGCTTCGTTTCTCTTAGGGTTCCGTTACCGGTTTGAAGTGTGAGGACAACTGAGGGGTCAGTTCCCCGCGTGACTGGTGATTTTGTTGATACATAACTGCAAATCTTTTGAAGAGATCTCACTACCTTTTTTGTTTTATGGTGTTGTGTAAGGAAATCTAAGCCTTGTCCCCTTCATCCAATTCCACCCCAAGTGTTTTCGTTGGCGGGGTTTGGTGTTGCCCACCTGCCGGTTTTTCCCCCCACGGCAAAACTGTCTTGCCGGGATGGTTAAGGGACTTGTTACGCTCTCCCACACTCGCCCGTTCAAGAAAAGTTTTCTTTTTTCTTCCGACCCTTTGAGACGTCCCTTTCCCCTGACAACAAGTGAGTTTTCGTTTCTCCTTTTTTTTAGCATGGTCACCTTACGCTTTAGTTTAGAGCGGATCCGTTTCCCAGTGGAATCCCCCTTGATGTTTTTATGTGATTGGTATACTTTTGCATAGTTTCCAATCCCCCCCCAACCACTTGTATATTTAGGCGTGGCTGAAGCTAGAAGTCCCCTATCCAAAATTCTCTCCAGCTTTCGGCCTGGCGATTATTCCCAATGATGAGTGTTGTCTTATTTCTCATGATTTCATCGAGTAGTTGTTCTTCTGTTTTCATTTTTTGCACTCACTTGTCCCCCTTGTTTACAGGATCCAGTTCAGGGTTCCGCATTGATTTTTTTAATATCCCCCTGAAATGGAGAACAGCTGGCCTTTTTTCACAGTTATTCGCGGACTACCCTTGACCCTTCCCAGTCGGTGAGATTGTCCATTACCAGTTTGTGTTGTTGTTTCAGACCCACAGACCCCGGTGTAGTTTTTCCCCCCATTCCAAAGTTAAAGTCGGGTCCATGCTTTTCTACACCACATTCCGGCACGAAGCCACACGGCGAGTATCCTCGGATGCTTCTTAGTGCCCCCTTGAAGTATTTTCACCTTTGGTTTGGGTTCGGAATTTTCGGTCCTTGACCTGCTCCCTTTTGTTAAAGTCCTGTAATTTTCCCCACCACTTCCGCTTCCCTCCTCCCACCCGCAAGGGTTGAGGTGGATTTCCCCAATACTTGTCTAACACCCTGATGAGTCTACACTAAATTACGTTTCAAACTTGTTTCCGGCTAAGTTCGAAAGTTTTTTTTTTGGTCGAGTTCGCTTCAGTACCCCCCCCTGACATATACAGATCTGTCCTGTTCACAAACAGGTCCTCTTTTTTTCCCTTTCGGAATCACATGTCTCCTCCACTGGTTCACTGGCGAATTTTTCAGACTGTTCCACTACGTTGCAGAGGTTCCTTTCCCCGGGATCCCCAGCTTCTTTCCCGTCCCCCCCCTCCTATTTGTATCTCAAAGGTCGGCCGACCCTGTAGAGGCGTCTTACCCCTCCCCACTTGCGGACTCTTGTTCAAGGTTTTCACCTCACGACTCATGAGTTATCATCCACCTACCGGTTCATTACCGAGAAGTGATCTTCTTACCCCCCACAACCTTTCAAGGGTTTCGAAACCCGACCAAGGTCTTTTTACTGGTCAAATATCTCTTTGAATGCCCTTCCCTTTTCAGGCATAAGAGTCCGTCCCACGACCGCCTTTTATCATTTCTTCAACAAGTTTGGCTAATAAGTCCCGAAACCCTTCTTTTTTCCAGGAATTCCGTTCAAAACAACAACTAGGTGTATGTCATGACGTGCTTAGATTCACGACCTCCTATCTGTGTACCTTGACGGCTACTTTTGGTAATTTATGGAACACTAATGGTTTCCGCTAGTCACCCCTCCCAGGAAACCTCCGCCTGGAACTCCGACCATTTTTCTGTTCTTTCCCTTTTTTTTGCTGGCGTACCGTTTTTTTCCTGAGAGTGCCGCCCTGCACCGTACCGTATTCGTTCATATTTTTTGATTTTGCCAAGCCTTCGTAAGCTCAACTGATTGAGGGGCGCCATGTACCGCGGTTCATTCTTTTTTGTTTCCCCGTTCCTTTTCTCAATACCCTTTAAGTTGTTTCATTTTTTTGGGCGCTTACCCCTTTGATGCCCCGCCGTGGCATGACGCCGGTACTCTCTTTGTCGTTCTTTCCCCTGGACTCGAGGGAACGTACCACCTCGGTCGAACGCGCGTGTCTCTTTCCAAAATGTGGATACTTTTTTTCAGTTATTTTGCTGCAGGCACCCCTAACCACTAGGTCCGACCGCCCCCTGCTGACCGATCCCTCACCGACAGTTGCTCACACCCCCTCTTCGGCCACTGAAGAACCCAATCTCTTGTGGCTTTTCCTTTGGTAGCCGTGTTAAGCCTACCTAGGTTTTCGACGTTTTTTTGGCTGTAGGTAAGTTCCGCCTCCCCAGGGGGCGACAATTGGGAGGGCCAAGGCCACTATGTATTACCCCTTCTCGGTTTTTATAGGACCGTGGACCCCCCCGGGTCCCCCACCCACGCACTCGAAGCTCGATTTGGGCACGCCTTTTTTACGCTGGCAAACCCATAGACTCAATCCCCCCATTGGGTTGTGCCTTGATATCCCCCCACCCCAGGACTCCTGTGGGAGTGCTCCTGGCAACCCCTTTCCCGGACCACCGGCCTTTAAGGGCACAAACCAACCAGACCACCCTTTCCTTATTTCCTTCGCTCCTTCCATCAATGGCTTGGGACAGTCAAACTTTTTCTTCTCGCACGATTTTTAGCAAACCCCTACTTTTTGATCATCACTTGTTACGCGACTTCCCCTTCTGTACCTAGTTGCTCCCCGGTGCCTAAGGTTACTGGAGATACATGGGTGGTCTGGTTTAGGCAGTCATTTTGTCAACACCCCCCCGACGGCTTTTATCTCGGATATTTTTTCACCTTTTCAACAACTACACCCTCACATACCTTTTTCCGTCCCTTCTCTTTTTTTGATCCTAAGGTTGTTGCCCCCCACGCAACTCCGTGAGGAGTGCCCCCTAGAAGTTTTTTATTTTAATGGTCATACTTTCGTCTTAAGGAAAAGAACAATACATCGCGGCCAAACTACTTGCCTCTTCCATTTCATGTTCCCTCAAGCTGCCCCCAACCATTTTACCCTTCTACCCTCGAATGATTCTTCCCCCCCCCCTACCTGCGTCTTTTTTTCTCCCCTTGGGCTATCCGAGGACCCCGATGGTTTTACCGTTGTCGCAAGGAAGTTCCTCTCCCCCCCCCCCAACGACCAAAGAATTACTTGGAACATTCCGAACCCGTCGTTAATCCATTCCTTACATGTTAGCTGCTTAAGTCACTTTGCATTGCACTTTGGGTAGTTTAGTTACCTTGTCCTCCCATTACAGCCCTCCTCACAAACGGCTTTCAAACCCCCCCTTCCCCTGTTACCCTCTCCATCGCCCCCCGACGGTACAGACCGAGGTTCTAGCCACTTTCTCAGTTCTGCTTCAATTTTTCGTTAAAACCATAGGTCAGAATTTTTTGGCCCCCCTCCCTGACTCCTTATGTGTTTAACCCAGATAGTGACCTCTCTCCTCTCCCTCTCTTTCGGTATCACGGCGGGCCATACCCCTTTTAGACTTCCCATTCTCAAGAATATACAGCGCCAGCGGCTATTTCCCCGTGACATGCCCCGTTCCGAGGAGTCCATTTTCTCTCATCCCAGACCCTGACTTTGATTATCTTTTCCTCATTTTATTCCCCCCACCACCCTTTAAATCATGAGGCTGCATCCTTTTTCTGGTTTTGCTTGTTACCCCCTTCTCTTATCTTTGATAATTTTTGAATCTAGACTTTCGCCTTCCAAGGACTTTCGAACAGTCCACACTTGGCTATTTTTTTCCCCCATCCCCCGTCGTCCCTCCACTTCTTTCATCTGCGCTTGCCCATCATCACGGCAAGGCAGCCCCTGCCTCGTCCCACTTTTTCGCCGAGCCCACACTTTTCTCTGTTTCGAACGACAGGTGCAGAAAACGACCCATTCATGTTCGGAACTCTGATTGCATCTGGTCTCCATGCTCACACCAACTGCTTCGAGACCGGTGTCCCCTTGTCTTGTTTCTCTTTTCTTTCCACGGACCCCCCCTACCCCCGGGGTAAAGTTTAACCCTTTCTTTTGCTGAATGCCCCCACCCTTCTCCCAATCGAGGTTGGGTTCATCAACGTAGGTTCCGCCGTGTGCCGTTTGTCCCTCTTGTTCACCCCCCTTTTGACCCTGAGACGGCAGTTATCCTGCACCCAATAGATTTTTTGTCTTTCCCTCAGACTAATCCCCTTCGGATCCTCTTTCTTTAGGTCCCCAATTTCTTGACCCTCCTGAATTCTCCCCCAATCGTGGTTAAGAAGGCTTTGTTTTTTTACCCCCATTATTTGTTTTCCTTCCTTCTTACCCATGTTCATACCAAGTTGGCTTTCAAGTCTTTATTGGCGCTTCCGGGAATTCTCACTTACGTTTCCTAGGTTTCGTCACTGGAGAGCGTATTACTGAGCCCTTGGTGAGGCTATGTTTTTGACGAGATGCACCCTCTCTGGCGCCTCTTATCCCTCGGCCCCCCCCCCCATTGTAGTGCCAACCACTGCCTAATTGCGGTTTGTCCCTTTTAAACTTAATTTCCTTTCTCACCCTCATGTCAGCGTCCCACACCCGACTCCCTTTGGCGAAACGCGGCGCACCCCCCTCCCTATGTTTATCCCCGCCGTCCTCACCCCCCCCATCACAGGTTTCTAAGTTGAGATTGTTCCCATTGTAACAAGACGGCGTTCAGATTGGTAAGTTTTAAGTTCTCATTCCTTCTGGTGTCCCCGTCTTTATTCTTAATGATCTTTTTTGACCACGGTTTACCCCAGGCCCCAATACTCGTTCCTCCGTTTCCGTTTCTTTCTCTCATACCCCTGCGTGGTGTGCTGTACCAACAGAAATATTCCTGAAGCCCCCCCTGACTGATTTTTTTTCCTCCCCCAACGGATCCCATCAATTGTTATTCGCTTTCATGCAGTATCTTGGCCCCCATGTCCTTCCGACAAAACTTACCCCCCCCCCCCCCTTCCCCTCTCCCGGTTCTGCCCATTCTACATTTTTTCCCCCTTTATTTCTCGTACGATATAGGGCCTGCTTTCGGCTGGTTGCCTTTCACCCCTCCCCCCCCCAAATGACCCAACACAATTTCGCACACGATTTTCTTTTTGCACCAGACTTCAAGCCCCGCAGTGAACATACTTCGGATCTGAACTCCTCTTGCTTATGTTGTTCCCCCACAGACCAACTTGAAACCAGCATGCTCACTTTTATGGCGGTGAAACCCTGCGCTAGCCCCCCGACACCATCTTTGGACAGAACAGTCGTATAGCCGTCGCGTAACATCCCCTTTGACCTCTGCCTCCTACCAACGTCACAACGATCTCCCCCCCCCCTCCATACTGCTCTCACACCAAGGATGAGCGTCTCACATCTTGTGTCCCCTCGGTCCCCCCTCACCCGACACCCCCTTTTAGAGCTAACTCTTCTTCTTCCGATTTTCGCTTTGTTTCTTTGTTGTGATCAGCTTGCTGTCCCCGGCGGCGCCCAGCCGTTTTCTTGGAGATACCCGTCGTTATAATCAGCTAAAATTCAGTAACACTCACATTCTTCGCCTCGGTTGCCCCCGACTTTGAGTAGAAAGCTCCGGTGCCGGTTTGTATCTTTCCCTTGGCCCGGCTCTATTGATACAAAATCCATTTTGAGCTCACCATCACCACTTCGCTTTGTGTCCCCCGCGCCGTCTCGGGCAACACCTTTCTTGATGTGGCCCGACACCCTCTATCTGCACTTCTAATTCCCCGTCGGTCCACCTTTTCCCCCCTGTGGTGCAAACCCGAACCGGCTCGATTCCCCTTTTTCCTCCCCTCTTTTTCCCCATCTGCTATTCTCAGTGTTCCCCCCCAATGGGCTTCCGCCCCCTTCTTTACTCCCCCTCGAAAGTAATATTCTCTTTTCACGTCCTCTCCCTAAACTTTTTTTCCCCACCCCCGGACCCGTAGGAAAGCGCTGTTCCTGAACTACACCTCACCACCCTTCTGCTTCCCTCTTAGGCTTTCCCCATTAGCTGGGTAGTTAACCAGATCTCCTTTCCCCCCTTTCACCCGCCCCACACCCCCCTTCCCAGCTTAACCCTGTCGTGCACACTTAACCCCTCCACGGACTTTCCTTCTGTAATTGCGCTGAAGCCCGTTCGATCCTTGGGGCTGCGTTTATTCCAGCCTACACGGTGGTGTTGGAATTGCACCCACCGGACGTTTTTTTTCTCCTCCCTTCGTGACCCTTCAGTCCAAAACCCTAATTTTTGCCTATCCTCTCTTGGATGTTCTCCTCCTGCTGACGGAAATTTGCTGGGCGACAGCAGTGTTTTACGTCATCGACCCCCCCCCCTTCAACCCCTCCCTGACCCCCTTCTTTGTGGACAGGGTAGGTAGATGTGCACCACCACTCGTCAGCAGTCTACCAGTTGGGTGCTTCTCCCGTACCCCACATCCCCCCCCCCCCTTTACACTTATCCCCCTTCACACAACCTTTTTTCTTTTAGAAGTGGTTGCGAATGTCTCCTTCCGAGTTATGGTATCTTTACCCGACCTTTTAGCAATACAGTCACGGATCCACCCCGTCCAGACCTTTTTTATTATTTTGTTTCCCTTTCCCCCCCCCTGACAGATGGTCCCCCACGTGGAGAAGCCAGTTTTTTCCCCATGCTATTGAGCCCGAGTGCTTTCTTCGCGGGCCCTCTTCCCACATTCCCTCTCAAACCCCACCTTCCCCCACTCTCCTTCAAGATTTGTGGGATCATCCTTTTCGAGGTCTTTCTATCACCCTTCCCCCTCTTGTGTTTGACTTTTGTGTTTCAGGTTTAATTTTTGACGTCCCCCTCTTTCATCCCCCACCCCCATTGCAAAAAAGTAAGTAGAACGCTTACATTTTCCACGACCACAACCCTTTTTTGGTTGTTGGGGAAGTACGTCGTTTCCACAACTTTTCCCCCTTCCCTCGATTGTCAGATACGTTCACACCGAATGTCGTTTCACTCATCTCTTGGCACCGATGGAGGTGTATGACCGCCCTGATTGCAACCACCGAACGCCCCGATGAACGGGTAGGTTCAAGTCGTAACTTTGAAGGGGGAAACTCTCGGTCAAAAGTCTGTGGTGCAACTTAACATTTCGACACTTGATTCTACGCATCTCCCCCAGCGGAGGGACTTCCTTAGGGTTTTCTCCATCTTGGTCCAAAGGACAATTTTTTTGGCAAGTTTCTTGTCCCTAAGACTTACGCGCTTTGATTAGAATTTTATAGTTTGGTTTTATTTCTCTGTGTTTTTCTACTTCGAGTTCCCGTCGATCTGTCCGTGCACTCAAGAAACTAGTGCACGAAAGTGTAACCAACGTCAGTTATTCCCATCTCTCTCCAAATCCAAGAAGATCTAATATAACCTTACTCTCCGATCCCCCCCATTTTATGAGGGAAAAATTGTATCTACGGCTCAAGGAATCGGTCAGGTCTCATGTGATGAAGTCCGAGCTTCTCCTACGTTCCCCCACACTTTCGGAGGGAACCGCCTTGTTCGCATGGGACCGGCCAATGATTCCCGTTAACAAAATTTTCCTTTAGCAATCTCCCCCCTCCCATTCTCCTCACTGCCCCCCCCCTATATCGATTCGATCTAACGGTTTCTCGTCTTTTGCTTCCCCCTTTCCCGTTTGCCTACCGCCCTTTATCTTTATCCCCCCCGTTCGGTCTGATAACCGCCATCAGTTCACTAGGCCTCCGTTCCCGTTGCCGATGTATCCGAATCAATCTCGTCTTCCCCATCTTCCTTCAAACGAATCGGTTACTCTGACACAAAATCGAGCTGAGAAGCAGGGATAAAACAGGATGGGAAACACTGTGGTAATAAGACAGAATTCTTTTCGACTGAGAATAGTTTGGTTCCTATATGGACGTCTGTCTTTCTTATCACATCACTGGCAGATTTGACTCCCTAGGACAGTCTTCCCAATACAAACGGCGTGGTCTCATGTTGAATTTTGTGACTTCCTATCAAGCGTCCCCCCCCCCCCCAATTTATGTTACATGAAGGTTGACCCTGTACGGTCCGCCCGGGATATTTCCAGGGTTGTGGGTGCAATCCCCCAGGGTTCCCACTTAGCAGACGCACAAAACTGACAGGACGAGTTTTGGCAAATTGGCCCATTGGTCCCAAAATTGAGTCGTTCCAGTTACACAATTCTCCTCTTTATTGTTTAATTTGCTGTTCCACGTGTTTTTTTGTGTTTGTTTCGTTATTGCCCTAACCTCTTTTTGTTGAGTATTTTTCGTAAAAATGCCGTCTAATGGGTGGGCAGTCCTTTCTAGGTATTTTTGGGTTTGTGGCTGAAGTTTTTTTTATATCTGATTCGTTTTACCAAGAACCAACCTTACAACCCCCGGTTCTGTAGTGGCTTGATACGCGTGCGGGCGCGGACAGGAGATCCAATCAAGTCTCAGGCAGTGGCCCTTCGGTAACCAAACGGGGGTGCTTGCTTTGAACCGAAGCAGTGTTGTAGGTCCTTTGAGTCCGATCTCAAGAAAAAAGAATCAGACTTCTTAATTCCTGTTTCGACAGAATTCCCCGGAGGGCAAGGACCTGATTTTCGGAATACACAATGACCAAAGTTCTATCCCCCAAATTATTAAGGCCGTGCACGGTCTTATGGTTGACTCCCCCCGTTTCATTTTTTCCTGCCGTTTACAATCCTCACAAGGATCATAGCTCACGACAAAAACTTTTAGCGAAACCTTCTCTCCCCCTTACCCTGATGGACTCCCAGAACAGTCGGTTTTTTTTTTATTTGTTTTTTTTACGGTGCTCCTGATCTTTTTTCTCCCCACCCGGCCGTGTGGAAAGGGCAAAACTACCGTGATAAGGTTACCCCCCCCACTCTGTTTTCTTTTCTCTGACGCAAACGCCCACCTCACCCAGTCCCCATATTTTGCCGCATGGTTGCAGTGATGGCAACTTACTCCCAGCTTTTGCATCGTTGGAGTACAGTGAGATAATCCAGTGCCCCTGACCCGGTTAAACTAACAGTAGTGATTTGAACCCCCGGCTCTCCGGCCAAACATTAAAACCCACAGTTTGCAGATTCTGTGGTAAACACTTCCCCTCTCGTCACTATTTCCCAGTTGTGTGACCGCGACTCTCCTGTCAGCTTGGCCCCCTATTACTTACTGAGACGGCAACCAAGCGAGGTTCTCAGTTTCTTTCCCGGTTTGACACCTTTACCACGTATATCCCTTTACAGCCTTAGTGCAATCAGGACTCTCTTCCGCTCCACTTTACGACAACGTTGCGTTTGCCTCCCTTCCCCGGATTCCGAACTGATCCAGACTTCAGTTCTGGTAGTATCCGAACTGTTTTTTAACCGTCCCTTCCGTCGTCGCACCTGAACACATCTCACCCGTTTCGATTTTTGTTTAATGCCCATTCACACAACCATTGATCTGTACCCCCCGCTCCCGGTTCTGCGGAAAAATTTCCCCCACCGGCCACTCTGAGTTAGGGAAACGGTTCCCCCTTGTATTCCTGTCAAATTTGGTTGCGAGAACCCCGTTTTTCTCTTCCTGATCGTTGCCCCCCACCCTGCAGCAGCTGTTAAAATGTTTTTCTGTTCTCAGTACCCAGCACAACCTTTCCATCCTGCATGGACTCCATCATCTACATTACCAATATTTGTTCAATATCATGGAAAATCTGCGGTTGAAGTGTCTTTGCACACCAACAGCTCGGTGCCAAGCGTAACGACCACCCGTATATATTTGTCCTTGTTGTGATACCCCACCGTCCTTCTCCTTCGATCACTTGACCGCTTCCTCTCCCGTATGTCCTCCTGTGGCAAGAGAACAAAAA
>Ga0179591_1357851_pt1 | contig 18306 bp, 11 predicted proteins | sample CZOMad2_1_08_16f_FD_182891 | JGI IMG/M metagenome (GOLD analysis project Ga0179591, IMG submission 182891) | Vadose zone soil fungal communities from Angelo Coast Range Reserve, California, USA - CZOMad2_1_08_16fungal (PacBio error correction) | ecosystem: Environmental > Terrestrial > Soil >... | reverse complement strand
CACCCCCCCCCCCCACTGTTTTATGAGCGTTTCTTGGAATCTCTCTTTTCCTCTTTTTTTTTTTGCTAGATTCCTGCCCTCTCATAACCTTTTTCTATTGCTTTCTCTTCTATGGCGGACCCCCTTTTTTGTTGAACCCCCCTCGCAGAACCATTTTTTTCATTCCAACTCTCATCTCCGGATATAATCTACTTCTACATGGCTGGGGCTTTTTAAGAGGGGAGTTTACCAAGGTGCAAGTGGTACCCAGAGAAGAAACTTGACGACGCATGACTCAAGAGGCAGCCCAAAGAGCTCCTCCGCCCGCTTAGAAGGGCCTTTTTGGACCTGTTTTCTGTTTCCCCCGTCCTTGGGTCCCCCCAAATAGTCCTTCAGGAAATCGATTGCCCGTTTATTTTATTACCCTCCTTACCATGCCCATGGGGCGAAGTTAGTTTTATGGGCTTCCTCTTTGCCGCGAATTTGTTGCTCGAGGAGAAACCTTTGTAAACGTCGAAGAGATCCTCCAAAGACCCCTTACCAAGTACGCGCAGATCCCTAGCCCAATTTTTGTTCTGGTTAACCCCGAAAGTGATAGAATTTTCACCTCCCCTTTCCTCCATTTGGTTGACGTGGAGTTTTTAGTTCCCCCTTTTCCTTCGAGAATGGGATGCTGGCGCCACTCAAGAACGATATTTTTTCTCGCTTTCGTTCTTCTACTTTTCTAGACCCTTTAGCTCAAAGGTACCATGCGGATCATCTGTTTACATACCCACTGTTCATTACCCCTTGCCCGCCGCGCTCAAGAACGCAAAAGTTCAGGCAATAGGGATCGGTGGAGCCGAAGACTCCCTTCCCTTCTTGGGCTGCTCCCATTGTTCCATTGGTAGATCTGTGCTCTCTATGGGTGGGAAGTTAAGGAGATGATCCTCGTGCTGACAAATCGTTTGGTTTTTTTGGTTTCCCCCCTCCAAAGCGTTTCTCAGTCCCTTTAGACAATGTGTCGTAATCACGCTACCATAGACATCCAGACCGCTTTGACCAGCATTTTCCCCATGAGAGTTACCACTTCTTTTGTCAGTCGTATCCCCTGGATAATTTACTCTTCCTCACCTACATCACTCCCCTTTTTTGGCGCATTTCCCATCATCTCTCGCAGCTGTTTTTCAGTACATCTCTGCTTCAACTGAACCCTCAGAATGGTTACCCATCTCCCCCCCCCCCAAAACCCTTTCCGACAAATTCAGAACTCCCCTTGTGTACCATGACCGGCACTATGAACGGAACGTTGTGCGCCGTCCCATCATTTGTTATGGAACACTTACTTTTGCATGTTCCCCCCAGCACCACCCCCCCCAACAACTAGTGCTCTGCTGCTGGCCCACTACTACTTAGAACACACCCTCCCTTTTGTGCCGTCCGTTGGTTCATTCCTTCTTCGAGAAAACGGCTCTGTCAAGCCCCACCCCTCCCCCACCTGAAGAATCTTTTCTTATTTCCATAGACCCCCTCTTTTCATCCCCGCAGCACCTTCCCCCTAAGCCGCGCACAATGCTCGATCCCCGGCGCGAGGGCTCCATTTGTGCCTCCTCCCCTGGTTTTTTAGGCCGGGTGTGTTTTCCCCCGAACTTTTTACATTTAAAACCTTTCTTTTTCCCTCACCGGTCCCCCTTATTATCCCGAGCCTTTTTTAACCCCATAAAACATGGAGTAATCCCTGAATTACCCCCTTATCCCTTCCCCGCCGATCGTACCCTTTTCTCGTTTGTCCAGCGTAAAGTTGGTTGCTGCCCTTTAATCGCCTTTTTGAATAATCATGACTCTTTCCTTTCGGCTCGGTGGGGTTTTCCTTTTTGACCTTTATAAGGAACCCGCCCATGATGCACCCCCCATCTGCTGGACCTTGACCTCGTGACTCTTGTTCCTCCGAAATCCCACACACCGATAATTCTTGATCCAGCTCCCACAAAATCGCTGACCTCTGCGTGGTTTCCTCCGTATTTTTTTCATCTCCCCTTCCCCGCCCACAGTACTATACCTCTCTCTTTTCCCCTGGTGTGTTTTCGAGCTCATGTTGAACAAAGGGTTACCGTTCCATGGCGGGTCTCCACCCCCCCACTTGTCCTTAACACCATTTCTAGCATTTGGGTTGACTGTAGCACTACTAATTCAAGGGTGGGATTTCTTTTTTTTTCCCACCCGGCTCCCCATAATACGTTTTTTTGTTTTCCGCCTGCTGTGTCCGCGTTTCTCCCCCTTTCGAAAGTTAAAGCCCTACACCCCGATTCCCCCAAGAAACAGACTTTTTTCCCATTCCGCTACCCTCGCCCCTTCTCCCCTACTGAAATTTGACGGGTCCCTTGCTTTCCCCGTAATCGCCAGGCGGCAATTCTCCCCTTTTTGGGTGCCCCACTTGATGAAGACCCCAGACCCTTCTTATGTTCAAGGCGATTTTTTACAGTGCCGGTGACTTTTGGAGGTACCCCACCCTCCTTTACTTTGGAAAAAAGACCCCCCCCCCCCCCTTTCGTATGCTTGGCACCTTCTTTTCCTTCTACGAAATTTGGAGGCGTCTTCCTTTTACTTTCAAATCGGCTCTCTTTACCAGAAGCCCTCTGCGCTTGTGTTTCCGTTTTGAACCAAATGTTCTTTTTTTCCCCTGTTCCTTCTTTAAGTTTCCCCAACACCCTCTAGAGGCCATAGTATGTTTCATTCCCCGGTGTTTGGATATTTACAGTTTTTTTTCTCCAATCCCCGTTTTTTGCCGTTGTTTGTTTCTTTTTTGTTCTCAACCCATTTCTCTTTTCCCCTAAACCTATTCCGGAGGCGTCGAATCAATGAAAATTTTTTTTTTTCCTTAATTTTATAGCTTCATTGCGTCCCCCCGGGTTGTCTTCGTTTTTTTTTCCCAAAGGTCAAGCTTCTCTTTCATCAGCGTCATTCCTTAAGCCCCCCACCCATTGGCGATGAGTGCATTGAGGGGGTGGGTTGGTGCTGGGAAACCTCCGAGATCGGTAGGTTATTTCGATTGCTTTGTCCTAATTGATACAGGACCTACTCCCAGACCAGTATTTCGTTTTTTCTTCTCCTCCGTTGTTTGGGCCATCGTGGCTGCTTTCTGGCTATGACATCGGAGATACACCCTGCATTGCTGACGCTGTTTTCTGATTTCCTCCCCTCTGACACTTTCGGTTTTCAAAACTTACCTCCCGTCCGGCCAGCCCGCCGATTCCTCTCCTTACACTCCCCGCCCATAGGCGAGACGATCTCCCCACCCCCCCCCCCCTGTAAACCATTTTTCTCAGGATCTGCATTAGTCCCCCCCCTGCGCCCTTATCCCTTTTTTCTTATCTGAGTCCTATTGCTTCCATATGACACAGATTCAGAGTTAAATGACCTTTTTTTTCTGCACCTCAGCTCTCTTAGAGAACTTAGACCTCCCCCCCCCCTCTTCTGAGTTTTTCTAGCCCGCATTCAATGGTTCCCCCTCCCAGAAACCATGATCGGCGTGTAGTTTCCCACGGGCTTTTTTTAAAAGCACCTAATGCGGCTATCTAACTTGCAGCCTTTTTTATTTTTTGGTTTCATTGCTCTTCTCACCCACAACTTCCATGGCATAAATCTCCCCCGCGTATCCTTTCTCCAGAGCGTGAACCTTGATCCCCGTTGTCTAAAAACCGCTCAAAGGTATTTCCGCATGTCCGTTATTGGTCAGATCGTCCCTTTTCCGTGTTTTCCCCGTTCGACAGCTCCGTACTTTACTTCGCCATTCTTTTTAGATAGGAGATGCCTTGGTCGCCCTGTTTTATTTCGCCAGCCCTCCTCCACGTTTCCCCCAGACCTTTGTTACCAGTACCGGCCTCTGCGCGAGAGGGACCATGAATAACAGGGTTTTTTCGCTTTCCAATTTCCACTCAAGCGACCTTCCTTTTTCAAACGAGCCCGTTTCCTCCAGCGCATGCCTTTTTTTTTTTTTTCCTCTCTTTTTCACTCCTCTCTTTGTTTCCTTCCCTGCATCTTTCCCCCCATGAGACTCCCTGGAATATGATATTTTCTCTTTCCCGTTGGACGGGTCCCATAGCGCCACCTTTTTTATTTTTTTAAAAAATATAGCGCCTTTCACCTTTCCAGTCGACTGTCTACCGGTGGGATTTTTTCCTTTCTTTGTCTTCTAACCAAATTCATACCACCCGTCATCGCTTTAGAAAGATGTTTTACTTCTTCCATTTCTCTTCCCAATTATTCATAATGACTTGCCTGGTGCGCCTAGCGCAACCTCCTTACCCTTCACCCCCCCTCCGGATCCCTACCTAGTTTGACTCATTTCACCCTCTTATGAATTCAAGAATCTGCCTCTTTCTCCTCTTTTCTCGTTGGTCTTGCAGCGAAAGCACCCCACGCCCCGCTTTTCCCAACCGGAAAGGATTACCCTCGTCCCTAATTCTTGTCTTCACAACCAATTGTTCTACGGACCCCTCCCCCTTTTGTCCAGTTGTGTTTAGTCCCTTTCTTTCTGGACGCAACAGAAAGAGTTTTCATCTCTTCGAATTGCTCTTGAGGAAGCCGCCCTTTTTCACTGCTGCCGGACCTCTGTATGGCAACCCTGAACTTCGGCCCGCGCACTAACTACCAAAAGGAGACTAGTTTTCTTTTCTCCTAACAAGATTTAGCCTTGTTCTCCCATGGTTCCATGGTTTTTACCCTCGTTTCTTTTCCCTAGGTAGACTGCAGATGGAACCTTTATTTCCACATACTTGTCAAATAAGAGTTCCCGTCTTTCCCGTCATCTTCACCTGCTTTGATTTCTTCCCGACGATACAATGGTAATGACCCCGGGCTACCCGCGGTGCAAAGCACACCAACCCCCCCCTGTGCGCTTACCTTCGTTTCGGTTCAATTTCACCCCCAGGTCACACCCTGAGATTCCCATCTTGTTTTTCAACGCTACCTCCTGATTTTGAATTTGCCGCGGGGGTGTGCTGTTTTTTTGAACAGATTACGTTCGATACTCAGATGCATTTTTTTCCCATCGCCCCCCCAAAATGTAGACACCTTCCCCTCTCCTCCTCGCTGTGCCCCTACCCCATAATTTCTTCATGGCGTTTGCTCTTCTCGTTTCCTAGTTTCTTTTTGATTCCCGTTATACCCACCCCACAACCCCCTGCTCCGATTGTGATACGAAAACTACCTCCCTCCCCCAACCATCCAGATTGGGAACGTCATCTCTCTTTTCTTTTCACATCTTGATGGACGCAACGCTTTTTCACCCAAGATTTTCTGCCACTTTTTTTTCAAAACCCTCGACCGCTGGGTTTCCCGCCAGCCTTTCTTTTTCCTACCGCATTCATCTAAAGCTCTCCCTCCCCTGGAGTTCCTTCCTGAACCGGTCCAAGGGCCTCCCCCGACCGGTTTTTTCCCAGGGTTGGTTTTTTCCCTTCCCGTTTTCCCTGTCTCCACTCCCTTTGCCCCCTGTACCACCTCCGCTGTACCCTTACCCCAGTGGTCATCTTTTTCTTCAGATTTTAACAAATGTCTTTTCTTCGCCGCCTTACCGGGGTCCGGCACCTTTTTTTCCTGCGTTCTAACTTTTGCATTTTCTTTTTTCTTTAAGTCTGAATGTTCGACCATTCTTTCTGGTTCGTGTTGTTTCTTTGTTTGATTTTACAACCCCTTCTCCCCCCTTCCCCCTAGCGGCCATTTTCGGCCGAAGAACATTTTTACCTTGACTATGTCGGTGTGGATATTCTTTTTCAATCCCACAAGGTTTCCCAAAGCTGCCCCCAATAGTAGTTGAAGGTTACCTTGGTGCAGCCCGGTTGCTTTTACCTCCATGACTTCGTAACTGTCCCCCCCGTCCCTATGATCTCTCTTTTCAATCAGTTGTTTGTTTATCCTCTCTACTCTCGTCCCTTTGTGAAAGCAACTTTCTTCCCCTGGCTGGGTAGCTCCCCTCCCATTTTCTGTGCCTTTCGCCGGATTTTGGGCTCTTTTTATCAGATTAAGCCCAGTTGTGGGATCTTTCCTCCTCCACCCCCCCTTTTTAGTATTTAATAGCCTTCTTTCTTTTCTCAGCTTTGTTGTCAGACGCTTCTGGTTGGTGAAAAAATCAACAAACCGATGAATAGAACAGTAAAGTGACAGTGATGCGAACCTTTTTTTTCTATCTAATCCCCCCCCCCCTTATATTTTTTCCCCCCCTCCTTTCCCTCACCCAAGGTAGGCCTTTCTTGATAGTCGCAAGTTTGGTTGGCCCCTGACTTTCCAGACCTTTTATGGTTCAATTTGTCAGTTTTTTCTACATGATTTCCCGTTTTCGGTTACCTCGTTCCAAGTATTTCACAGACCCACCCCCCCCCCTTATGCTGTCCCCCAGTTTTACCTGCCCCTTCTGCCGTCTAGATCGTTTTCGGGCTTGAGGGGTTGCTCTCCGGCTCCATCGGTGTCCTATCTCACCTCACCTGAGCGGGGTTGGGCCGTTTAAATCCTTTTTCAGGCGTTTTTGCCTCATGAGGTCCCACAAACCCCGCTTTATGCGGTGGCCCCCTCGTAGTTGGTTTCTTGGTTATCACGGATCAGACCTGTCTCTGCGAAGGGGTTTTTTTTTGTGTTTCACCGTTCAGGTTCCCTACACTATGCCTAGCAGAGCAACGGTCCCATTTACCCCTTTCCGATTTTGCCTTTAAGTTGGCCCTTCTGTTTTTGAATCTTCTTCTGGTGATAAAGTGTTTGGGTTTTGTCAAAATGCCGTTCTTCTGAGTTTACCCCCAGCATTGTCCCCTTCTGTTTCCCGAACATGCGGAGTCGGACATTCAGAATTTATCGTAGAACCTTCTGGAGCTTTGACTCCCCATGATTCCCTGTCATTGAAAGACCCTCTCCCCCAGTGGTTGCCCTTTTTGTCTGCTGGCGCCTTCTATGCTTGTTCCAGGGATTCGTATTCTTCCCCCGCCTTTTGTCTATGGATTATTTTTTCCCTCCCTTCGACTTTGTCCCTGAACCAAAAACCTTTTAGGATGCAGCAGATTTCTCCCCGATGTCTAACCTCACCCCCCTCCCCCCTTCCGCCAGTTAACCCCCATGGCCTTCACGGCGAGGGATTTCTTGTTCGTATCGCTACGAGACCATTTGGTTTTCTTCGGCTGAGCGCCGGCGTCCTTGTCACAGTTTCCTCTGACACAAAACAGCTGCTAAAACTTGATTTGTTACTGCCGATTCCTTTGCGTTTCCCATGCTCAGCGATCTTCTTTAGGTTTCCCCCCTAGCGCGACCATTTCCCCTGCCCTAACCCCACGATTTGTCTTTTTGATTCATCTTTTTGTTTAACCCCACGATCGTTTTTAATCCCTTGCTTTTGCCTTTTTTTTTTCTTACTCGCTGAGACTCCTTCCTCTCGCCCCTCCTGGATAGAGTAATCTAGCGTTGTTTACATTTAGCAAGGTCCTCATTTTCGTCATCTCTACGAAAGGATTGTCGTTGCGGGATGTTCTTCAAGCGCACCTTCCTTCCTTGATGTCCCTGATGGCAGTATAATTTCGATTGATTTCATCGGAGATCGCGATTGGTCTTCCCCCTCTGAGAAGCCCTAAGCTACCTCTTTTGCACATAACGAATGCCCCATCTTTTCTTCATGCTTTTTCCTTTTCTAGGTTTGGACCATCCCTGTTTTTTTTTCTTCCATGCCACACGTCAGGGGGGTTTGACCCGGTAGAAGATAACAGGCAAGATAAGTCCAGTTGCAGCGCGTTTTTATGGTGTTATATCCTTCAGTGTTGTGCTATTATTTCAAAGTTTCTCATCCTGACAACTTCCTTCGCTTTTTGTAGTAACTTACTGTGAAGTGTGGGGGCATGCCTGCTCTGGTTCCCACCCTCTCCTCGCGCCAGGGAAGTCCGCTCATTCCCTCCCAGGGTGTGGAATTTTTTTTATTCTCTGTTCCCGTCCCCCGTAATAGGAGATAGGAAACGATTTTCCCCCTGGGTCCCTTCCCCCTATTTTATGTTTACTTTTTGTTATTTTTATCTTTTGTATTTGTCTTTTGTGCTATTTATTGTGCGGTCTTTTTTGTGATGGTTTTTTTTGAACTCCTGTTATTTATTTTTCATTAATTTGTGAAAGTAAAGATTTGCCTCGGACTTTCCAGCCACCCCCCGTTGTCCCATCAAACCCCTGTATGAAGTAATGACATCCCCTTCATCTTTTGATATTGCAATTTTAGTCGCAGTCTATAACCCCATTTTTTTTTTTCCACCCTCTCCCCCGAAAATCCCCAAGGATTCTCTCCGCCCCTTGTTATGGTAGACCACAGTCTTTCCCCACGGCCCGCACGACCTTTGTATGTTAGTTAAATTTTTTAGAGCTGATGTGAAGCCCCCGGGCGTGGCGCATTTGGATCGGCATCGGCATCCTAATAACTCAAAGGTCCCAATTTTTATTCTACCTTCTAACTTCATAGGGGCCTGTTCTCAGGTTTCAAGGCCATATAAGTATAATAGGGCTCGGTGTCCCGCGATACCAAATAATACCTAGCCCGAGTTGATGACTTGGTTCATGGTGTGTTGGGGAGATACGGCTTCGGCATATTTGTTTTGAAAGCTGATATGACTCATTCTGGCATATGATGCCCCCTTGTCCCCAATTACTTTTCCCCAAGTTTTCTTTCTTCCTTACGGGCCTTTCCCCCCTCTGTGTTTTCCGCCTACGCGTCGACAGAAGCAGTTAAATTTTTCCAACTTTGGTCTTTAAAGCCCCCCTTAATTTTTAGTGGCCGTCTTTGTCCCGGTCAATGTTTTGCTTTTCTCCTCACACCCTTCCTGACATGAAACGACAGTTCTGGGTCTCCTTCCTACCTTAGCTTGTTGCTGTTTCCAATTGTACGCTTTTTTCCCTGTCACTCGCCCTTCATTTTTTCGTCCAAACACGCCCCGCCCCTAACATTCCCCTCCTGTCTCCCTCTTAAAGGCAACGAAAGGTTAGCTTTCCGTTCTCACGACTAGGACCATGAGGCCATGCTTTATAAGCAAACAAAACCTCCGCCTCTTTTCCCTGGACAAACCTACCCCCCGCATCCCCATGATTGGACCGCATCGAGTTTTGTCATTCCCTCCTGATGCAGAACCGGGCCTCGAACAAGAACTTACCTTTCCACCCACTCAATTCTTCTTTCCCTTCAAACTCTCTCCAAGAAGATGTGCCTAAAAGAAGAACCAGTTCCCCCCCTCCTCCAGAGCCGTCCATTTAGGCGCTCGTCAAGGGTAGCATGACCTTTCCTCAACTGTTTGGGGGTATGGTTCCAAAAGGGTCCCGAGCTCAAATAACTTTGTTACACAAGTATTCTCCTAAAACCATTCTCCTCCTTGAACCTCCCACAGGTCTTTCCCCCCCCCAGGTACGCTAAACCCCCTTCTATCGATATAAGCGCTCCGTTCCCCGTTGGGCTGCCCCGTTGTCAGCAAAATGTTTCTTCATCTTCTTCTCCTTCCTCGACTGTTTGTATATTATAGTTATTTTTTCGTATTTGCATCACCTTATTCAGCGTGCCCCAATCTGTCCCCTAAGACAGAGATATGAGTGTAGGTTTTTCATTTAACCCTTCCAGCCCCCACCTCCCCCTTTTTTCTACTCACTCGCGTAATTCAGGTGTTTCAAGGGGAAGCCCAGGGATTAGATCCAAAAGTGCCCTTAACCCCCCATGTAGTTTCACCCCAGGCATCTACTCCCCTTTCTTGTTGTTCTCTATTATATCTCTCCGTGGGTTACTTTCCATTTTTCCCGCCCTGGCTGGGACCTACCATTCCCACGGGCTGCCACTTAAAATCTTTTTTCTCGATTGTTCGTCACCCCTCATTTTCTTTGATGCAGCGCGACCTCTCCCTAGCGTTGTTTCAGACTCTTTTGTTTCCAGCTGACTCCTCTTTAGCATTGTTCCCCCAACGCCGCCCCCCCGATCCTACTGAACTCATGAGTAAGAGTGAAAAAGGCGCTCCATCTTCCTTAATGCAACCCTTTAGACCCTCGGCCCCCCCTCCCATAATGCCATCTCCCTGCTTTCTAAGTTTTTCTTGCAACCGTTCTTTTACATGCGGTGGCGTTTAGAGAATGTTTTTCCCGGCCGCTAGTTAAAAGTTAGCCCCCTTCTTTTGTCCCACGGTGTAACCTTGTTCAGACCCCACTCGTCACTAACGTGGTTCCTTCCCCCTCCCGCATATGTTGAGCCCCGGATTGCTTTTCCTGTCCCCTCCCCTACTACCCGCTGGCTATATGACCGAACATCGGCGTCCTTTTGTGGGAGAGCCCAAATCTTTTTTCTCTGGTTTCGCACCATGTCATTGTTCACCCCCCCAACCCCTGAGATGAGGCACCTAGGCCTTTTTTCCCCATGGCGGTAGTTTCCGTGGGAGAAACTCTTCGTTTTTTTGTTTTGCGGCTAAACCTCTCTCCCGTGTTAAACCTGGCTTTTTCTGTAGCACCGTCCCCACATTCTCTTAGGGTCCCCCCCTGCTGGGAATGTTGTTCCCTTGTCTCCAAGTGGTTGTTTCTATGGTCAAACAAAGGGCGTTGAGTTCTTTTTTTGGCGCAGAATTCACAACCCAGCGTTTTAGAATGAGGGGTGGGGCCGCGAGGTTTCCTCATGAGGGAGCGCCTAACCCATGCGAATACTGCCTCGAAACGCGGGTCCTCCTGTTTTCCTCTTTCTCGGCTGACATGAAGGGTTCATTCTTAGAGACATCCCGCCTTTTCTCACTGCTGCCTTTAGGGAACTACTTTTTGTTCCCCCAAAATCTTTCATGATTGCTTTCTTCTTTCAGCCCCTTTTTCTCATCTCTCACCAGATGAAGCCGATCGCTCCCCATTTTCTCCCGCCCTTTTCCCAGAGCATTAGGGCAGATGTCCCGAGCCCTCTGACTTTTTTCTTTGAGCGGAGCTTTCCTTGGACAATTCCACAGATTTTTCGATACCCACTTGTGCATTCCTCGCTTCGTGCAATCGCCAGCTAAACCATTCCGTTTGTCCGGTTAGGCATCGCATGACAAAACCTACCAGACCCCACTGCGGTCCCCTGCGTCCGTCGCACTGGGCTTTGTTCACCCTTTTTTCACCCAGTTAGTCGTACCTCCTCGAGATTTTTTTTTTTTTGATTTCGCGTCGTCACCTAACTTTTGTTAATAAAGCTGCCTCTCTTGTTTTCGCTTAATCGCTTGTTTACAGGAAACGGGGCTGTGACGTGAGTAACTTATTCCCCCCCCTATTTCCATGAGGGATCGTAATGGTACTCTTCGGAAGTTTTTCGGCAAGTTCTCACTCCTGTACCCCTAGCGAGTGATTCGCCCACGTAGGCGATGATTGGTCGTTCGTCCCATCACTGCATCCCCGAACGGATGAACCTCCCAGACTGTTTCATCGCCTCCATGCTTGCGGTCGTTGTCAATATACAGGATTTCCCCTCTCTAATGGAACACGTCCTACAGCTCCAGCTTTTTTTCCCTTCAGAAAGACAGAGAATTTGATTGGGCGTCGCATACCTCGCTTTTATTACTTTTTCGTTTGTTTCTGCTCTTTTCCCATGCAGCCATTTCTCTCTTTCTGCTTCGCTTGAGATGTGTTGTCTCAATTTTCCGCGCGACAATGTGGGCTTCACCCCCCCTACTCGTTTTCCCTGGACTTCCCCTCTCCCAACTTTTAGGTGGGTGCCCTTTGCGTTTTCGCATGGCTCTTCTCACCTTCTCTTTACCACGTTAGTTAGCCCTGCCGATTTTCCGCATACAAATCTCGAACTGCCCCTTTTAATGGACAGACGACTCTGGGACCTAGTGAAAATCCCGTCCCCCCGGACCATGTACATTTCTTGATATTTACGTTCCATGACCTTTTATTTTTCAACCCACGCTGATCTTCATCATAAAAGCTCTTATTCTCTCTTCATTGATCTCTCCATTCGCACCAAGCCCTTACCCAACCGCCACAAAGTTCTTCCCCTTCCCTTAGTGTTATGGAAACCCAGCCCCCAGTCCCTCGAAGGGACCGTGGGTTGTTATTCCTTAATCTTTCGCGCTTCTTCCCCCCGCAACTAAAGATTGTTCTCCCCTTGTTATGGCCGCTCCCCATCCCTTTCCATTTTCTCTTCTTTCTTTTCCCCCCCTGTTTCCTGACAAGCTCCCTTTCCAGCCGTCCCCATGTCGCCATAGCTTATAGGTTTTTGGCGCTTCTTCTGCCCTGCGGTTCTTAAAGTTCCCTGTTTTTGGTAAAAGATAGGCTTTATGTTTCTGGTTTCTTTTTCAGGTTTCTAGCTGTTTTCTTTTCTTCTGAAAATTTTGAAGAAATTTTGTATAAACAACAAGTTATCGTTCTCCCAAGAGTGTTTTAGACATGCGTGGATGCCTCCCCTCCCCTCCCACCTGGTAATGTTTTAATCACGCACTCCGGACCAACAAGTCGTCTACCGCCCCAGTCCTTTTTTCCTGCCCGCCCTGTTCGTTCCACCCCCTCCGCGATACCGGGGCCCTTTTTCTCCCCCCCCCTCCTCCCCCCCTCAATGTGGTTGGGTTTTTTTTTTGTTTTCTCTTGTCTGTGGGACCAGTTCCTTAATTTGCTTCACCTGATCATTTCTCCTGCCTTTTGGCCCTTTCCAAAAAATTGACCTCCCCCGGCCACTCCGCCCCAGAGAATGCCTACCCAGTCACTTTAACCCGAAAGTTTTATATTGGTTTTTTCTTTCGGACCTTTTTATTTTCACCTTGAAGGCCTTTCCCCAGCACCCAAAAACCCCTGGCTCAGATGTCCCCCCTACCTCCCCCCCACCCCAATCACGTTTTTTTTGGACGACTCCCCCTTTTGTGTATTATGCCCTCAGGCTCTTTCCCCCATTGATTTTCTTCTTCAACCCCCCACAATCAGCCATCGCTTATTCAACCTTCCCTCTTCTTTTAACTCCCTGCAGTCCCCTTAAACAAAGAAGCCACCATATTAGGATCCGAATGTCTGGCGATTTCAGTTTTAAGTCATTTTTCTGGTTGAAATCCCCGGTGTACCAGCGGTCACACAGCAATAGGTTCATGACTGTTATATCTTCGCGAATTTCCCATAACCAGGTCCCCCCCCCCCCCCCCCCTTTTCTAGTAAGACGGTTCCGATTCTAACCCCCATTTCTAGACTTATCCCTTCCTATTCCGATTTTCGCCCGCCCATCCTTTTTTTCCCCCCCAGAGTACGAGGTGACATGAGATTATTTCCCCGCTTTTCCTACCTTCGTTTCTGTTTCCATCGGTTTTGTCCCCGGTCTTTTTAACCTTCCCATCGATTCCCTTTTTTCCAGCGTTATGCACCTCTGCAGAACATAGGTTTGTTTTCTTTTCCTTTTTGACGAACTGCCTCCCCCCCCCAACTTTTTTCTTTCTAATCAAAAACGCGACCCCCTTTTTTAATTTTGTACTCCCGTTGAATCTTCTCCTTTCAAGGTGGAATCCCCCGTTAGGTTTCACCGGATTCTATATCTTTTATCTTCCCTTTTTGTTGTGATGATATTCTTCCCTGTTTTAACATTTTTAATGCTTTTTGATCTCCCCCCCCCCTTTTTTCCCTTCCCACATTATAGCCCCTCTTTTTGCGCCTTATTACTTGGGGACTTGCTTGCGACCTCTCGCTCCCTTTTCTCTTGTGTTTCACCCGCTTCTTTAATTTTGCCTTAGAAGTGAACTGCACCTCCCCCCCTCTTCCATGCAACCCCCCAAGAGACCGTGTCGAACCAGTGGCTCCACTCCTTCAACAACTTCGCCGAGGTTACCCCCCCTGTTGCTGCAGCCTAAGGAATTCACGGCTCTCTTCCTCTACCTTTGGCAGTGCAAGGATACTTTTTCTCCTCCCCACCCTTTATTATTTCCATTGTTCCAAGTTGACAGGTGACCCTCCCTATGAGGAGGTGGGTGCGGTGTCTGGACTTTTAGTTTGCAGGTCCCCACGATTTTCCTGTAAAATTCCCCCAAAACTCTTCTTCAAACTTTGGAGGAGTTGGCCCCCCTCGGACCTGACGAATATTAGCCCGGATAGCCTTTTGTATTCCAGATTTTTTTCTACTATAATCACGCATGCTCAGGAGGGTCTTTTCGCTCGAATTTTTGGTCTCCTTTCCGCCTGGTTCTCTCCTTAAGGAATGTTTAACTCTTAGCGAAGCATGTGTGGCGTTTCCTTTCAGTAGTTGTCGCTAATACAGGTTGCCCATCCCTCCCCCGCCGGGGGTTGGGGTGGTTGGTAAAACTCGCTTCCCCAGTGAGACTCAACTACTCCTTCTTCCCCCCCCGTAAATTCTATTTGTTTCCTTCCCTCACCCTTTTGTCCTCCCTCTTGGTGCCTTTTTTTTTTCTTCGGGTATTAGGCTAACATTTGTGCGAGCGTCCAATCAGGCTGAGTTCTCAGGCATCTTCTTCTCCACAACCCACGTCTGATTCATGCGCCCCTTTGCGGTTCCTTTTCTTCAGGGTGAGGCTAGCCGAACCTCCGTTCCTCCTTCAAGCAGGCTGTAGTCCCCGCTGTTCGCGGCGGCTTCTAGCTGAACTTTTTATCGCGTGTTCCCGAGTGGTCTGCACGCTGACTGATCACTCTCCCCCTTACCCAAAACCCCCTTTTCCCTTCTTTGTTCCGATGTTACCAATCGATCGTCATTTGAAACTCCAACCATAGGCGCCTCTGGTTACCCCCCCTGGACCAGGCTAAGACTTATAGTCCGATTTATTTGAGCCGATACCCACGAGCCCTCTCCTGAGATTTGTCGGAGGCGCCTTCTTTACTACTCCTTTCCACTCGGTGCGATGTAGGAATCACTTAATTGAAGCATTACGCACTGCCCCCCCAGGCGTGCCCCCGATAACCCCCTTTTTTTTGTATTTTTTCGTCCCCTCCTGGGAAAATGAACTTTTATACCCCAATACCAGGCAGTGTTCCCGTCGCTACCGGGTGGGTTGACCGAACACGTCTGGGCGAGTACTTTTATTTATAGCGGGTTTCTTTTTTGTTCTTCTTTCCCCCCTAGATCCCTTTGCATTTGAGCCCCCAGCCCTCTCACTATTTCGCCAGAGGATCCCATCAGCGGAAAGGGCTCAAGGGCCCCCTTGCCCGGAATACCTACAGGTTTGACGTGATAGTTTCGTTATGGTACAGCCGCCCATCGAATTAGGATGTATTTTTTTATACTCAGTACCCTCTCTATTTGATCGACTAGCGTGCCGACTGGCGGTTTCTACATTTCGTAAACCCATGCAGTAATAGGACCTCTTTCCCCCATCCCCATTATTACATTGCTGACATTACCCTTTCCCTGGAGATGGGGGCGTGGGGGGGAGTTGGGATGGGTTTGTAACTAAGGTTCGCGGTTCATTGTCCACACCGTCTCCATCAAGGCAATACGAAACGTCCAGAGTGGGATGTTTTTGACCTCACCCCCCCCAGTTGTTTTCAGATATATTCCCAATTCCGGCGATCTTGACACCTTCCTCCTAGTTTAGAGCTTAGATTGGACGGTCCTTTTCACTTTTTTCCCGAGTCCACCCCTGGGTCATTCAAACCCATACCCAGACATGGACCTCCTTCCCCCCCCCTCTTTTTCTCTCCCAAGGTGGGGATGGGGGTAGAGGGCCTTCTTAAGCATGTTATATACTCCCACGTATCGTATCTTTCGGTGAATAAATCGATCTACCCTTCCCCTCCTCGTCCTGGCCATAATGACGCATGGTGAGTCGCCACCAAGACATCGTCCCAAAAACTTCTTTTCAAGCGATGACTGCCCCCTCATCCCCCCCCCTTGCTTCCCCCCCATTCAACAAGTTTTATTCCTCTCAGCATTCGATCCTTGATCGTTTCCCCCCAGTTGGCCTCGCGAGAAAGCCAATTCCCCCTCTCCAGAAATACTCACAGGATTACGCCGCATTTCTTTCTTTCAAACCCCGCCATTTAATCGAGGAATGGTCGCGTTTTGCTTGTAGTTCACATTTCCTGTTTTCTAGCTGATGTCAGCCCCCGAACAGATGGTTGGTAGCCTTTCGTTTTATCTTACGTGTTAATCGTAATTTCAAAGCAATGATTCTTCATAGACTTGTACTAGGCCATTAAGTTGTGAACTTCTCCTCAACCTTACTGCTTGGTTGTGCGCGATCAAATCGACTATCCTTTGCTTCTCCATTGGTTTAAATGGCTCATCTTTTTCCCTATGGCTTTGGAATTAGATGCATTGTTCTGAATTGGCTGCCATCATATCAGTATTTTGTGTTTAACCGGTATACTCCTTTCTGTTGTACTCCCAAAATCGGTTTTTTTTATACGCCTCTAACCCTCATCGAATACGCCGCCGCGACAAAGGACTCACCGGCGCGACCGAGACTGAAGGCACAGCCGTTCTTCCCTGTATTACTGTTAGCTTCTCCACCAGAACATGAACCTATACATAGTTGGAGAATGCACTCCGCGCTGCTGTTGTGTGCTCCAAGGCAGACGTTTCAAGCTTCATCTTCATCCGGCATTTTTGACCATCGCCCAAACCCTTGTAGATCGTCACCCTAGAATTCCGCGTCTTTCTCTCTTAATGCAACAACTTTTGGATGGTCTGCCTCTTCGGCCGCAAGGTTTATTGACACCGAAGACTGGCATCCCAGCCCCCAATCTCGATGATAAATTATCCGCCATATACCCGCACATTTCCCAACCCCCCCACGATCCTGTGATAACATCTTTTTTTCCCCCCCTTAATGGTTAACAAAGGCGATGTCCAAGATTGCTTCAACTCACAAACGCCTATGGGCTTTTTCCCCTTATCTCACCATAACTTGGATTATTAAGACAGGCCACCCAATCCGAAAATCCATAATCGCCCACTTTCCCCCCTGCAGAGGGGCAACGTTCCTCCTTTCCCTTGTCCCCAGATTTTCCTTGCACCGTTCCCGTTTCCGCCACCGTTTCCCCCTGAAGTTATCCACCCTTTTCCCGACCGTCATGGAAAACTTTTTCTGGGGGCGTCATCAGTGAGACCGAGGTGCACAACCTTTTTATCCCCCGACCTCCCCTACTCGGCGTGTCTCAAGGGTTACGCGTCTTAAAGGTTTTGATTGAGATTCTTTCAGTTCCTCCCTCGCAGAAGAGGAGTTTTTTGGATGGATGATCTTTTGGCGTTCGATCTTTTCTTTCCCTTTCTAACTTCTGCTTCCCCTCCTTTATCCCCCCCAAATCTGGCCAATTTCCGAACAGTCCTCATGGAGCTTTTCTCAATTTTTACCGCCGGACAGAAACTCACACAATGATCTCTTTCTTACCCTTAGCCAAATGACGCCCCTTCCTTTTTCAAGGGGAAGCGTTGATGTCACTGTTCCCGTTTCACTTTTCGTTTCACCAGTACCTATGATCCTCTCTTTTCCATAATCATTTTTTCTTTTTGTAGATCTCCTATTGGGTGCCCCTCCTTTCCCTGGATGGTTCGCTAAAATCGGTCCCTTTCAAAATTCCGAGCTTTTGGTCGAAGTTATCCTCCTTAAGCAGTTGTTTATTTTCGAGTATCACACCGTATTCTCATCTCCTCCTCTTTTTCTACCTTTTTATTTTATAAGGTGGTCCTCTCAGTCACCAGGTGAATCCACCCCTTGCCCCGAAAAGCTAGCCCCCCCCCCCCCCCCCCCCCCACGTGCTGGGAGTTTAAATATCTCAAACCAACCTTTACCCCTCGACCAAACTTTTAGCCAAAGTAAGGTAAAATTAGCATAGTTGCTACCCGTTTTTCCCAACTTATTCACGCCCTCCCTTTTTTCCTGGTTCAAATCCTCCGACCCTCTGTAATGCTTCATGACAGAGTGTTTAACCACCCTTTTTCACGGGGCATTACCCCCCCCCACCCTGTGGAACGGTCATTTTGTGACGGCTCGTCAAATTGCCTTCTTCCCTCATCTGGCGCTTGTAGTTGCCTTGTGCTGCAGTATCTGCTGGGCTCATTTTACCTCACTCCCCCTTCTTTTTTTCTTGGGTGTGACGGCTCTGCCCCTCAATCTGGCATCGCCTACGCTTCAGCCTTAACAACCTGAGATAGGCACCCTCCGGTTTGGGTTATTAGCTAGTCATATCACATTTCTCAAATACGAGAGTTTTGTGTTTTTTTTTGATTTCAGTCTAGTGTTCCACAAATGAAGGCGGGAAGCACCTTCCCGCCCCCCCCCTTTCTTCACCTGTTTTATCTATGGTAGAATGAGTTTCTTCTATTAGGTAACAGTTTTTTGACTCAAAACTTGCCATTTCATTCTTGAGGAACGTGCATTGATTACAAGAACCCCAAGTGTTAGCAGAGGTTGTGGGGGGGGGGCTCGG